>Ga0224555_1005300_pt1 | contig 10949 bp, 10 predicted proteins | sample 714S23034metaG_FD_180687 | JGI IMG/M metagenome (GOLD analysis project Ga0224555, IMG submission 180687) | Peat soil microbial communities from Stordalen Mire, Sweden - 717 S2 30-34 | ecosystem: Environmental > Terrestrial > Soil > Wetlands > Peat | place: Sweden: Norrbotten County, Stordalen...
GCGAGCTAAAAACAACGGCGCCAGGGGCACCCGTACCGGGGCGCTCCTGGCGTTTTTGAAGGCAACGGCGGACGGGGCGGCCGCGCGAAGAGCGGGACACGGCCGACAAAAAGGAATTGAGGGATTAAAATGAACCAACGATTCATCTCGGTATTGATTTTCGCGTTTGTTGTGGCGGGCTGCGCCAGTCTGCTGCTTTACAGGCTGACCACCAATCACGGCAGCGCCCAGGCCGCGCCCGCGACGACCAAAGCGCTGGTGGCGTCGCGAAATCTCGAGTTGGGCGTGATCATCAAGGACTCGGACGTGAAGGATACGCCTTGGCTGGGATCGCTTCCCGCCACGGCCGTCCTGAAGCGGGAAGACATCATCGGGCGGGGCGTAACCACCACCATTTACGACGGGGAGCCGATCCTGGAGAACCGGCTGGCGCCGAAGGGCGCGGGCGGCGGTTTGGCGGCCATGATTCCGTCGGGCATGCGAGCGGTGGCGGTGCGCGTCAACGATGTAGTCGGGGTAGCCGGATTCGTGGTTCCCGGCATGCGTGTGGACGTGCTGATCTCGGGCAATCCACCCACTCCCGGCGCTGCGAGCCAGGGCAGCCTGACGCGCACGCTGCTGCAGAATATCGAGGTGCTGTCGGCCGGACAGGATTTCAAGAAAGATAACGAAGGCAAGCCGCTGGGAGTAGGCGTCGTCAACCTGTTGGTGACGCCGGAGCAGGCCGAGATGCTCAGCCTGGCGAGCAACCAGACTGTCATCCAACTGGTGCTGCGGAATCCGCTGGACACGCAGATGGCCAAGACGCCGGGCACGGCGGTAGTTGAGTTGTTCGCCGTCAACGGGCCCAAGAAGCGTCCCGATCCGCAGAAAGTGTATGTGCGGGCGCCGAAGCCCGCGCCGCCGCCAGCGCCGGTGGAGGTAAGGCCGGCGCCGCCGGTGAGGCAGTCCTTCGTCATGGAAGTCATCAACGGCGGCAAGCGAAGCGAAACGAAATTCGATACGACTCCGGAGGTCAAATAACATGTCACGCAAACGCACATTTCATGGTCTGGCCGCCGCGGCCGGCGTGCTATGGGCAATGGCCGGACAGCCGGCCGCGCTCACCGCCGTCGAACTGCAAGGTCAGAATGTGCCGCTGGTGGTGACCGTCGGCAAGTCCCTGGTGCTCGACAATGCCATGAATATCCAGCGCATCTCGCTGGCCAATGGCGATCTGGCCGAAGCGGTGGCGGTGAATCCGCGGGAGGTGCTGATCAATGGAAAAGCGCCGGGCGAGACTTCGCTGCTGATCTGGCAGCAGGGCGGACCCCGGTTGTTATTCGACCTCACGGTGCGGCCCAGCACCACCAGGCTGGAAGAAGTGCGCGGACAACTCGCCAAGGAACTGCCGGGGCAAGACGTCAGCGTCTACCTGGAGGGCGACAACGTGTTCGTACACGGCACGGCTAAGGATATGGTGAGCGCCGACCGGGCCGCGGTCATGGCCGCCACGCTGGGCAAGGTGGTCAACCTCTTGCACGTGACCACGCCAGTGGAAGAGCCGCAGATTCTGATCAAAGTGCGCTTCGTGGATGTGGATCGCAGCATGAGCTCGCAGCTTGGCTTCAATTTGTTCAGTACGGGCGCCGCCCGCACCATTGGCGGAGTGACTACCCAGCAGTATGCGCCGCCCTTAGTTCAAGTCCCGACGCCGGGGAGCCCGGTTAGCACCACGTTATCGAATGCGCTGAATCTTTTCCTGTACCGCCCGGACCTGAACCTGGGCGCCACCATCGAGGCGTTGGAAGCCAAGAACCTGCTGCAGATTCTGGCGGAGCCCAACGTCCTGGCGATGAACGGCAAGCCGGCCAGCTTTATTTCGGGCGGCGAGTTTCCCGTGCCGGTGGTGCAAGGCGGCGCCAATGTTGGCGCGGTGACCATCCAGTTCCGGGAATTCGGCGTGAAGCTGAATTTCCTGCCCACCATCACGCCGCGCGGCACCATCCGGCTGCAGGTTGCGCCGGAGGTCAGCACGCTGGATTACAGCAACGGGATCGTGCTGAACGGATTCACAGTCCCAGCGCTGGACACGCGCAAAGTGCAGACCGAAATCGAGTTGGAGAATGGCCAAACCTTCGCCATTGCCGGACTGCTGGACAACCGCTTCAACGAAACCCTGGACAAGATTCCGGGAATCGGGAATATTCCACTGCTGGGCAAGCTGTTCCAGAGCCGGACACTCAGCAAGAGCAACTCGGAGCTGCTGATCATGGTGACGCCGGAACTGGTGCGTCCCATACCGGCGGGTCAAGCGCGGCCCGACCTGCCGATGATCAAGCCATTCCTGAAGGACACGCTGAAGGACGCGCCGCGCAATCCGGGAATCGAAATCACCGGCCCGGTGCCGGTGAAACCGCAGCGCGAGACGATCCCGATGGAAGAGCTGCAGCAATTGGAGAAGAAGGAGCAAGGTGCAGTGCCCGGAACCGGGCAGCCGACGCTGCTGCTCCCGTTGATGATGAATCCGGCGGGTGGCCAAGCCACTCCGGAAACGCCCACGGCTCCCCTGCCGGGGACCGGGCCTAGCGGCGGAACCAGCGCGCCGGCGGGCACGGGAACAGGCACAGGGCACTAACACCATGTATTCGCTGACGCTAGGTCTGGCGATCGAAACCAAGCAGCTTTGGGACGAAGTGCAGGCTTGCCTGCCGGCGTTGCCTTTGCGCCCGGTCATCGAGCACCAGGATATGTCCAGCATGGGCTCCTTCCTGGAGCGGCTGGAACGTTTGCGCCCGGAAGTCGTGCTGCTGGACGTGGCGTTGGCGAAGGAGCCGCTCAGCGAATTGATTCCCATGGTGCGGGCCAAGGCGCCGGACGCCACCATCGTGGCCCTGCACACCACGGCCGATCCGGACGCCATCCTGACCGCCATGCGCGCCGGGGTGAACGAGTACGTCTATCCGCCGTTGGAAGGGGCGTTACGCGGAGCCCTGGAGCGCCGCTCGACGGACGGACGCCGGCACAGCGGAATGCGCTGGGGCGGGCGCACCGTCGGATTCTTCTCCTCCAAGGGAGGATGCGGCGCCACCACAATCGTGTGCCACCTGGCCGTGGAACTGGGGCGGACTGGCCAGAAAGTATTACTGGCGGACCTGGATTTGGACGCCGGGCTGATTGGTTTTCTGACCAAGGCCAAGCCCGGCTATTCCATACTGGACGCCGTCAACAACCTGCACCGCATGGATGTGAGTTATTGGAAGGCGCTGGTATCCAACGGGATTCCGGGAGTGGAAATCATCGCCGCGCCGGCGGCCACGGCGGATAAGACCTATCCGCGGCAGGAGCAGTTGCGGCAACTGTTCAGCTTCCTGCGGTCGTGCTACGACTTTACCCTGATCGATCTGGGGCGCAGTTTGACCCGAGTGGGGGTGGCGGCCCTGGAAGAGATGGATGAGGCTTACCTGGTGAGCACGCTGGAGGTTCCGGCGCTGCACCAAGCCAAGCAAGTGCTGCAGATCCTGATGGACGCCGGCTACGGCAAGGACCGGTTGAAGCTGATCCTGAACCGCGTGCCGAAGCGCTCGGAACTGGCGCCCGGCGAGATCGAAAAGATTCTGGGACTGCCGGTGTATGCAGTGCTGCCCAGCAGCTATCCGGAGTTGCACGAGTGCTATTCGCTGGGCAAGTTGCTGCCGGAGCGGAGCGTTCTCGGAAAACAAATCCGCGAACTGGCCCTGCGCATGGCGGGCGTGAACGATCCGCAAACGAAGAAGAACAAGTTTTCGGCGTTTGCGGAGAAGCTGGGACTGTAGCTCTAGGAGAGTGAAACGTGGCTACCACGACAAACGGATCGCTATCTAAAAACGGCGAGCGGGAAGCGGGCTGGGTCGGCCGGCTGTTTACCCAGGATCGCGCAGCCCTGGAGCACCAGGAACTGAAATTCGCGCTGCACCGCAAGCTGCTGGACCGCATCAATCTGGAGGCGCTGGCGTCGCTGGGCGGGGAGCGGGTACGCACGGAAGTGCGGGGCGCGGTGGCCAAGCTGCTAGAGGAAGAGAAGACGCCTCTGAGCCTGCTGGAAAAAGAGCGGGTGGTGGAGGAAGTTCTGGACGAGGTCTTCGGGCTGGGTCCGCTGGAGCCGCTGCTGCAGGATCCCACGGTTTCGGACATCCTGGTGACCACGCCGCGGCTGGTTTACGTGGAGCGCAACGGCAAACTGTTTCGTACGCCGGTAGAATTCAAGGACAACGCGCACCTGATCCGGATCATCGAGAAGATCGTCTCGAGAGTCGGCCGGCGCGTGGACGAATCCTCGCCGCTGGTGGATGCGCGGCTGCCGGACGGATCGCGCGTAAACGCCGCCATTCCGCCGGTAGCGGTGGACGGACCGCTGCTCTCGATCCGGCGATTCGGGAAGAGCCTGATGCACGGCAAGGACCTGGTGACGCGGCTGACGCTCACCGAGGGCATGCTGGAGATGCTGCGGGCGGCGGTGCGGGCGCGGTTGAACATCTTGATTTGCGGCGGCACGGGCGCCGGCAAGACCACGCTGCTGAATGTGCTGTCCAGCTACATTCCGGAAGACGAGCGTATTGTGACCATCGAAGACGCCGCCGAGCTGCGCTTGCAGCAGACGCACGTGGCGCGCCTGGAAACGCGGCCGGCGAATGTGGAAGGGCAGGGCGCCATTCGCATCCGCGACCTGGTGATCAATTCCCTGCGTATGCGTCCCGACCGCATCATCGTGGGCGAGGTCCGCGGCGAGGAAGCGCTGGACATGCTGCAGGCCATGAACACGGGCCACGACGGTTCGCTGACCACGGTGCACTGCAACAATCCGCGCGACGCCATGTCGCGGCTGGAGGTGATGGTCGGCATGGGCAACGCCAATATGGGCGTGCGCGCCATCCGCCAGCAGATCTCCGCGGCGCTGGACCTGATCGTGCAAATTTCGCGTTTCAGCGATGGAACCCGCCGGGTCACGCACATCACGGAGGTGACCGGCATGGAGGTGGAGACCATCACGTTGCAGGACATTTTTCTGTTCGAGAAGAGTGGCGTGGCGGAAGACGGACGGGTGACCGGACGTTTCCGCGCCACCGGCATCCGCCCGCGCGCTTACGAACGGATCAAGGCGTGCGGGATCCAGTTGCCGACCTCGTTGTTCCAGACCGTGGTGGAGATCAATTAGCTATGTCGTTCACTATGGCAGGCTTAGCGGGCGTTTTCTTCCTGGTCTTCGCGCTGATCATGGCGGTTGCGGTGTTCGCCTTTTTGTACCGGCAACAGCGCAGGCAGAAGGTCGTAAAAGATATGCTGCAAACCGTTGTCGGCAATCGCCCGATGCCGGTGACCAAACTGCTGAAAGACGTAGTGTCTGACGTTTCGGGCTTCCAAAAGATGCTGAGATCGGTGAACCTCGCCGACCACTTGCAAAGCTCGATCAAACAAGCGGGACTTACCTGGACGCCCTCGGTTCTGTTCATGGCGACGGTGGGCGCGGCAGTGCCCGGGTTTCTGCTTGGGCTGCGATTTCCTTTTATCATCAACGAGGTCCTGACCTGCCTCACGCTGGGGGTGGCGACCGCGTGCCTGCCCTATGTGTACGTGCGGAAAAAGCGGACCAAGCGGCTGGCGGCGCTCGAAGAGCAGTTCCCCGATGCGCTGGACTTCATTGCCCGCTCGGTGCGCGCCGGGCATGCCTTTATGATCAGCCTCTCGATGGTCGGCGATCACGTGCCGGAACCGCTGTCGACGGAGTTGCGCACGGTCTTTAACGAAACCAATCTGGGAGCGCCGCTGGGCAACGCTCTGACGAATCTGACGACACGCGTGCCATTGTTGGATTTCAGGTTTTTCACTTCGACGGTGATGTTGCAGCGCCAGACGGGGGGTAACCTCAACGAGATTCTGGGCCGCCTGGCGCACGTCATCCGGGAGCGTTTCCGGCTGAAAGGCGAAGTGAAATCGGCCAGCGCGCATGGCAGGCTGACGGCCGGCATCCTGACGGTCCTGCCCCTCCTGACGGCGCTCGCCCTGTTGGCGGTGGCGCCCGGCTATCTGCAAGGGATGGCGAAAGACTCAGACGGGAAGCATATGATCCTGGCCGCCGGCGTAATGATACTACTCGGAAATTACTTCATCCGGCGGATCATCAAGATCAAGGTGTAAACGATGTCCATTTATCTGATCATCGCGTTCTTCATGGTGCTGACGGTGGCCATCGCGGCCTTCGGTTACCAGCGTTACGCCCGGCCAGGGCAGGTGTACGAGCGGCTCGGCGAGCCGGTGATCGAGGCCCCCACGGCCGGGATGCCGGAAGAAGGCGAAGCGCGCAAGAAGCGGGAGTTCAAGATCATCCAGCGGGTCGGCGACTTGATGCCGGTGTCTACGGACGAAAGCTCGATGACGCGGACGATGTTGACGCACGCCGGTTACCGCTCGGACAACGCGGTCAAGATCTATTACGGCATCCGGCTGCTGTCGACCGCCGGGATGGCACTGTTGGGCCTGACGTTTCGCAATGTGGTGAGCGATAGCCCGTCGATCCACGTGATCTTTCCGCTAGGTATGGCGCTGGGCGGATTCATCCTGCCGAACTTCATGCTGGAAAAGAAGATCAAGAAACGCCTCGAGACTTTGCGGCTGGCGTTGCCGGACGCCCTGGACCTGATGGTGATTGCGGTGGAAGCCGGGCTGGGCCTGGACCAGGCCATTCAATACGTGGCCACGGAGCTGCGCAACGCGCACAAGGAACTCACCGAAGAATTCGTCCAGACCAATCTGGAGATGCGGGCCGGCAAGCGGCGCATGGACGCGCTGAAAAACCTGGGCGAGCGCGCCGGAGAGCCGGAGTTGAAAAAGCTAACGGCCATCCTGATCCAGAACGACCGGTTCGGTACGAGTATCGCGGAGTCTCTGCGGCAGCACTCCGATTACATGCGCGTGAGGCGCCGCCAGGAGGCGGAGGAGCGCGCGGCGAAGGTGGGCGTGAAGCTGGTGTTCCCCATCTTCTTCTTTATCCTGCCGGCCATGATGCTGGTTTGCGCCGGGCCGGGCGTGCTGGCGGTGTGCAAGTATCTGCTGCCGCTGATGAAAGGTTTCTAACGGCGGTAGCGCCGGGGAAAAAGTTTTGGAGCAAGAGTCACTTTAGAAGAAAGGAGACAAGGTCATGAATAACACAACCATTCAGATTCTGGTCTGGGTTGCGGCCGGTGTCGTGCTTTTGTTGTTGTTGCAGCGTCGCCGCCGCCGCAAAGTAATGCGGTAGTTGCAAGTGTCCGTATGTGTGTGTTTGCTGGCTCGCAGTCATTTTGGCGCGGGAGGGCGCTTACCCGTAGCGCCCCCGCGCTTACTTAGCTTTCAGCTATCAGCTTTCAGCTTTGAGCTAAACCTGACTGGCGATTGCCGAGAGCTGAACGCTGAAAGCTGACGGCTGAACGCTTTATGGAGATCGATCGCAGCGTGCTGGAGAACATCCAGGCGGCTCAAAATCCGGATGGCGGGTGGCCCTATCGCCAGGGAAGCTCGTGGACCGAACCGACCGTCTATGCGCTGCTGGCGCATCAAGCCGGACGGACGGCGGCGGCGCGCAGCGGAGCAGCCGCGACGTGGCTAAGCGCCGCCCAGCAGCCCGATGGCGGATGGATGCCGCGCCGTGCGGTAGATCAGAGCACGTGGGTAACAGCCCTAGTGGCGTTGTTGCCGCCGGAGACGATCGGGGCCGGGCGGCACGCGCGCGCCGTGAAGTGGCTGGTGGACGAAAGCGGGATGGAGTCTTCGCTGGTTTTCCGCGTGACCAGCTTTCTCCGCGACGGCAAGCTGCCGGACGGCTCGGATGTGAGCGGCTGGCCTTGGTTTCCGGGCACGGCGGCGTGGGTGACGCCGACCTGTCTAGGCATCCTGGCGTTGAGAAAATGTTACTGGCGGCGGCCCTCCACCGATTTGCGGGAGCGCATCGACAAAGCCCAGGCGTTTCTGCTTTCGCGCCGGTGTGCCGACGGTGGATGGAATCACGGCTCGGCGCGCGCCCTAGGGTACGACGTGGGTTCCTATCCGGAGACCACCGGGCAGGCCCTGTTGGCGCTGGCGGGTACGAATCCGGCGAAACTGGAAACGAGTTTCAGGCAGGCGCAGCGATTTTTGCGGGAGCAGCGGTCCTCGGCTGGAGCCGCCTGGTTACGGCTCGGGTTACTGGCTCACCAGCAACTTCCGGCCGCTGCTCCCCTTTTTACCATGCCTTGCCGCACCGTGCCGGACGCCGCGCTGACGGTGCTCGCGTCGGCGGCGGAGCAGGGCTACAACGTGTTTCTGGAGTAGCTGAAAGCTATCAGCTATCAGCTATCAGCTTTTGTCCGCAGCTTCGATGGGCTTGGCGCGGATGAGAGCTGACTGCTGAAAGCTGAGAGCTGAAAGCTGAGAGCTGAAAGCTGAGTGCGGAGAGCTGCATGAGACGGCGCGAGTTTCTGATAGGATCGGCGGCGGCGCTGGAGTTGACGGGTTGCCGCCAGACGCCCGCGCCGCGCGCTCGCGCGATCGTGCAAGTCACGCGCGCGGCCGCCTATTCGCAGGAACTCTACGACACCATGCGCCGCGTGCTGGCGGCGCACCGGCTCAACGTGCGCGGCCGCCGGGTGGTGTTGAAGCCCAATCTGGTGGAGTTCGAACCCGGAAGCGCCATCAACACGCATCCCATGCTGGTGCATGCGACGCTGGAAGCCTTCCGGGAATTGGGCGCATCGGTGGCCATCGCGGAGGGGCCCGGCCATCGCCGGAGCACGCTCGACCTGGCGGACGCCGCCGGATACTTCCAGGCGATTCCCGATTTCGAAAACATCTTCACCGACCTGAATCTGGACGAACTCTCGCCCGTCCGGCTGCCGCATCCGGTGTCACGGCTGCGTTCGCTCTACCTGCCGCACACGGTGCTGGGGAGCGACCTGCTGGTCTCCATGCCCAAGATGAAGACGCACCACTGGGCGGGCGCCACGCTTTCGATGAAGAACTTGTTCGGCATCGTGCCGGGCGGGGTCTACGGCTGGCCCAAGAATGTGCTGCACTGGGCCGGCATCCACCAGAGCATCGCGGACCTGCATTCGCTATTTCCGAAGCATTTCGCGATTGTGGACGGGATCGTGGGGATGGACGGCAACGGACCGATTCAAGGGCAGCCCAAGGCGGCGGGCGTGATCGTATCCGGGCGCGATCCGGTGGCGGTGGACGCCACCTGCTGCCGGATCATGCAGATCGATCCGACGCGCATTGGGTACCTAACTCTGGCGGGGGGCTTAGAAGGAATTGCAGAGGAAAATATTCAGCAAATAGGAGAAAAGCCCGATTCCGTTGCAACGGCGTTTGAATTGATAATGGAGATGCGCGGCCTGCGGAGGGAAAAGGCATGACGGCGGGCGACAGGCGAGATGGCGTGCCGACGAGTTGGGACGCGGCACGCACGAGTGCGTGCGCCACGGGCCTTTCCATACTGTTGCTGGTGCCGTGTTTCTGGCAGCAGCGGATCCAGGCCGGCGATCTTTCCAGCCACCTTTACAATGCCTGGCTGGCACAATTGATCGAACGCGGGCAAGCGCCGGGCCTGACGCTGGCCAGACAATCCAATAACGTTCTCTTCGATTTGATGTTGAGCGGCTTGCTGCGCGCTTTCGGGGCGGCGGCCGCGCAGCGCATTGCGGTGTCGATTGCGGTGCTGATGTTCTTCTGGGGAGCGTTTGCGTTGGTGTGGTCCAGTTCGCGAATGCGGCCCCGCAAGGCGCCGTGGCAACTGGTACCCTGCCTGGCGATGTTGGCGTATGGCTGGGTGTTTCACATGGGCTTGTTCAACTTCTACATCTCGCTGGGCCTGTGCTTCGGCGCTCTGGCGCTGGCGCGGCGCAGGCAGCGGTGGGCGCTGGCGGCCGCGGCGGCGCTGGCCGGGATCGCTTTCGTAGCGCATGCGCTGCCGGTGGCGTGGGCGGTGGGTATATTCGTTTACGAACGGGTAGCCGAAGCCCTTGGTCCGCGGCGCCGGATCCGGCTGATGATCGGTGCGCTGGCCGCGTTGGCGCTGGCGGGGTTCCTTTTGAGCGCGTTGTTTCCGGCACGCCGGGGAGTGGATCAGCTAGTGGCGGTAACCGGGGTGGACCAGGTTTGGATTTACGGAAGGTACTACATCGCGGTGGCGGTGGCGGTTCTGGCAGTGTGGACGTTATCTTTCGAGCGGGTGCTGACTACGCGCGGGGCCGGGCGCACGGTGCGGGATGTGCGTTTTCAACTGTGCGCGTTGTCGGCGGCTTCGTTGGTGCTGCTGCCGGGCGGCGTGCTGTTGCCCGGGTTCCGGTCGGGGCTCGACTATATTGCCGAGCGCATGTCCCTGGCAGGCGCGGTCCTGTTTTGCGCACTGATGGCTTCGGTGCGGCTACCACGACCGCTAGTGGGCGCTATGGCGGCCATTGCGCTGATGTTCTTCGGGCTATCTTACATAGACCAGCGTGCGCTCAACCAAGTGGAAACGCAGATGGAGCAGGTGGTGGCGGACCTGCCGCCGGGCCAGCGGGTGGTGAGCGTCCTGGCGGACCCGGAGAGCCGCATTCATTCTCTGGCCCACGCGGTCGACCGCATTTGCGTGGGCCGATGTTTCAGCTATGCCAACTACGAGCCCTCGACGGCGCAGTTCCGCGTGCGCGCGTATCGTGAGAACTCGTTTGTGGTCTCGGACTACGGCGAATCCTGGAGCATCCAGACGGGCGGGTATGTGGTGAAAGCGCGGGATCTGCCGTTGTACAACATCGACCTGTGCGAACCGGGCAGTGCCCGGATGTGCGTGGCGCCTTTGCGCGCCGGAGCCACGCTGCGTAACACGGATGTCAAGTTGGCCCCAATTGTGGGGGGAGGATAACGCCATGCGTGATGGAAGTACGGCCGAGTGCGTGGTCGGATACGTTGCACCCGAGATCGAGATGGAAAGGAAGAGT
>Ga0224555_1005302_pt1 | contig 10940 bp, 8 predicted proteins | sample 714S23034metaG_FD_180687 | JGI IMG/M metagenome (GOLD analysis project Ga0224555, IMG submission 180687) | Peat soil microbial communities from Stordalen Mire, Sweden - 717 S2 30-34 | ecosystem: Environmental > Terrestrial > Soil > Wetlands > Peat | place: Sweden: Norrbotten County, Stordalen...
GCGTGTTTGCGGCGACCCGCGGCGGGACGAAGATCGATCCCTCGAAACTGGCGAAGGTGGAAAAAGGCGACTTGGCGAAGAGCGTGGTCGCGACCGGCAAGGTTACGCCGATCACCAAGGTCGAGGTGAAATCCAAAGCCAGCGGAATTGTGAAAAAACTCTACGTCGACTACGGCGACCGCGTGACCAAGGGCCAGTTGCTGGCGCAGCTCGATAAGGCGGAGATCGAAGCGCAGGTGGCGCAGTCCAAGGCGGCATTGGATGCGGCCGAAGCCAACCTGACCAGTTCGCAGGCGGATTTTGAGCGCTCCAAGGTGGACGCGGAAGGTCCGGACGTCCCCTTGTTGAAGCGCGCCTATGACCGCGCCGAAGGTATGGCGAAGGATGGTGTGGTATCGGCGTCTGCGCTGGACGATGCCGAGAAAAACTACGAGATGTCGCTGAACAAACAGAATGTCGCGAAGGCGCAGGTGACGGTGCAGAGGGCGAAAATCGCGCAGTCCAAGGCGCAAGTGGCGCAAGATGCTGCGAATCTCAAGCAACTGGAAGAGCAGCTCAGCTATACCGATATCATTTCGCCGATCGATGGCATTGTGCTCTCGCGCGATGTCGAGATGGGCGATGCGGTGAGCTCGATCCTGGTGCTGGGTTCGTCGGCCACGCTGGTGATGACGCTGGGCGATACCAGCGAAGTCTATGTGAAGGGCAAAGTGGATGAAAGCGACATCGGCAAGGTCTACCTGGGCCAGCCCGCGCGCATCAAGGTCGAGTCGTTCAAGGACAAAACGTTTACCGGCAAGGTAACAAAGATTTCTCCCATGGGTGTGGAGAAGGATAATGTGACCACATTTGAGGTGAGGGTTTCGATTCAGAATCCGGGCGGCGAATTGAAAGCCGAGATGACGGCCAACGCGGAGATCATTCTGGAAGAGCATAAGAACGTGCTCCAGATTCCAGAGGGCGCGATTCTGTATGACAAGGACAAGAAGGCGTCGGTGGAGATTCCCGATCCCAAGGCTAAAGATGGCGAGAAGAAGGTTGCCGTCAACATTGGAATCTCGAATGGAGCCAAGACGGAAGTGTTGAGCGGGTTGAAAGAGGGCGATCAGGTGGTGCTGCAGTAAAGCCAGCTTTTGGGAGCCGGAGGCCGGCTTCCGGCCAACTGGCTCCGAGCTTCGGCTATCGATACTTTCATGGAGTACTGACGACATGAACCGACAAAGCATCTCCCGTATTGCTTCCGTTGCGGCGCGATCGTCATTATTGGCGATGGCGCTGGTTGTGCTGTCGGCTTCGACCTTTGCGGCCGCTTCGACACCGCAGGGACACTTCGAAAAAACATTTCAGGTGAGCGGAGCCGTGGATCTCGAAGTACAAACGCGCTCCGGCGACATCATCGTGCGGAGCGGCCCAGCGGGGTCGGTGACGGTTCGCGGGAAAATCTATGTTGGCGATCACTGGCTCTTCGGCAATCGTCACGCGGACGTAAGCGACATCGAACAGCGTCCTCCGGTGCGGCAGGATGGAAACAGCGTTCACATCGACTACGTCGAGGCTCGCGATATTTCGATCGACTACGAAATCACGGTGCCCGAAGACACAACCATCCGCACGCGCAGCGGCTCGGGAGATCAGACCATCGAAGGTACGCGCGGCAACGCCGACTTGCAGAGTGGCTCAGGAGACCTGAGGCTGAGCCATCTTACGGGAGAAATCCGTCTGCAAACCGGGTCGGGCGATGTGCGGGCGCGAGAAATCTCGGGTGCGGTGCGTGGCGGCGCGGGCAGCGGAGATATTGAGGTAGAGGAGACGGGAGCGGGCGACATCGATTTGCACACGGGCTCGGGCAATGTTGCGGTTCGCGGCATCCAGGGGGCATTTCACGGCGAGACCGGCAGCGGCGACATTACGGCCGAGGGCACACAGACTGGGGCGTGGGATCTTCACACGGGATCGGGAAATGTGCACGTGCGGCTGCCCGAGAACGCCGCGTTCGATGCCAACCTTTCCACCAGTTCTGGATCGGTTGACGTGGGGCCTGCGATCACGATGACTGTACAGGGCCGAGTGCAGGAGACACGCAAGCACATCGAAGGCAAAGTGCGCGGCGGCGGGCCGATGCTGACCGTCCGAACAAGCTCGGGCGATATACAGATTGAATAGCAGCGGTCAGTGAATCGTGGCTCGTGGTTAGTAAAACCGTCGCCCGTGGCAAACCCACAAATCACTAATCATTAATCATTAGCCACTAGCCACTGTTGCTAATTACCTCCGTGCCTTGACTCTGCGGTATCCAACAATTACTTTCGAGACTCTGGGAGTACTTCGTCTTCCCCGCGAGGAAAACTTTGGCACAACGGCCCATTATTACCCTGACTACCGATTTCGGCCTTAACGATCATTATGTGGGCGCCATGAAGGGCGTGATCCTGGATATTGTGCCCGACGCGCAGATTGTGGATATCTGCCACTCCGTGCAAGCCTTTGATGTGCTCGATGGCGCGCTTACGATTTCGCAAGCGTATTCGTACTTTCCCAACCGGACAGTGCACGTGGTCGTGGTCGACCCGGGGGTGGGCACGGCGCGGCGGCCCATTGTGGCTTCGTGCGACCAATATCATTTCGTGGCGCCGGATAATGGGGTACTTTCGCTGATTTACGCGCGCGAGGCGCGCATGCACGTGCGCCACATTACGGCGGAACACTATTTCATGCAGCCGGTGAGCAACACCTTCCATGCGCGCGATATTTTTTCTCCGGTGGCGGCATATCTCGCAAAAGAGGTTGACTCGCTCAAATTTGGCGAGGAGGTCTCGGATTTTGTGAAGTTCACCGCGCCCAAGCCGAAAGCCACCGATGGCAACCGCTTGCGCGGTGTGGTGCTGAAAGTCGATCGCTTCGGCAACCTGGTTACAAACATCACTCCGCAGGACGCTCCTGCGCTGTTTGCGGCGACCGCTGGGCAGTTCAAGATTGTTGTCGGCTCGCGCGAGATTAGCGAGATTCACAGTTCGTATTCCGAAGGCGGCCCGGGAGAAGTTTTCGCCCTGATGGGTAGCATGGGTTTCCTGGAAATTGCCGCCAATCGCGGAGCTGCAGCGCAGTTGACTGGGGCGGGCAAGGGAACCGAAGTGAGCGTCATTCTCGGCGGCGCTGCCGCGACTGGCAAGGGCGCCTAGCGGGCAAGATGAGAAGTTTGGTACTGGTGCCGTCAAACGGCACCAATACCACAAGCAGGTCCCTCCACTCCGTTTGCATTCCTATCGGAATGCAAGCTCCGGTCGGGATGACAAATTGTGCACGGGCCTTTACTGATCGCCCGGGATTCTCACGAACTCTTGGGCTTGGAGTGGGCGTAGTGGTCCATTTCGGCGGTCCACTTTAGAAAGCGCCACAGGCTGGCGCGCTCCCGCCACAAAAATTCCCAAAACTCCAGAAAGCCAATCTGCGTCATCTTCACGCCGCAGTAGGTCTCGATACGCCACAGCAAATAGGGACTGCGCCACGGGGCCAGGCGATGGCCTTTGGTGGCGTTCCACAGAAAGCGAAGCGAATGGCGCATGGTGTCATCTTAAACGTAAACGCATTTCTTCGACTACGCACAATAAGCGTTGTCATCCCGAGCAACGCGAGGGACCTTGGTTCTTGCCGATGCCGCCTGTGTGCCCGCCCAGGCAACAACCAAGATCCCTCGCGTTGCTCGGGATGACAACAAGGGATGGGATGACAACAAGGGATGGAGTGCGGCGATCGCGCCAAGCGACGCCGTGTTAAAATCCTGACTCCGCCAGGAATCTCCTTTCATGTCTGATACCGATACCCGCCAGAAGGCCGAAGACCGCTACTACGCCGCGCTTGATTTGATGGCCGATGGAAAGCTGGAAGAGGCGGTTTCGGCCTACCGGGAATCGATTGCTGCCGATCCCGCCTTTACCGATGCGATGCACGGGCTGACGCGCGCGTTACAGGATTTACAACGCTACGATGAGGCGATCGCTGTGGCGCAGAAGCTTGCGGAATTAGATCCCGCCGATGTGTTGGCGCACACCAGTTTGTCGGTGCTGTATCAGAAGAAGGGGATGATTCCCGAGGCCGAAGCGGAGGGAGCGAAGGCGCGAGTACTCGGGTGGAAGCAGCAGTTGAAGAAAGGCACTTCTAGCTTCTAGCTTCTAGCTTCTAGCTTCTAGCTGTCATTTGCGATGGGCGGTAGGAGGATGATTCGATGACAAAACCGAAGCGCGAGGGCAAATCGAAAAGGCGACTCTACAAGAACTACGAGGATCTACCGATTTGGAATGCGGTTAGCAAGTCCGTAAATGAACTGGTAAATAATGGAGACTTGCGCGAGACAACCGCTTCACCCGTATATCGTGGGCTATATCTGCAAGAGCATCGTAGAGTCGGAAAAGCTAGGAGCTAGCAGCTAGAGGCTTTCTACAGCCCGTACTTCTTCATCAAATGCCGGAACGATCGGTAGGAAATTCCCAGCAGGTCTGCGGCTTTGGTCTGCACTCCATTGGAGCGGCCTAGCGCGTTCTGCAACAGCGTGCGCTCGATGTTGGCGACGTAGCCTTCCATGCCCACTCCCTCGGGCAGCACCGCTCCAGGCTCAATCTCGGAAACTCCTCCAAAACCGCCGACGCCTGCGGCGGCGGCGCGGGCTTTGGGACGCTCCACGGGCAGTTCGACGTGGAGTTCGTCCGTGGTTTCCAAGGCAACGGCGCGTTCGACTGTGTTCTCGAGCTGGCGAACGTTGCCCGGCCATTCGTATCCGCAAAGGTTGTCGAGCGACTTCTGGTTGACGCGCAGGATGCTGCGATTGGCCGCGGCGGCATACTTCTTCAGAAAGTGGTTGGCGAGCAACGGAATGTCTTCGCGGCGCTCGCTCAAGTTGGGCACGCGAATCGGGATCACGTTGAGTCGATAATAGAGATCCTCGCGAAAAAGATTCTCCGCGACGGCGCGGTCAAGGTCGCGGTTGGTGGCGGCGATCACGCGCACGTCAATGGGAATTTCACTGGTACCACCGACCGGACGCACCGAACGCTCCTGCAAGACGCGGAGCAGTTTCACCTGCATGGCCAGCGTCATCTCGCCGATTTCATCGAGAAAAATCGTGCCTCCGCCGGCGACTTCAAACAGTCCGCGCTTGTTCTGCGTGGCTCCGGTGAAAGCTCCCTTCAAATAGCCGAAGAGTTCGCTTTCCAGCAGAGTTTCCGGGAAGGCGCCGCAGTTCACGGAGACGAACGGTTCGATGGCACGAGGAGAGCAGATGTGAACGGCGCGAGCGACCAATTCTTTTCCCGTGCCGCTTTCGCCATGAATCAAAACCGTACTCGCCGTCGAGGCCACAGTGCGAACCGTCTGCTTCAGCTTCTCCATGGCCAGGCTGGAGCCAATGATGTTGTCGAGCGAGTTGTGCGAAGCGGCGTCGCGTCGAAGGGCAAAATTCTGTTTACTGAGAACCAGCTTTTCGAGCACGCGGTTGATGGCCAGCTTGATTTCGTCGACCAACCCGGGACTCTTGCGAATGTAATCGGAGGCTCCTCCGGCTTTTACGGCTTCGACCGCAGCTTCGTAATCGTCGACGGCGGTGATCAGGATAACGGGAGAATCGGGCGAAACACGGTGGGCGTGGCGCAGCACTTCGATGCCGTCGACGTTCGGCATCTTGATGTCGGTGATGATCAAATCATATAGATTGCCATCGATCTTGCTTTTGGCAGCCTGGCCAGACTGCACGGTTTCAACACGGTGGCCCTCGCGGCGCAGGGCGATATCGAGCATTTCGCAGATCGAGCGCTCGTCGTCGCAAACCAGAATGTTAGCCATTCTGCCCCCCTTCCGCGGCGGCGGCCGCGAATGCTGCAGGAACAGCCACAGGCGTCGTCACATGCATCCCAGGCGGGTCGCAATCTTCTTCGCGAGCCATGCCGTCGGGAAGACTCGCGTCCAGTTTTTCGGCATCGAGACGGCGCAAGCGCAGAACGAAAGTAGTTCCCTGCCCTGGTTTCGATCGTGCCCAGACCTTGCCCTCGTGAGCCTGCATGATCTGATAGACGACGGCGAGGCCGAGCCCGGTCCCGCCTTCAAAATTCGATTGGAAGGGTTCGAAAATCTTTTCGGTTTGTTGGGGATTCATTCCCGTGCCGGTGTCGGCGAAGCTGATTTGCCAATCGTTCCCCAGGCGTTCGATGCTCACGCGCAAAGTGCCGCCCGCGCCCATGGCGCGGACAGCGTTCTCGGCGATGTTCCAGAACACTTGTTTGATTCTGTCGCCATCGGCCATGACCCACGCATCCGCAAAAGGAAAACGGCTTTCAATCGTGATCCCCGTATTTTCGGCGGTCATGCGATGACGCATGAGGGTGAGGGTGTCTTGCAGCAGGCGGACCAGATCGGCCTTTTCGAAGCGATACTGTTTGCCGCGGGAATAAGCGAGAAAGTCGGTAATGATGCCGTTCAGGCGCTGCGATTCGCGGGTAACGATGTCGAGCAGATGACGGTGTTCCTCGCTCATTTCCGGGATACCGGAAAGCATGCTGACCGAACCGGCGATCGAGGTAAGGGGATTTCGGATTTCGTGAGCAATGGCGGCCGCCAGGCGTCCGACGGCTGCGAGACGATCCTGCATGCGGACTTCGCGCTCCAGACGGCGAATCTCAGTGAGATCATCCAACGCGTAAACATAGCCCAGCGCTCCGCGCTCCGGCACATTCAGTGCCGCGACTCTGACTCGAACTGTTTTGCGAAAAGCTTGGGCGCTATCGAAACGAACTTCGGCATGGGCCTGCGACTCGCCGTTGGGCAGAGGATCGAGAAAGAGCTGGGCCACCGGTCTTCCCAGCAATTCTTCGGGGGCGCGCTCCAGAAGTTTTTGCGCGGCGCTGTTCGCCAGCGTAATTCGGCCATCCAGGCTGGTGGTGATCAATCCGCTGCTGATGGATTGGATAATATTCTCGTGCAGGATCTGAAGATCTTCGAGAGCTCCGCTGGCGTCTTTCAATTGCACCCGCGCCTGGCGCAACTTCGAGACCAACTGGCCGGCCAGGTAGGCGACGGCCAGAAAAGCAAACAGGTTCACGAAAATAATTCCCTGCAGCGACTTCAATTCCGGATGCGTGGTGCAGAACGAGTGCACCACGGCGTAATAGTTGAGTTCGAGGACGGAGCCGTAAAGAATGAAGGCGAGCGCGGCGATCAGATAAGCCCATACCCGCGGCAAAAGAATACCGGCGACGATGATGACCAGAGGGTAGAGGAAATTTAGAGAACTATCCCAGCCGCCGGTTTCATGCACCAGCAGGCTCACCATAATCAGATCGGTGAGGACTTGCAAGGTCGCCTGCACGCGATGCTCTTGCCACACGGACATCAGAACTACGAAGAAAAGCGAAATCGTGTACCACAGCAACATGGTGCTGAGGAACAGCCGCAGAGGAATACGCGAGGAGGTAAGCTCGGCGAACGCCAATTGAATGACGAGCAGAAAAGACAGGATCAAAATTCTTACTTTGACCAGCCACGCCAGCCAATTCCGGTCGTCGAATGTGGATTGCATCCTAATTGTCCACGGTTTCAAAGCTTCACGGTTTCAACTTTTCAGAACCGCCTGATTTTTGAAAGCTTGAAACCCTTCCACTTTGAAACCTGCTTTTATCCCGCCAACTTCGCGATCATGGCGAACAGCGGCATGTAGAGCGAAATCACGATGCCGCCGATGGAGAGACCCAGCATGCCGATGATGGCGGGCTCGAGCATAGCCAGCATGTCACGGGTCGCAGCATCGACTTCTTCTTCATAGAAGTCGGCGATTTTCTGCAGCATGCTATCCATAGCGCCAGTGGCTTCGCCGACGCCGATCATCTGGGTCACCATGTTGGGAAAAACTCCGCATTCGCGGAGCGGGTCGACGATGGTGCGGCCTTCCTCGATCGCTTTCCGCACCTTCATCAGAGCTTCTTCCAGCACGGCGTTGCCCGACGTGCGGGCGGTGATGGCCAAGCCTTCGAGAATGGGCACGCCTGAAGTAATCAGGGTGCCGAGGGTGCGGGTAAATCTTCCTACCGCGATTTTGCGCAACAACGAGCCGAGGATGGGAAGGTGGAGCAGGAATTTATCGAAGTAATAGCGCCCTTGCTTGCTCTTGCGAATTTGTTTCAGGCCGAAGACGACTCCAGCGCCGGCGCCGAGAATGACCCACCAGAAGGTGCCGATGAAGGCGCTCATGCCGATGACGATGCGCGTCGGCAGAGGCAGCGCCACGCCCAGTCCGGCAAACAGATTGGCGAAAATGGGAACGACCCACTTGAGCAAGGCGCCCACAATCAACCCGGCGATGCCGACGACCGCGACCGGGTAGATCAACGCGGATTTCACGGCCGCCTTGAGGCGCACGGCTTTTTCTACGTAGGTCGCGAGACGTTGCAGGATGACATCGAGAATACCGCCGGTTTCGCCGGCCTCGATCATGTTGGTGGTGAGGTCGTCGAAGACTTTGGGATAGCCGCGCATGGCGTTGGCCAGAGTCGCGCCGCCTTCGACGGTGGTGCGGACGCCATCCAGAATCTTTCGGAAGGCCTGATTTTCCTGGTTAGCGGCCAGGATTTCCAGGCACTGCACGAGGGGCAAGCCGGCATCGATCATGACCGAGAACTGGCGGAAGAAAATCGCGATCTCCTTGACCTTGACTTTGCCGGAACCGAAAGTAGGCATGGCAAACTCTTTGCCTTTTTCGCGGATCGCTCCCGGGGTAATGCGCTCGCGCCGCAATTGCTGCGATAGCGTCTGTTTATTGGGCGCGACGCGCTCTCCCGAAACTTTTTGTCCCGATGCATCCTTGCCTGAAAATGTGAAAGTTGGCATGGTATTAAACTCTCCTCATGTCTTGCCTGCTGCATCCCTGCTCATCACAATCTGGCTCGTCCGGGCCGGGCGATGCGAGATGCTGTTCCCTCGGTTAGCCTTTCGACGGCGCCGCTCCACGCGCCATCGTCGAACCCCCGCGGTTCGCCAAACTTGCTCCGCGGTTGATCATTTCCTGAAGCTCATCCTGATTGCTCGAACGCTGTAGAGCAGTTTCCAGAGACACCTGCTTCTGGAAGTAGGCCGTGGCCAAAGCCTGGTTAAAGGTTTGCATGCCGTATTTGTCTTGTCCGGACTGCATCGCGGAATACACCTGGTGGATCTTGTCTTCGCGAATGAGATTTCGCACCGCTGGATTTGGAATCAGAATTTCCATGATCATGGCGCGGCCTTTACCCGTGATGGTTTGCAAAAGGCTTTGGCACATGATGCCTTCGAGCACCAGCGAAAGCTGGGCGCGAATCTGCGGCTGCTGGTGCGCTGGAAACACGTCGATAATGCGGTTGATGGTAGAAGTGGCCGAATTGGTGTGCAAGGTGCCAAAGGTCAAGTGTCCGGTTTCCGCAATGCGCAGGGCCGATTCGATGGTTTCCAGGTCGCGCATTTCGCCGATCAGCACGACGTCCGGGTCTTCACGAAGGGCGGCGCGCAAGGCGTCGGAAAAGCTCTTGGTATCGGCGTGCAGTTCGCGCTGGTTGACCACGCAATTCTTGTTCATGTGCACGAACTCGATCGGGTCTTCGATGGTCAGGATGTGTTCGTGGCGTTCGCTGTTGATCTTGTCGATCATGGCCGCCAGGGTGGTGGATTTTCCCGAGCCGGTTGGTCCGGTGACCAGCACCAGGCCGCGCGGCTTGTCGCAAAGCTTGCTGACGACAGCCGGCAGGTTGAGCTGGCTGAAAGACTTAATCTCAAAGGGAATCAGACGGAAGACGGCCGCGGTGGCGCCGCGCTGGTTAAACACGTTGGCGCGGAAACGGGCGAGTCCTTTCAGACCGAACGAGAAGTCGAGTTCGAGGCTCTCTTCGAAGCGGTGCTTCTGCGAGTCGGTCATGACGCTGTAGGCCAGTTGCTTGGTCTCGGCCGGCGTCATCTGCGGAAGGTCGAGCGGCACCAGATGGCCGTGGACGCGGATTTGCGGCGGCGAGTTGGTGGTGATGTGAAGATCGCTGCCACTCATCTCCAGCATTCTTTTCAGCAAATCACTCAGCGACAGACCCATGGCAAGTATCCTTCCTGCTGCTTTTCAATTTCTTGTCGTTCGTCGTTCGGGGCTGGTCGTTGGCCGACGACGAACGACTAACGGCCAACGGCGGGTTAATGAATCGTTTCGCGGGCCACTTCTTCCAGCGTGGTGATACCCGCAGCTACCTTGATCAGACCGCTGCGCCGGAGCGTGATCATGCCGCGCTCGATGGCCTTCTTTTTCAACTCGACTGCCGACGCTCCCACCAGCACGAGTTCACGAATTTCGTCGTCCACTTCCATCACTTCATACAAACCGCAGCGGCCCTTGTATCCGGTGTTGTTGCAAACGCCGCAGCCCTTGCCCTTCTGAATTTTGGCATTCTTGGCCTCTTCTGGAGTGAAGCCTTCTTCGATCAAGGTTTGAATGGGTACTTCGACGACCTCCGCGCACTCTTTGCAAATCCTTCGAATCAGGCGCTGGGCGCAGATCAAGTGAACCGAAGTGGCGACCAGAAAAGGCTCAATGCCCATGTTCATCAGGCGGGTAATAGTTTCAGGCGCGCCGTTGGTGTGCAGGGTCGAGAGCACAAGGTGTCCGGTGAGCGCGGCTTTGATGGCGATTTCGGCGGTTTCAAAGTCACGGATTTCGCCGACCAGAATGATGTTGGGATCCTGGCGCAAGAAAGATCGCAAAGCGGCGGCGAAGTTCAATCCGATCTGCTCTTTCATCTGCACCTGGTTGACGCCGGCCAACTGAAATTCGACGGGGTCTTCGGCGGTCATGATGTTGGTGTCCGGCTGATTGAGGCGTGAGATCGAGGAATAGAGAGTGTTGGTCTTTCCTGATCCAGTGGGTCCTGTGACCAGCACCATGCCGTAAGGTTTGA
>Ga0224555_1005304_pt1 | contig 10933 bp, 6 predicted proteins | sample 714S23034metaG_FD_180687 | JGI IMG/M metagenome (GOLD analysis project Ga0224555, IMG submission 180687) | Peat soil microbial communities from Stordalen Mire, Sweden - 717 S2 30-34 | ecosystem: Environmental > Terrestrial > Soil > Wetlands > Peat | place: Sweden: Norrbotten County, Stordalen...
ATCGCCCGCCTTCGCTCCAGCGACGCCACGCAGCCCACAGGATTGTGCAGCGTCGGCATCGTGAACACCGCCGCCACCGGACGCCCCGCCGCGCGCTCACGCTCACACAACTCTCTTAGCGCATCCGCTCGCAGCCCCTCCGCATCCATCTCGCACGCCACCGTCTCTACGCCGAGCAGCCGGCACTGCTCCAGAAATCCCGTATACGTAATCGCCTCGACCACCACGCGCTTCCCCGCCAACCCCGCCGCCAGCAGCGACACGAAGCACCCATGATGCCCGCCACACGTCAACGTAACGCGTTCGACCGCCTCACCCAGCCACTCTGCGCCGATCTCCCGCAACCGCGCATCGCCACCACGAAACAACGGCCGCAGCGCACTCAATCCCTGCTCCGCATTTGCATCCACCGCAGCGCGCAGATGCTCTGCCCACAGCGCATCCTGCCCCACCAGCAGCGGAAAGTTGAACTGAAGATCGATCATGCCCGCAGTCTATCTCCCTTTTAAATTGTCCTCCTTAACCCATCGAAGGACCGGTTTCTGCACTTGCTTTTTTTTCTGTCCTTCCCCACGGGGAATCTGCTTCTTCACACGGGATAAACTCATCCTGTGAACATTCTCTTCATCGGCGACGTCTTCGGTTCGCCCGGCCGCCACATCGTCCGCGAACATCTCCCCCACGTTATGGAATCCAACGCCGTCGATCTCCTCATCATCAACGGCGAGAACTCCGCCGGCGGCTTCGGCATCACGCCCTCCATCGCCGAAGAAATCTTCGACCTCGGTGCCCAGGTCATCACCACCGGCAACCACATCTGGGACAAGAAAGAGATCTTCGAGTACATGACCGTCCCGGCCGGCTCGCACGAGCGTGGCCGCCGCGTCCTCCGCCCCGGCAACTACGCCCACGGCACACCCGGCTTCGGTTCCTACGAAGGCCAGCTCCCCGACGGCACCGCCTACGCCGTCATCAACCTCCAGGGTCGCGTCTTCATGCCCTCCTGCGACGATCCCTTCCGCAAAGCCGACGAACTCCTCACCCTGATCGAGCGCAACACCGACGCCAAGGTCATCCTCCTCGACTTCCACGCCGAAGCCACCAGCGAAAAGGCCGCTCTCGGCTGGTATCTCGACGGCCGCGTCACCGCCGTACTGGGAACCCACACCCATGTTCCAACCTCCGACGAGCGCATCCTCCACAACGGCACCGCCTTCCAGACCGACGTCGGCATGTCCGGCCCCTTCGACTCCATCATCGGCGTCGAAACCGAGCTCGTCCTCAAGCGCTTCCTCACCGGAATGCCCGGCAAGTTCGAAGCCGCCAAGGGCAATCCGAAGATGTGCGCCACCCTCATCTCCTGCGACGGCGCAACCGGCCGTGCCTATCACATCAAGCGCATCATGCTCGGCGAATAGGCCCTGCACTCCTTCGGCAGCGCCGGCCACGGCCACGTCGATATATACTTCACACACTTCGAAAACCACCGAATGAAAGGACGACTAAACATGAGCCTTCCCGCAGGCGTAGAGTTCCACGCCACCGTCGCCGACCGCTACGCCCCCATCCTCACCCCTGAAGCACTTGCCTTCATCCTCACGCTGCAGCGTGAGTTCAACCTCCGCCGCAAAGAGCTCCTCGCCGCCCGCATCATTCGGCAGAAAGCCATCGACGCCGGAGCCCGTCCCGACTTTCTTCCCGACACCGCCAACATCCGCGCCGGCGACTGGAAGATCGCGCCAATCCCCGCCGATCTCCTCGACCGCCGCGTCGAGATCACCGGCCCCGTCGACCGCAAGATGATCATCAACGCCCTCAACTCCGGCGCCAGCGTCTTCATGGGCGACTTCGAAGACTCCACGACCCCCACCTGGGAAAATCTCCTCGACGGCCAGTTCAACCTCCGCGACGCCGTCCGCCGCACCATCACCTTCTCCGACCCCACCACAGGCAAGAACTACAAGCTCAACGAGAAGCCCGCCGTTCTCTTCGTCCGCCCTCGCGGATGGCACCTCGAAGAGCGCCACATCCTGGTCGACGGCGAGCCCCTGTCCGGCAGCCTCTTCGACTTCGGCCTCTGCTTCTTCCACAACGCCAAAGAGCTCCTCGCCCGCGGCTCCGGCCCCTACTTCTACCTCCCCAAGCTCGAGTCGCACATCGAAGCCCGTCTCTGGAATGACGTCTTCGTTCGCGCCCAGCAGCTCCTCGGCGTTCCGCAAGGCTCCATCCGCGCCACCGTTCTCATCGAATCCATCCTCGCCACCTTCGAGATGGACGAGATCCTGTACGAACTCCGCGACCACTCCGCCGGCCTCAACTGCGGCCGCTGGGACTACATCTTCTCCTTCATCAAGAAGTTCTCCGGCAGCCAGACCCTGCTCTTCCCCGACCGCTCGCAGGTCAGCATGACCACGCACTTCATGCGCTCGTATGCGAAGCTCACCATCAAGACCTGCCACAACCGCAACGCGTCCGCCATGGGCGGCATGAGCGCCTTCATCCCCATCAAATCCGACCCCGTCGCCAACGACGTTGCGATCGCCCAGGTCCGCGCCGACAAGGAACGCGAAGCCAGCGACGGCCACGACGGCACCTGGGTCGCGCATCCCGGTCTGGTCCCCATCGCCAAAGAAGTCTTTGACCGCATCATGCCGCAACCCAACCAGATCTCCAAGCAACTCCCCGACTTCCACTGCACCGCCGCGGATCTCCTCACGGTTCCCACGGGCACCATCACCTACAACGGCCTCAAGCACAACATCGCCGTTGGCCTCGGCTACCTCGAAGCCTGGATGCGCGGCACCGGCTGCGTCCCGCTCTTCAACCTCATGGAAGACGCCGCCACCGCCGAGATCTCCCGCGCCCAACTCTGGCAGTGGGTCCACCACAACGCCATCCTCCAGGATCCCGAGCACGCCGGCCAGCCCGTCACCGTCGAACTCTGCCACAAGCTCATCGACGCCGAAGTAGCCCGCAACACCGAGAACGCCCCACCCGCCCGTGTCAAGGCCTACAACCTGGCCTCCACGCTCATCCGCAACCTCATCGACGCTCCGAAGTTCCAGGAGTTCCTCACCCTCTCCGCCTACACCACCATCCTCAAGGAAGAGGGCAACCCGGCTTAAACCTGCACTGCGCAATGACCAACGGGTGCCCATCTTCGCCACAGTTTCATCGTGGACAAGGTGGGCATCGCGCGTTAAGACCCGCGGACCGCTCCCACCAAAATCCATTCGAGGCCAGCGCTTTCGGAGCGCCCCTGCCATCCCATACATCCCCACACACTGGACGTACACTCTCACCTTCATGGCAAACCATGCCCGCGAGGCACTTCCATGGCCCGTCCCTACTGGAGCGGTCAAATCAAGATTTCGCTGGTCTCCTTCGGAGTCAAGCTCTTCGCCGCCACCGAAGCCAGGAGCGAGATCCACTTCCACCTGATCGATCGCAACACCGGCGAGCGCGTCAAGCACCAGAACGTCCCCTCCAGCGCCATCGAATCCGCCCCCGGCGAAGCCGCTGAACCCGTAGAAACATCCGACATCGTCAAAGGCTACGAGTACGCCCGCGGCCGCTACGTCACCATCGAGCCCGAAGAGATCGCCCACCTCCGCGTCCCCTCCAGGCACACCATGGAGGTCACGCAGTTCGTCGACGAGTCCGCCATCGACCCCGAGTTCTTCGAGAAGCCCTACTTCGTCGTGCCCGAAGACGATGCGCAGACCGAGTCCTTCCTCACCGTCCGCAAAGCCCTCATCGATACCAAGAAGGTCGCGCTCTCCAGGATCGCCTTCGCTGGCCGCGAGCACGTCGTCGCCATCGCCCCCGCCGGCACCGACGCCCACCCCGGCCTCATGGCCTACACCATGCGCTTCGCCGCCGAAATCCGCGACCCAGCCGAGTACTTTCACCCCATCAAGAAGCTCCCCATCAGCGCCGACTCCCTCTCGCTCGCCAGGGAGCTCATCCAGCGCAAGGCCGCAAAGTTCGACCCCTCCAAATTCGTCGACGGCTACGAGGTCGCCCTCAAAGAGCTCGTCGAAGCCAAGCTCAAGCACGCTCCCATCCCCAAAGACGAACTCCCCGCACGCCCGCGCGGCAAGGTCATCAACCTCATGGACGCCCTGCGCAAATCCGTCAGCAGCGGAGCGAAGGAAGAGAAGCAGAAGGAGATTCCAAAACACACCGCAAGGAAGTCTGAATCCCGCCAGGGCCCAACCCTCGTCAAAGGCGTCAGAGCCACAAAATCCGCGACCAAAAAGCGTAAGACCGCATAAGTCTTCGGAAGCCATCATGACAACAAAGAAAAAGAGCGTACCCGAAAAGACCATTCGCAAACCCAGACCATCCGCCGGCGCAGTCGACGAGCAGATCGCACCCTATCGCTCCATACGCGACTTCAACCTCACCCCCGAACCCTCCGGCACAACCACCAGAACAAAATCACCCCTCTCAAAGAAATCCGAAGCCTCACGCGGCCTTCCCTTCGTCATCCAGAAGCACGCCGCCTCGCACCTTCACTATGACTTCCGCCTCGGCTGGGCCGGCGTCCTCAAGAGCTGGGCCATCGCCAAGGGCCCCAGCTACAACCCCAAGGACCGCCGCCTCGCCGTGCAGGTCGAAGACCACCCCATGGCGTACGGCGGCTTCGAGGGCATCATCCCCAAGGGCCAGTACGGCGGCGGCACCGTCATGGTCTGGGACCAGGGCACATGGTGGCCGCAGCTCGGCAGCGAGAATGTCGATGCCTGCCTCCGCGACGGCCACCTCGATTTCGAGATGAACGGCACGAAGATGAAGGGCAAGTGGGCCCTCATCCGCATGCAGGGCAAGGCAGCGAACGAGTCAAAGCCCAGCTGGCTCCTCATCAAGGAACACGACAGCTACGAGCGCGGCCCCGGCGCCCCATCCATCACGGACGAGTTCCCCAACTCCGTCCTCACCGGCCGCTCCCTTGACCAGATCGCAGCCGAAGAAGACCACGTGTGGAACTCCAAAACCACCGCCGGGCCCACCCTGGTCCGGAAGCGCGATCCACCGCCCCGCCCCAGCTCTGTCGACCCGCGCGGAGCGCGCAAGCGAGAAAAAGCTGCCATCCGGAGCGGAAGCGGCGCAGCCGCCGGGTCGGAGGACGACCCGTCACACAGCAGCACGCACCCGGCAAGCCCACTCGCAGGCTCCGCCACGAAGCTCGATTCCCTCCCCAAAGAATCTCAGCCCGACTTCATTCCCCCGCAGCTCGCGCTCGAAGCCACAGCCCCGCCCACGACCGGCGACTGGCTCCGCGAACTCAAACTCGACGGCTACCGCATCCAGGCCCGCAAGTCCGGCGCCAGCGGCGGGTCTAAAGCCAAAATCCAACTCCTCACCCGCAAGGGTCTCGACTGGACCCACCGCATGCCCGCCATCGCCGCCGCCGTCGCGCGACTTCCCGCGCACGACTGCACCCTCGACGGCGAGGTCGTCGTCCTCGGCCCCGACGGCAACTCCAGCTTCGCCGACCTCCAGGCCTCTTTTCAAAACACCGAAGCCCATCGCCTCACCTACTTCGTCTTCGATCTCCTCCATCTCAACGGCCGCAACACCCGCAACCTCGGCCTCCGCGACCGCAAGCAGCTCCTCGCCGAGCTCCTCCGGCCCAGCGACGAAGCCCTCCGCCTCTCCGAAGACATCGCCGGCGACGGCGAGGCCATCCTCCACCACGCCTGCAAGCTCCACGCCGAAGGAATCATCTCCAAGCGCGCCGACGCCCCCTATCGCAGCATCCGCAGCTCCGACTGGCTCAAATCCAAGTGCCTCCGCGAGCAGGAGCTCGTCATCGCCGGCTACACCCTCTCCACCGAAGGTCCCGACCGCATCGGATCGCTCCTCCTCGGCTATTACGAAACCGCAAAGTCAGGGAAATACGACTCAGCGAAGCCAGGGAAACATAGGTGCGACAAACTCATCTACGCCGGACGCACCGGCACCGGCTTCACTCAGCAGCTCAAGCGCGACCTCCTCACCCGGCTCGCCAGGCTCAAGACCACCAAGCCCGCCTTCGACCAGATTTCCACAGCCGACCGCCGTGGCGCCCTGTGGGTAAAACCCCAACTCGTCGCCCAGGTCCGCTTCGCCACCTGGACCGCCGACAACCTCGTCCGCCAGGCCGCCTTCCTCGGCCTCCGCGAAGACAAGTCCCCCACCGAGGTCACCCGCGAAGAACCCACCGTAGCCCCCAAACCGAAACAGGGAGGGAGCAGGGGGCTTCAGCCCCCTGAAAACGTAACCCTCGAAAAAGGGGCTTCAGCCCCGGGCCTTGTCTCCGCCGCGAGGAAGAAATCTCAAGGCTCCCACGCAAGCCTGCATCCCGAAACTAGGCTGAACATGGCTCTGCGCAGCACGAAACCCACCTATACAAGCACTAAAATTCGCCTTACACACCCCGAAAAGGTCCTGGACCCCGAATCCGGCCTCACCAAGCAGCAACTCGCCGGCTACTACGCCGTCGTCGCCGACCGCATGCTCCCCCACATAGCCGACCGGCCACTAAGCCTCGTAAGGTGCCCAGATGGAGCAGGTAAGCCGTGTTTCTTCCAGAAACACATTAACTCCATGCTCCCTCCCGGAATCGGCTCCATCGACATCACAGACAAGAAATCCGGCAAACCCGAGCCCTACATCACCCTCAACACCCCCGAAGCCCTCATCTCCCTCGCCCAGCTAGGAGTCCTCGAAATCCACCCATGGGGCTCTAAAAACAATGACTTAGAGCACCCAGACCGCCTCATCTTCGACCTAGATCCCGACGAATCTCTCCCCTGGTCCGCCCTGTGCGCCACCGCCGCCGAAGTCCGCAAGCGCCTAAAAAAGGCCGGCCTCGAAAGCTTCCTCAAGCTCACCGGCGGCAAGGGCCTGCACATCGTCGCCCCCATCCAGCCCACCCTCACCTGGCTTGAACTCAAGACCGCCGCGCACACCCTGGTCCTCTCCATGGAGCGCGACAATCCCGCGCTTTACCTCAGCAAAATGACGAAATCCGCCCGCACCGGCAAGATCTACCTCGACTACCTGCGCAACGAACGCGGAGCCACCGCCGTCGCTCCTTACTCCCCGCGCGCACGCCTCGGAGCCCACGTCTCCCTCCCGCTCCCATGGTCCGCACTCAACGAAACAGCGCGCCCGGTCTTCTCCGTCCGAGACCTCGACGCATGGCGCAGCCGTCTCCGCAGCGATCCCTGGAAAGCCCTTCCGTCCACCAAACAGCAGCTTCTCCCAACGGAGTTTGATGCACTATAAACCGGCTATCTGAGCCGGTTGCGTGCCCCAACACCGCCGCTTCGCCGCTCAGCGCGAGTCCGCTAACACTCCTTTGCTACGATGGATGTCTCTTCCCGCAAGGAGTGCCCATGTCCGCCAGCGCAACTCTCCCCGCCGCCGCAGCTCCTACCATCACCGAGATCCATCACTGGATCTCCGGCTCTCCCATCGCCGGCAGCTCAGGCCGCTTCGCCAACGTCTTCCATCCCGCCAGTGGTCGCGCGCAATCCCGCGTTCCTCTCGCCACCGAGGCCGAGGTCAACGCCGCCGTCGCCGCCGCAGCCGCAGCCTTCCCCGACTGGTCCGCGCAGCCACCTCTACGCCGCGCCCGCGTACTCTTCCGCTTCCGCGAGATCTTCGAGTGCCGCCTCGACGACGTCGCCGCCCTCATCAACCGCGAGCACGGCAAGGTCTTCTCCGACGCCTGCGGCGAAGCCACCCGCGGCCTCGAGGTCGTCGAGTTCGCTACAGGAATTCCACAGCTTTTGAAGGGTGAATTCACCGAGCAGGTCGGTGCCGGCGTCGACAGCTTCTCCATGCGCCAACCCCTCGGCGTCGTCGCGGGCATCACCCCCTTCAACTTCCCCGCGATGGTCCCCATGTGGATGTTCCCCATCGCCCTCGCCTGCGGCAACACCTTCATCCTCAAGCCATCCGAGCGCGACCCCAGCTCCGCCATCCTCCTCGCCGAGATGCTCAAGGAAGCTGGCCTGCCCGACGGCGTCTTCAACGTCATCCACGGCGATAAGGTTGCGGTCGACGCCATCCTCGCGCACCCCACCATCCAGGCCGTCAGCTTCGTCGGATCCACACCCATCGCCGAGTACGTCTACCGGCAGGGAACGCACCACGGCAAGCGCGTCCAGGCTCTCGGCGGCGCAAAGAACCACATGCTCATCATGCCGGATGCGGATTTAGATCAGGCCGCCGATGCCCTCGCCGGAGCCGCCTATGGTTCCGCCGGAGAGCGCTGCATGGCCATCAGCATCGCCGTCGCCGTCGGCTCGCAGACCGCCGACACCCTCATCGACAAGCTCGAATCCCGCATCGCGAACCTGCACATCGGCAGCGGCGCACCCGGCACCACACCCGAGTCCGACCTCGGCCCACTCATCACTAGAGCCCATCTCGACAAGGTAACGAGCTACGTCGAACTCGGCGTCACCGAAGGCGCAGAGCTTGTCGTCGACGGTCGCAAGCAGGTTTTACCAGCGGGCGACGGCTTCTTCCTCGGGCCGTGCCTCTTCGACCACGTCAAGCCCACCATGCGGATATACAAGGATGAGATCTTCGGCCCCGTTCTCGGCGTCGTCCGCGTCAACAACTTCGAGACCGCACTGCAACTCATCAACGACCACGAGTTCGGCAACGGCACCTCCATCTTCACCCGCGACGGGGACACGGCCCGCGACTTCACCTGCCGCGTTCAGGCCGGCATGGTCGGCATCAACGTCCCCATCCCGGTCCCGATGGCCTTCCACAGCTTCGGAGGATGGAAGCGCTCACTCTTCGGAGACCACGCCGTCCATGGCCCCGAAGGCGTCCGCTTCTACACCCGCCTGAAGACGGTCACCAGCCGCTGGCCCACCGGCATCCGCACCGGCGTCGACACCACCATGCCCACGCTCGGCTAACCGCCCTTTTCCAGAAAGAGCGAACACATGATCGCCCTGCCTCAAGACTCGAAGCCAGCGCGGGCTTCCCTACTCGAGGTCTTCGTCATCTTCCTGCGGCTCGGATGCATATCCTTCGGCGGCCCGGTGGCGCATCTCGGCTATTTCAGAACCGAGTTCGTAGAACGCCGGCAATGGCTGAACGAGGAGGCGTTCGCCGAGATGATCGCCATCGCGCAATCCCTGCCGGGCCCTGCAAGCAGCCAGACCGGCTACATGATCGGAATCCTCAGAGCCGGATTACCGGGTGGCATCGCGGCCTGGCTGGGATTTACCCTCCCCTCGGCGCTGCTGATGCTTGCCTTCGCCTTCGGCCATCTTCTCCTCGCCGGCAAAGCGGGCGACGCGTTCCTGCACGGCCTGCAACTGGTGGCGGTCGCGGTGATCGCGCAGGCCATTCTCGCCATGCAGCGAAGCCTCGCCCCGGATATCCTCCGCCTGGCCTTCGCCGCCACCGCCGCCATCATTGTCCTTTTCACCCCTGCATCCTTCGGGACGCTGCTTGCGATCGCCCTCGGAGCCATCGCCGGCTTCGCTCTTGTGCGCTCAAACGACGGCCCCATTCAAGCCGACTTCCCCATCAACCTATCTCGCACCACGGGCACCTGCGCCGCCATTGCATTCTCCCTGCTCCTCGCCGCATCTCTGCTCTTTCACACCAATCGCATCACCTCACTGTCCATCTTCCTCCGCTTCAGCCGAACTGGAGCTCTGGTCTTCGGTGGAGGCCATGTCGTCCTTCCCTTGCTCGAAAACGCCATCGTCGCCAAGGGCTGGATCGGTCAATCAGCCTTCCTCTCCGGCTACGGAGCGGCTCAGGCCCTCCCTGGCCCCCTCTTCACCTTCGCGGCCTATCTCGGAGCCGCAATCCAGCCAAACCCGCATCCACTTCTGTTTGGCCTCGTGGCCCTGCTTGCCGTCTTCCTCCCCGGACTGCTCCTCATCACCGCGGTCCTGCCCTTCTGGAGCGCTGTGCGCAGCCGGCCCTCCATCCGGACCGCGCTCAAAGGAATCAACGCCAGCGTCGTTGGCGTCCTTATCGCCGCGCTTGTCCGGCCCGTCTGGACCAGCACCGTCCACACCATCGCCGACTGCTGCATCGTCCTCATCGCGCTCGCGCTTCTCACCATCTGGAAGCTGCAACCATGGATCGTCGTGCTGGGGACCGCAGCCATCTGCTCTCTGGCCGCAATCCTTCGCTAACATTCAGCCCCACACCGGCGCGCACCGTCCGATCACCGCGTTTTTGAATCATTTGGATATAACATACCTGTTTTGAATACGTTACGGTAAAAATCGATAAGCCATCAAATAGGTCACGAAGCCAAATAGAATGAATATTTTACCGTAAGCCTACTATTTTGAACACCTTATAAAAAAACTGGAGGGTTGCTGCCGGTTGCCCCGCAAACGGATCGACTATCGCCAGACGGAATTCGCGAATGCGAAACCTACTTCATTCCGATCAGCATGCCGATTGACGTTGCGATGGACTCCACCACAAAGCACTCGAGCATCCATCGCTGCGCGCTGATGATCCTGGCGGTGTGATTCGGAGCCATGCATACTCTGCGAACGGCAAGGATAGAGAGTGGCAAGGCTATCAAGCCAAGCCAAACGGTGTGCGGAAGCTTGAAGACCGGCAAAAGTAGCTGGAGTAAGAAAGCGGCCGCAACAATCCCGCCCATTGCATAACCTGCTCTCACTTTTCCCAGTCTTACGACCAGGTTACGTTTCCCCACCAGGGAATCACCTTCGTAGTCAGGAAATTGATTCACCCAGAGGAAGCCTGCGATTAGCAGGCCAAGAGGAATGGATAACATGAATATCTGGAGAGGTAACGATCTGCGCTGCACCAGATAGGTGCCGCAGCAGATCACTGGGCCATAGGCCAGCCCTACCGCCGCCTCTCCCAAGCCGCGATGGGCAAGCTGAATTGGTGGTGCATTATAACACCACGC
>Ga0224555_1005305_pt1 | contig 10931 bp, 9 predicted proteins | sample 714S23034metaG_FD_180687 | JGI IMG/M metagenome (GOLD analysis project Ga0224555, IMG submission 180687) | Peat soil microbial communities from Stordalen Mire, Sweden - 717 S2 30-34 | ecosystem: Environmental > Terrestrial > Soil > Wetlands > Peat | place: Sweden: Norrbotten County, Stordalen...
CCGGAAAAAGCGGTGAACTTCTCGCCGGAATATCCCGGGGAAGCGATATACTTTTTATCTCAACCCAGAACCGCGGAGATAAAGGCGCGTTCCGGACGAACGTGAAAAAAGGGGGAAAAACAGGGGTGCCTATGCAGCTGGCCGCGGACGGACGCTCCGGGTCCGGCGTCAGGTTTGATTACAGCGGAGTAAAGGTGCTTGCCGCATGGACATTTAATAAAGCGGCAGGCTGGGGGCTCGTGGCAAAGGAAGATTACAGCGAAGTTATGGGGCCCGTGCGGGGTATGAACATTATATTTTTCATAATTGCCGTTATAATAATATTGCTCACGGCTTTCGCGGCTTCACGCGCCGCTGCCGAGGCGGCATGGCCGCTAATCGTTCTCGCGGATGCGGCCAAAAACATGGCAAAAGGCGACCTGGGCGCCAGGGTGATACTCAATACGGGTGATGAGTTCCAGCTTGTGGCTGACAATTTCAATGAAATGGCCTCTGCAATACAGGCAAACGATCAAAAGCTTAAACTGATAAACGATCGCCTGACCGCCGAAACCAGAAGGGCCGGAAATTACCTGGATATTTCAGAGGCGATAATTATTGAGCTCGATACAAAAGGCAATATAATAACCTTTAACAGGAAAACCGAGGAATTGCTCGGGTATCCTTTGAAGGAAATTTCCGGCAAAAACTGGTTCGATATATTCATTAATCCGGAAATCAGGAACGGGCTCCAGGAAAACTATGAAAAGCTTATGAAAGGAAAATCAGATAATATTGAGTATTTTGAGCGCAGCCTGAAAGCAAAAAACGGCGGGATAAAAACGTTTTATATGCACATCACGCTGGAAAAGGAACCGGACGGTGCCGTAATCAAGGCCGTCAGTTCCGGCATTGACATAACAAACCTGCGTAAAACAGAAAAGGAACTGGTAAAATCCGAGGAACTGTTCAGGCTCATGTTCGAGAAATCCATCGCGGGCAAGGCGCTGAATTCTGCCGGGGGTGTGATGCTCAAGGTAAACGATTCATTCGCCGGTATGCTGGGATATACCAGGGAAGAGCTTGTGGCAAAAAGTTTTACTGAGATAACATTTCCGGATGATATACCCGCGAACAGGGATACTATCAGGGCGCTTACCGCCGGCGAAATAAACGGTTTCAGGGGCAAGAAAAGGTATCTGCACAAAAACGGCAGCGTTGTCTGGTGCGACGTAAGCACTACAATGCTCAGGGATGAGAACGGCGCGCCGCTGAACCTTGTGACCACTGTAATAGATATTACCGGGACCGAGAACGCGCGGGAACTGCTGGCCGAGAGCGAGGAAAAATTCAGGCTTACTTTTGAACAGACACGGGTCGGCATAGTGCTCGTTTCCGCGGACCACCGGATGATGAAAGTTAACAGGAAATTCTGCGAGATGACAGGCTATACCGAAGCTGAACTTGAAAACATGAAGTTTACAGATGTTACGTACAAAGAGGATGTGGAAAATAATATCGCCGGTGTTAAAAAACTTCAGGAGGGCAAAATAGAGGTATATTCCGACGAAAAGAGGTATGTTAAAAAGGACGGAAGCATTGTATGGGCGGATATAAATATTTCAGCGGTAAGAAAAAACGGGATATACCAGTATTCGGTGTCGATCATTGAGGACATTTCGGCCAGGAAACTTGCGGAAGAAGCGCTCATTAACAGCGAGAGGAAGCTCAGAAGCTTTTATGAATCTGGAATTGTTGGGGTTATATACTGGAATGCGGACGGCCTGATAACCGATGCCAACGACGAATTCCTGAATATGACGCGTTTTACCAGGGCGGAACTTGAAGCCGGCAGGATTAACTGGCGGGTCATAACCCCGCACGAATATGCGGGTGTTGACGTAGAAGCCATGGAAGAGATAAAAAGCGGCGGAGCGATCAAAAAACCTTTTGAAAAGGAATATATCTGCTCCGACGGCGCAAGGCTGCCTGTGCTCATAAGCGCGGCGGCAATTGATGAAAAACGCGGCAACGGCGTGGCAATAGTCCTCGATATTTCCGAAAAGAAAAAGGCTGAAAACGACCTGAAAGCGGCCATGGAGGGGCTTGAACGCTCCAATAAGGAACTCGAACAGTTCGCTTTTGTGGCGTCGCACGACCTCCAGGAACCGCTCCGGGCGATAACGGGTTATATTCAGCTGCTTGAGAAAAAATATTCCGGGAAGCTTGACAATGACGCCGACAGTTATATAAAAACAGTGGTCTCCGGCGCAGGGCGCATGAGGAACCTCATAAACGACCTGCTCGCCTTCTCAAGGATAGGTTACGGCGAAAAAAAGGCGACTGTAAAAGTTGATATGAACTCGGTATTTGATGCGGTAAAATACGGGCTGGGCAAGGCCATTTTGGAGAGCGGCGCTGTTGTGACAAAGGATGATTTGCCGGAAGTCCATGCCGATGAAACACAGATGGTACAGCTTCTGCAGAACCTTGTGTCGAACGCCATTAAGTTCCGCGGAACGGCCGCGCCGGTAATACATGTCTCCGCGGCTGTAAAGGGGAAAAGAACGGTTTTCAGCGTAAAGGACAACGGCATTGGCATAGAGCCGCAGTATTTTGAAAAGATATTCGTCATTTTCCAGAGGCTCCATTCGCGCGATGAATATCCGGGGACGGGCATAGGCCTTTCGATAGCAAAAAAAATAGTTGAAAAAAACGGCGGCGCCATATGGGTTGAATCGGAACTTGGCAAAGGCACTACATTTTATTTTACATTAAAAAAGGAGGCAAAGGATGGCCGGCATAAACAGTAATTACGGGGCAAACAGCGGTCCGGTGGACATACTGCTGGTCGAGGACAGCAGCGAGGATGTGGAACTTACAAAAGAAGCCTTAAAAGAGGGAAAAGTATCAAATATCCTTCACGTTGCCAGAGACGGGGTCGAAGCCATGGAATTTCTTGGAAAAAAAGGGAAATATTCCGGAGAGAAGACCCCGGGGCTTATCCTGCTTGACCTTAACCTGCCGAAAAAAAGCGGCCACGAGGTGCTCTCCGAGATAAAACAGGACGAAGAGCTCAAGATAATACCGGTTGTGATACTCACCACATCCGAGTCCGAGGCGGATGTCCTGAAAACATACAAGATGCACGCGAACTGCTACATAACAAAACCGGTTGATTTCAACCAGTTCATAAAAGTTGTTAAATCCATAGAAGAATACTGGTTTTCCATAGTAAGACTGCCGAAAACATAGTATATAAACAGCAGGGCCACGGAAAAACGCCTGTTGCTGCCAGCCTGAAGGCTTAATTGTTTTTTCCCCATGTGACATACAAATAATGCTTGTATTGTAATTTATTTTGTTATATTATATAAAAAATAAAAAAAGGGACACGGGATGCTAAAAAACAGAGCCGCTATTTTCTTTGTCATATTGAATTTATTCGCGTTTAATGCATACTGCGAGAGGGCGGCGGATTATTTTAACGCCGGGACCGCGGCATATCTTGCGGGAAATTATAGTAACGCGTTAAAATACCTGAACGCCGCCATAAAACTGGACGTAAGAAATCCAAAATATTATTCCGCCGTGGGTGATTGTTATAAGCAGATGGGGAACATCGAAAAGGCCCTTGTCTATTACGATTATGCCGACAAGCTCGGCGGCGTGCCGCAGGAAGATTATTATGAAAAAAAGGAAAAGGAATCCCTTTCTTATTCCAACCTGATTGCCACAAATCCAGTAACCCTGAGCTTAGGACTGATGGACATATATTATGAACGCAGGATATTTGATTCCCTGAGTTTGGGAATTGACCTCGGGTACGCGTGGACGACCTCGATTATCGACCTTTCGTTCGGCAATGCCGGCTTTTCCGGGATAGGCTATTCTCTGGGCGGAAGGGTAAACTGGTTTTTCCAGAAAAAGGCCCTGACCGGGTTCTTCCTGGGGCCTGAATTATATTATTACGGCTACAGTATGACATTAAACTCAAATGACGGTTCGGGAGTAACGGATGTAAGCAAGGCAACAATTTTTATCATTACTGCGGGACTACACCTGGGATACAGGATGATATTTGACGGCGGTTTTTCGCTTGACGGTATATTCAGTGTCAATTATTTATCGAACTTTTCGGACGGCTCGGTTCAATTCGCGAAGATAGCGCTTATTTTGCCGGCTGTAGGCGCGAACGCCGGTTACGCATTTTAAATTGATTTTTTAAAAAATATTTTAAAAATGGGAGGTTTGAAATGAAAAAGTTTGTTGCTGTTGCTGTTGCTGTTTGTATCGCTTTTTCAATGGTTTCATGTATGACAGTAAAGATTAATACCGGTTCGGGATACGCGTTCCTAGCGCCTGACAATGACGGAAAACCGGCGCCAAAAACTGTAAGGTCAAAGATGGTGTTTTATATCCTGGAAGGGCTGGTGCCTTTAACGGACAATTCAACCGGGGACCTGATAAAACCGAAGGAAATAGTCAGGGTCAAGACGTATATGAGTTTTCTTGATTACGTAATATCCGGCGTACTCGGGATTATAACGGTGACCTGCCAGACCGTGGATGTTGAAGTTATAAGATAATATAAAATATTGGAATAAAAAGGACGGGTTTTACGGCCCGTCCTTTTTATTTTTTGCGTTTTATTTGTACATGCAAACGTAACCACAAATTAACTTGAGTAAAACCGCTTTTTGCTTATAATGTTTTTATATTAGGTACTGTCGGAAAACCCTTTGTGGGTTTTATCCGGGGTATATGACATTTTTCTTGGATTCCTTCGGCAGGCTCGGGATGCTGAGTTTATCGAAGCATGTCGCCCGATATAATAAAGACGGCCTCTTGCGAGGCCGTCATATGAGTGGCGCAAGGCCAATAAAAATGTCATATACCCCGGATCAGGTTATGTTTGCGGGGTTTTCCGACAGTACCATATTAAATAATATAATAAGCGGTGCCGTATGCCAAAGACAAAAGAAAGAAACATGGTCAATGAACAGCGGTCAAGCTGTATGAGCGCCCTGAATTTAATATATTATTTTAACAAGCACCAGGACGTTCCGGTTGAGAAACTCATGGAAGGGCTTTCGGTTGATTTCGATTATATAGACAACATATCCAACTGGATAAGCGGGGCCGACAGCGCCAGGCTTTTTTCAAATGCGGTAAAAAACATAAAGGGTTTTTCCCACACAGACTGGATAAATGCGGGCAATATGGCATACAAGGGAAAAACTTCCGGGTATTTTAAGATGCTTTTTATACTTCTGCCCATAGGCGACATTTACATGAATGTGCCCAAATACGTGAAACATATTGCCGGAGCGGTTGATTACGAGATTATATCTTCAAGGCCCGGAACAATTACGTACAAAAGGGTCATATCAAATCATGATTTGAAAGGGGAGAATACCCTGGGCTGCGAATGCAGTTATAACCTCGGGATTATCAAGGCCATAGCCGGCGCAAAGGATGAAATAGCTTATTCTTCGGAGGCGGCGCATGAAATATGCTCCATGAAGGCGGATAAGATACTTTCCAATTATTACGGCATGAATAAAAACAACTTTTCATACCGTGATTCCGGACTATACATAAACGGCCTTCTTTATGCCCGGTACATAAAACTTAATCCCGGGGAAGATAATCCGGAGTATTTTGGAAGGACGGGTGATTACTGCGGGGCGGGGGAATCGAACGCGCTCTTATTTATCAAAGATTATATGCTCGACGGCATGATGGCGTTTTCCGCCGGCGACGTATATAACGCGCCGTATTGTGTTTTCAGGATTAATTATAAAAAGAAGTTTTTTGTTGCTGAAAGGCTTAACAACAGGAAAATGATACTTTTCCTTGAGCAACAGCTGAAAATGACCGAAGAAAAATTCAGGCAGGCAATCACGGTCAAGCAGGAACTGCAGAATTCCATGAAGGAAATAGTGCGGCGCGACGAGATAATATCGGTTTACATGAGGGATTCGATTTACCAGGAGATAAAAGCGGGGAAAAATCCCCTTGAATTCAAGCCCCAGAAAAAATCCCTTTCGATAATGTTCACCGATATAAGGAATTTTGCCACAATGACGGAGGAACTGGACCCGATTGCGATAACGGAATTTCTCAACTCCTATTTTTTTAAGATAAACCAGCCGGTTATCAATAACGGCGGGGAGATAGACAAGCTTATCGGCGACGGAGTAATGGCGCTTTTTACGGACTGCAACAGCGCCGTAACCGCGGCACTGCAGATGCAGAGGATATTAAAGACCGAAGGCGGGTCGCTTCTGACCTGGGATTGGGGGGAATTAAAGGCCGGGGCCGGGATAAATTTTGACGAGGTTGTGGAGGGGAACCTGGGAACCGCGGGGACAAAAATGGACAGGACCATAATAGGCGACGGGGTCAACCTGGCGTCCCGCCTGGAATCGCTGACAAAATATTACCACACGGATGTGATAATCTCGGATTTTGTCAGGGAAGAGCTGACGGGGGACTTTAAGCTGAGGTATCTTGATACGATAACCGTGAAGGGCAAGTCGCGCCCTTCGGCAATATATGAGGTCATTGACGAACAGGACCCGGGGGTTGTTGAATTCAAGCTTGAGACGCTAAAAAATTATAAAAAGGCCGTTTCTTTTTACCAGTCCGGGGATTTTAAGTCAAGCATGGCGCTTTTTACCGATCTTAATTCCCGGCTTGCCGACGCCATTCAGACAGATTCTTCCATTAACGACCCCATGATAGATATCTATATAAAACGGCTCCTTGAACTTGACAGGTACGGCGATGACGAATCGTTCCTTTCCTATTGGGACGGGGTTTTCAGGCACGCTGACAAGTAGCCGCACAGTCTGTGTTTGTGGATAATTTTGCTTGCCTGCGCCGTCCGGCGTGTTAAAATGTAAGAAAAATACGCGGAGGATTTCTTATGGAAAAACTGGATTTGACAAAGGACCTTATTACCGGAAATATTCACATTGATAAGCAGCACAGGGAGTTCCTGAATCTGTGTTCAGAGGCGGCTGATTGTTCCGAAGAGTGCGGTGAATCCATGAAGATAATCGCATACCTGAAAAAACTTGAAGTTTCCGCCGAGGAACATTTCTCCACAGAGGGAAAACTTATGGAAGAGTCTTTCTATCCGGACAAAAAAGGCCACTGGAAGCTTCACGGCCATTTTATTGACGAACTGCATACCGTCCAGAGGCTGGCCGAATCAGGCGAGACGGGCAAACAGTTCGCAAAAGAAATATACGACAGGCTCGGAATGTGGTTCATACTGCACATAAAAAAGAACGACCTTAAATTATTCTCATATATAATAAATAAGTAATTACGATGAAGATCCTGTTCTTCCGTCTCGGGGCGGTGGGCGACTGCCTTCTGACCACTCCGGCCGTCAGGTACATAAAATCGATTTATCCCGATGCGGTAATACATTACATGGCCGGAGCGCCCGCGGCGCCTGTGCTTGAAAACAATCCTTACATAGACAGGGTGATGCCGATAAGGCTGAAAAAACACATTTTACCCAGGGAGTTCGGGATTTTATTCATCATGAAGGAACTGCGCGGTTATTTCCGCGGCGAAAAATATGATTATTTCATCGATTTTGAATCAAGCTATTTTTCCGCTTATGTCTCGCTTTTTGCCTGCGCAAAGGTAAAAATTGGGCACCTTATAAAACGCAAAAGCAGGAGGTTATATAACCTGCTTTATCAGCGGCGCCTTGATTTTAAGGGCGGGCGAATATATTCGGCGCTCAGGCAGCTTGCTCTCGTAAAAATGGTAAAAGATGGCGGCGATTCAGCCACAGGCCTGGTGCTTTCGCTGACGGCGCCCGAAAAGGAAAAGGCGGCGCTGTTTTATTCCTCCGCGGGAATAGGAGCGGATATAAAAAAAATACTTTTCGGAATTTCCGGGACATGGCCCTCAAAAAGCTGGCCGGAAGCGCACTGGATAAGGCTTGCTGAACTGCTGGCGGCATCGGGAATTCCCCACAGGTGCGTTGTGTTATGGGGGCCCGGAGACAACCCCGATTTTTTAAAGAGGCTCTCCGCCATGCAAAATGTGTCGGTAATCCCCGCGGCGGGATTGAGGGAATTTGCCGCTATTATTTCCGGCGGAGACGTTATCATTTCAAATGATTCCGCGGCGCGCCATATAGCGGACGCGTTTAATGTAAAAACAATAGGGTTATTCGGACCCACCGACCCGCTGGTCTGGGCGAAGCCGGAGTCCGCGGGCAATGTGATTCTAACCCCGGGAGTTGACTGCGCGCCGTGCGATTTAACGGACTGCGGCAGGGGCGGCTGTATGGATAAAATTTCACCGGAAACGGTATATGAAGAAGTTAAAAAAATGTTATAATGTTGTAAATGAGTTACTGCCGGAAAACCCGTTGCATGTTTTATCCGGGGTATATGACATTTTTCTTGGATTGCCGCCCGGTATAATAAAGACGGCCTCTTGCGAGACCGTCATATGAGCGGCGCAAGGCCAATAAAAATGTCATATACCCCGGATCCGGCAACATGTGCGGGGTTTTCCAACAGTACAAAGGAGGTGCGGTAATGAACAACATAATATTGGTTTTTCTGGCTGTTTTGTTTTTTGTGACTGCGCCGCTGGCTGTTTTTGCATCCGGTAAGACGGAAACCGCCACATTTGCCGGCGGATGTTTCTGGTGCGTACAGCCCGTATTTGATTATTTAAAGGGAGTAAAGACAAATTTTGCCGGATACGCAAACGGCGACGGGCAGAAACCCTCATATGAAGATTATGCCGAGAATGGCTATGCCGAGGCGGTTCAGGTGACATTCGACCCTTCACAAATCAGTTATGAAACACTGCTCGAGAATTTCTGGATGCAGATAGACCCTACCGATGCCGGCGGCCAGTTCGTCGACAGGGGGCCGCAGTACAGGCCCGCAATATTTTTCCACAGTGAAAGCCAGAAAAAAGCCGCGCTCGCGTATATAGCCGTGATGTCAAAATCAGAAAAATACAGCTCGCCCATCAGGGTGGAAGTTACCGCGTTTAAGAACTTTTTTCCGGCGGAGGCATATCACCAGGAATACCACAACAAATCGCCGATGAACTATATGATATACAGGGCCGGCTCCGGCAGGGACGCTTATATAAAAAAAATATGGGGCGGGGCGGCGAAACAGAAGGATACAGAGAAAAAATAAGGAGAAAAAAATGAAAGCAGTTGCGTTTAACGGAAGCGCCAGGCCGAAAGGCAACACGGCCCGGGCGGTGGAGATTGTTTTTGGGGAACTTAAAAAAGAGGGAATAGACGGCGAACTGGTGAATATAGGTGGCAAACCGCTCGCGGGATGCACAGGCTGTAATAAGTGCAAGGCCAATAAGGACATGAAATGCGCGCTTAAAGACGACGGCATGAATTCTTACATTGAAAAGATGGCATCGGCGGACGCGATAATAATCGCCTCGCCGGTTTATTACGGCAATGTGACCGCGTCCGTAAAGGCGCTGATTGAAAGGTGCGGGCAGGTGGCGCGCGCCAACGACAGTTTTTTAAGGCATAAAATAGGGGCGCCGGTGGTGGCCGTGCGCAGGGCCGGATCCAATTTCACGTATGCGGCCATAAATTTCTTTTTCGGCATCATGGAAATGCCCATTGCCACATCCTCATACTGGAACATGACTCTTGCCAGGGACCCGGGCGAAATTGAAAACGACGCGGAGGGGATAAAAACATTTGAAAATCTCGGGAAAAATATTGCCTGGCTTATGAAGAAAACGCGGGGTTGATCCCGCCGTTAAAATATCAAAGGAGTTTTAAAATGGCCAATAAGGATAATAAATCGGCTCATAACGCGGCCCAATATGACGTGCAGGTTGTAAAAACAATACCGTATTACAACGAACTGCACTATGAAACGCTCAATATTGTCAGGGCGGCCGGAATTGAGCCCGCCATATGGCTCGATACCGGATGCGGGACCGGCACGTTCGTGAAAAAGGCCTTTGAAAAATATCCGGGGGCGTTTTTTATACTTGCCGATCCGTCGCAGGAAATGATGGACGAGTCGAAGAAAAAACTCGACGGCATCAGGGGTTCGTTCCGTTTCCTGCCGCCCGTTGCCACCCAGGATCTGCGCATCAATGACAAATGCGATGTCATAACCGCTATACAGTCGCATCATTACGGCGACGCGGCGCAGAGGGTGCTTGCGGTAAAGACTGCATTTAACATGCTCAACAAGAACGGCATATTTGTAACAACGGAGAACATCATGCCGTTTTCGTTCGAGGGAACGGCAATAGGCAAGGCCAACTGGAAAAGTTTCCAGGTAAAAAACGGGAAAACCGTAGGCGAAGCGGATAAACATATCAGCCGTTTTGGAAAGGATTACTTTCCAATTAATATCGAGGAACACCTCAAGCTTTACAGGGAAACCGGGTTCAAGGCGGTTGAAATGTTCTGGTATTCATACATGCAGGCGGGTTTTTACTGCATCAAATAAGGGCAAGAACTTACAGAAAGTAGACAGGAGAAAGTAGATGGAGCGTTACCCGGCCGGCCGGGGTTTATCATGGTTTGTTTTGCCCCTGTAGGGGCCGCCCCATGTCCTTCGATAAACTCAGGATCATGAGCTTGCCGAATGATGGCGGCCCGAAGCCGTGCACGGGTTTGCCGTGCAGGCGGAACTTTTTTTACGGCTTTCGTCCGAAGTTTTTGCCTGAGGCAGTTCCGAGGAAATAACGTTGACATGGAGTTTTACCGCCGCTTGAATTGACACAGTAGTTATTGTTGGACGAAACCCGAAAAAAAGTCCCGCCCGCACGTCCAGGGTTTGTCCTGGTTTGTTTTTTTTCTGTAGGGGCCGCCCCATGTCCTTCGATAAACTCAGGATCATGAGCTTGCCGAATGATGGCGGCCCGCGGTTTGCCGTGCAGGCGGAACTTTTTTTACG
>Ga0224555_1005307_pt1 | contig 10928 bp, 9 predicted proteins | sample 714S23034metaG_FD_180687 | JGI IMG/M metagenome (GOLD analysis project Ga0224555, IMG submission 180687) | Peat soil microbial communities from Stordalen Mire, Sweden - 717 S2 30-34 | ecosystem: Environmental > Terrestrial > Soil > Wetlands > Peat | place: Sweden: Norrbotten County, Stordalen...
TCTCACCATGGACCATCGTGTCGCGAAATGCCATGGCGTCGATCGCAATCACAGGCTTTTCGCACGCGTTCGCCTCAACCTGAATCATGCCAAAACCCTCCAGCCGCGAAGGCGCAGCGTAGATGTCACAGGCAGACAACAAGTAGGGCATGAAATTCTGCGAGACAACATTAGTCGAGAAAATGACCTTCTTGCCGATGCCCAGATCTTCCGCCAATTTGAGGTCGATCAGGTTTTGTTGGTCAGTGCGGGGTTGAGGCCAAACCTTGCAGACATATCTCCAGTCGGGGACCTCGCTATCGATCTGCGCCAACGCATGCATGACCTCCTGAGCGCCCTTTGAAGCGCCGTCGCCGCCAGCGGTCAGAATCATCAATTGATTTTCTGATATTCCCAAAGCCTCGCGAATCGCCTGCACTTTGAAGTCTTCGCGGCTGTGCGGCGTGTAACGGTCCGTGCCACAACCAACGGGAAGCACCACAATGTTGTCTCCCTTGATGCCATCCCGGATATAGACTTCCTTCACCCAGTTGGAGGTGACCAGAATCAGCGGCAGAGAATTCAGCAGTTCACGGTGTTCCGCGATATAACCATCGGCCACGAGCCATGGCACGGCCTTCATTCCAAACTGTTGCGGGTGCAAGACCAGATTCGGAAGATGGCCCCAGAACCCCACGCCCACCACGATATCGGGCTGAAACCAGCGATAGTACCACTCCTTCTCCAAGTCCGATTCCAAGTGAACCGGATGAACGTCCACGCCCATCTCACGCAGGCCCCTGCATAACAGCTCACCCTGCAGGGCCAAGCCTGCCGCCGGCGCCGGATATTCGCTCAAAACGAGTACTTTCAAGATTGTTGCTCCCTGAATGCCGTTCGCTTTGCCGCCGCCTGTGCTGAGTCAAAGCACCAGAATCCTTCTTCCCGCGGAGTTGCCCGTGCTTCCCAACTTTCTGGTGCATAGCCGTAGACATCCGTAATCAGATGGCGCTTTTCAAGCCAGATTCCCTCTGACAACATGTCCCGACTATCGGCATCTTCGCGAACCCGAGGCAAGTACGCGTGCCCTCCATCCCCGTAAGCAAACAGCCAAAGACAGTTTGTGGCGATGCTACCCGATTGCCAAAGCTCAACTACGCTTTGGCAGCACTCCTCATGCCGGCGGTGACGTGTGTATTCGCCCTTTGGGCCATGGGTGAGAATCAGGCTGTAACTGTTTCCAGCCAATAATCTGACTATGGTTTCCTGAACCTGTTCGATTGGTAGCGGCACTTGGTCGGGCTCATCATCCAGGTCCGCCATCTCACCCACCGCCCCCAATTGCTCCAGAACCCGGCGGAACTTTGGTGCACGGTCCGGATCGGATGCTCTGCAAAGAGTCACAACCCGCCAATGAAACTCCGGATGGGCCAGAATGTAGCCGCCGCACCAGAGTGTCTCGTCGTCTGGGTGGGCGACGACAACAGCGGCGCACTGGGGAGAGCCGAGCATCGCATCATCGTGGTGGGCTGGGATCACTGTTCTCCACGCAAGACGCCGGAAGGTCGATTATCGCTTTCTCTGCTCATTCAACCTCGATGACAACGATTGCATTGATTGCCTCGCTACACACTCAGCGCAGGGTAGTCGGTATAGCCATGTGGCCCCGATGTAAAGAAGGTGCTCCCGTCCGGTACATTGAGCGATGCATGGCTCATGAACCGCGCCGGCAAATCGGGGTTGGCGATAAAGAGTTGGCCGAAGGCTACTGCATCCGCCTCACCGTCCCCGATGACCCGATTCGCTTGTGCCAGCGTGTATTTTTCATTCGCGATGTATACGCCGCCGAATTGTTTCTTGAGTTGAGGACCTAATCGGTCCGGTCCAAAGTATTCGCGCGCAAGCAGGAAGCCGAGCCCGCGTCTGCCTAGCTCACGCGCCACGTAGCCGAAGGTCGCCGGCGGGTTTGAATCATGCATATCCTGAGAATCGCCACGCGGCGCCAGATGCATCCCTACGCGCTTGGCGCCCCAGACTGAGATCACTGCATCGGCGATTTCAAGCATGAGCCGGGCGCGGTTCTCAATCGATCCGCCGTATTCGTCGGTGCGATGATTGGATCCATCCTGCAGGAACTGATCGAGCAGGTAGCCATTGGCGCCATGTATCTCCACGCCGTCAAAACCAGCGAGCTTCGCGTTCTCTGCTCCCTTGCGGAAGGCCTCGACGATGCCCGGAATTTCGGACGTCTCAAGCGCGCGCGGCGTCACATAATCAGTCACTGGACGCACCAGGCTTACATGGCCAGCGGGCCGGATCGCGCTGGGAGCAACCGGAAGCTCACCTTCCAGAAAGCGTGGGTCTGAGATCCGGCCCACATGCCAGATCTGTGCGAAGAAACGACCGCCTGCCTGGTGCACTGCGTTGGTCACCGGCTTCCATGCTTCGATTTGTTCCGGCGACCAGATGCCAGGCACATTCGCGTAGCCAACACCCTGCGGTACAACCGGGATACCTTCGGAGATGATCAGTCCGGCGCCGGCACGCTGTGTATAGTATTCGGCCATGAGTTGCGTCGGAATGTGCTCTGGTGTGCCACGCAAGCGAGTAAGCGGGGACATGATAACCCGGTTCGGCAGGTGGATGTCGCCGATTTGGATAGGGTCTAACAGAGAAATCATAAGGATAAGTCCTTCAGGAAAAGTGTTCTGTTGCTTTGGATGTTTCCGGCGGATGGAAGATGGCAAACCTGACTTTCGATGAGATTTGCAATGTGTACCGGTTGGATGCAATTAGCCTGCAATGGTTGACTCTTTGATTGAACTCGTCGCCGAGCGATTCATCTGCTCCCTTTTGCTCATTCTTTTTGTCTTCAAGGCCTGAGAACCGCAGCTACCAGGACTGCGAGTCCGTTCCATGCGATTTGTACCCCAATGCAGAGCAAAATGAAGGCAACCACCCGCAGGATGCCATGCGCAGTAGACGGAGGAATGATCTTGGTAATCCTTGGAGCATACGCGTAACAGAAATAGACAAGAACACTGAGAACGACCACAGCAAGAAATACGCCGACATGGGCCAGAACATCTCGCGAAATATCGCGATTCGAGATGCGAGCGGTGAGTGTCAGGAGCGCGACAAGCGTGCCAGGGCCGGAGGTCACGGGAAAAGTGAACGGGTAGAAGGCTCCCTGCTCAAGATACCTTGCTCGTGTTTCGTCTCGTACCTCGCTCTCTTCCTCCTTGTTCTTAATGATCGCGCGTGCGTCTCTCTCGTTCAACACAGACCATCCCATTGCCGCTATGACGATGCCGCCGGAGAGTTGGACAATCGGCAGAGAGATTCCGAAGAAATTGAGGATGGCCGCGCCCAGCAATTCGATTATGGCCAGGAAGATGATGTTATTGATCGCAATCTTGCGCGCCAATGACCGATAGACGGCTGGCGCTGCTTCGCCGGCGAGCCCAAGAAACACGAGAGCCGACCCGAGCGGATTGATCAGCGGCAAAAGCACACTGAATGCGATAAGAAACGACTTCCAAAGGAGCAAGAGCAGTCCCCTTACTTACGGCCTCGGTTCCGCGGCAAGCAGTGGGAGCCGACCTCGCCAGCCATGGTTCCCACGGAGTTTTCCGACCTAGACGCCGATTTCGTGCAGGGCTAAAAAAGCCTCCAACAAAACACGGGGATTGAATTGGCCCTTGTACACGGGCGGCGACTTCCGGTCGAGTCCAAGCAACGAGCAGACCGCCGTGTGCGCAGAGCGAATGGAGTATTCCACCGTGAACACCACATCATCCGGCAGTTCGCAATACTGCCCGACGAAGGCCAGGTTCCTGGAACCCTGGGGTATGACCTGAGGACGATCACCCTCGCTTCGAGGAAGAAACTGGCTGGTGATGAAGGGCATCATGCAAGGAATGCAGGTACAGGAATCGAGAATTCTCGAACTATTTTCTGTGAGCCGCAAATGGCCGATGATCTCGGTCATGATCTCTCGCCCGGTGCAGGCCGACATGGGCTTCTTCACGAAATTGCCCGGTATATCAACGAACAGTCCATAGCCCCAGAAAACCTGAACTCCCTCTGGCTGAGCAATGAAATGTGGCTGGTGGGGCAACACGATCGAGGCAAGCCAACTTGACTCCGGAAAGGTGATGAGGCCGCCTTCTCCGGGCACGTTGCCTGTCAAGTCCCGGATCAGTTGGAAGAACATGGGGTCGTGATTTGTGGTCGTAAACGACATCCACTTGGATTGCTCGATGTGATCTACAAAGTTCGCAGGATTTCCGAAAGTCGGTCGTCCTGCCGCAATCCTCTTCCAAAGGGTCCAGGAGCCTCCATCGGCTTGCCCCAGCAAAGCCGCAGCCGAATCCATTGAACCCAGACACGAACCCTCAGTCATCGACCCTAAAGTTACGATGACTCGATCCTGTTCTGTAACGCCGATCTCCCTGACAGAACCGCCATCTTCGACGATGATCTTCTCGACGGAGAAACCGTCTTTGCTATGTGCGAATGCGAGGTCAGTTACAGTTGTTTTGAACATGAACTTCACACCGCGCTCTTCGAGCCATTTGTGAAGCGGACGGACCATCGAATCATACTGGTTATATACAGTACGCATGATGCCGGTAAGCGTATTGAAACCGGAAACCATGTGAGTGAAGCGGACCAGATAGCGTTTGAACTCGACTACGCTATGCCAGGGCTGAAAAGCGAAGGTTGTGCACCACATGTGCCAGAAGTCCGTCTCAAAGAACTCCGGATCGAACTGGTCGGAGATCGTAGACCGTCCAAGAAACTCTTCCGGTTCGATCGCCAGGCGCTCGAGGTTGAGAATATCCTTCTCGCTCAAGCCAAAACTCGGAGCGTCTACCCGGTGGCCGTCCCGAAATAGCCGGGCTTTGGAGGCGGTCTTCATCGTCTCGTTCCAGTCAAATATCTCCTGCGTCACCGTCCTGGTTCCATCGAGAGTCGGAATCGACGAGAAAAGGTCGTAGGTGCACAGATACTTGCTCTCAATCATGCGGCCGCCGCGCATCACGTAGCCATCAGTCGCGTTTCCAGCTGCGTCAAGGCTGCCGCCGATCCGGGAGGACTCCTCCAGGATCGTGATTGTGTGCCCTTGCACATCTCCGTCGCGAATGAGGAACACTGCAGCGGCAAGAGAAGCTATGCCGCCGCCCACAAGATATGTTGCCGCGCTATCGTCAGGTCGTCTCACAGGGATCACTTCACACTTTCACTTTGCCCAGTCAATCTTGCCGCGCTTGCGCTAAGGGAGCCTATACGTGAGTGCTAAGAGCGCTCAATGCGATTGTCAATCTGTAATGCGGGAATGACTGTATCCAATTGAACAGATAGTCAGCCGTCCCGGATCGCAGAATCATGCTGAGCGCTGGAAGGGCTTCCGCAATCAGCGAAGACTTTCAACGATCGCCCATGATGTCCACAGAGAAGGCCATTAGCATGGCTCTTACTCCGCACTTGCAGCAATGCACGACCAACCTCATTAATTCGAAGAAACTGGGAGAAAGCAATGCCAGCAACAAACTCAGTTGTCGCCGTATACGACTCTCACGAGGAGGCGGAACGCGCCGTTAAGGCGCTCCAACAGGCGGGGATCGATATGAAGAGCCTCTCGCTTGCGGGCATGGGCACGCATACCGATGAACATGTCATTGGCTTTTACAACGCAGGTGATCGGATGAAGTACTGGGGCAAGGTCGGGGCATTCTGGGGCGGATTCTGGGGGCTACTCTTTGGATCCGCAGCGTTCGCGATACCAGGCATTGGACCAGTTCTCGTTGCCGGTCCACTGGTTAGCTGGATTGTCGCAGGCCTTGAGGGAGCTGTTGTTGTCGGCGGGGTCAGCGCTCTCGGAGCTGGCCTGGTGAGTATTGGCATTCCGAAGAACAGTGTCATCAAGTACGAAACTGCATTGAAGACCGACAAATACCTATTGATCGTCCATGGTTCACCTGACGCGGTGTATGGCGCACGATTCATTCTCGATGGTTCCGGCACCGGCAACTACTGTGTTCACGGACAGCCGATGCTGACCAGCTGACATTGCTTTGCGCAACTGTTTGGGCGGTTACTCTGGCTCAGAACCCATTCAGCCGATTAAGAGAACTGATCGATCTAATGCACGCAATTCCGCCAGCCTGATCCTCTATAAGCAACTCCGGATCGGAATAGGACAAAATCGACATGTATCCAGAATCCAACGCACACAGCTCTCAGCCCTTCGCAGTACGGAAAAAGCTAAACGGCCAGCATACTATTCCAAATCCAAGTCTTGCCGCCGACGGGTTTAACATCTGGTGGCAGAAGACTGCAGCCCAGAACATGGCAATGGTCACAGAAGCGTCTGACCTTATGCGCGCACACCGTCTAGTCAGCTCTGCGCGCCAGCCTCGCACCCGGCAAGCGCAGTGCGTCATCGAGGACCGTCATGCCAGAAGTTAATCGTCTCCCTTCCATCCCGACAAAGATTCTGCTGCCTATAGACTTCAGCCCGTCATCCCAGGCCGCCCTGGAGATGGCGGCCGACCTTGCCCAGCACTTTCAAGCGGAGCTCTATCTCGTGAACGTGATCCCGGAGTTCCCGACCACTACAATTCCAGACTTCATTCCAGAGGCCGCCTTCCTTGAGCAGGCAAGAGAATTCGCAGATATCCATTTGGCCAAGTGCAAGGCGGCCCTTGTAACCAGAGGAGTGAGGTCAACTTTCAGCGTTGAAGTCGGGAATGACGTAGTTGGCAACATTATGGAAGTAGTCGAACGTGAACATATCGACATGGTCGTGATCTCCACTCACGGCATTTCCGGTTGGCACCCGCTCGTGTTCGGATCGATTGCCGAGAAAGTAATTAAGCTCGCGCAGTGTCCTCTCCTGCTTCTTCATTCAGCCAAGCCGGAATCAGGCGTGAAGACTCCTTCAGACCGCTCCATGGAATGGTGGTAGTGAAATTCACACCACGGGCAATCAATTGTGATCTCAAGTAGCACTGTCGGTCCAGCATCAAACGGGCAGGTCGTAGAAGCGGCTCACAATAGCGCTCCGGCTGGCCTCACAGGCGAAGAAGCGCGCGCACGCCTTGAAAAAGATGGTCCCAATGAAATGCCGGATACGTCTGCTCATCCGCTACGCAATGCATTGGCTAAATTCTGGGCGCCTGTACCTTGGCTGCTTGAAGCGTCCATTGTGCTTGAGACCGTACTGCATAAGTATTACGAAGCTGCTGTCATAGCAGGACTGCTCCTTTTCAACGCAGCTCTCGCATACTTCCAGGAAAGCCGCGCACAGGCCACCCTTGCTGCTCTCAAATCCCGTCTGGCGCTCAACGCCTCGGTCCAGCGAGACGGCGAATGGAAGACTGTACCCGCGGCGGAACTGGTATGCGGCGACCTGTTGAAGTTGTCGCTTGGCGGCGTGGTCGCCGCGGATGTGCATCTGACGGGTGGGTCGGTTGAGCTCGACCAGTCAATGCTTACAGGCGAATCCCTACCCATTGACGCAGGCGCCGGCACAGATACGTTTGCAGGGGCTCTGGTGCGGCGCGGCGAAGCCACGGCCATCGTTACGGCTACCGGCACCCGAACCAAATTTGGCCGGACGGCGGAACTCGTTCGCTCCGCACACGTGGTGAGTACCCAGCAAAAGGCTGTCCTCAGTATCATCCGCAACCTGGCGTTCTTCAATTGCCTGATCATCGTTGCGATGGGAGCCTATGCCTATCACCACGCGATGCCATCGAGCGAGATGATCCCGTTGTTGCTGACCTCGGTGCTTGCCATCATCCCAGTCGCATTACCGGCAACATTCACCCTCGCTGCTGCGGTTGGAGCTCGTGCTCTTGCGAAGCTGGGCGTGTTGCCAACACGGCTTTCTGCCGTGGACGAAGCCGCATCGATCGATGTGTTGTGCTCAGACAAGACTGGGACTTTGACCCGCAATGAACTAACCGTCACAAGCGTTCGCCCATTGCCTGGATTCGACGAAGCGCATGTTCTCGGAATGGCGGCGCTGGCGAGTTCCGAAGGGGGGCAGGACCCAGTCGATGCGGCCATTCGACTTGCCGCGTCGCAGAAGACAGCCACCGACTTGCCAAAACTTGCCGCTTTCGTTCCGTTCGATCCGGTTAAGAAAACATCCGAAGCAACAGCGACAGAGGCAAAAGGTAGTTCCGAGCGAATTATCAAGGGCGCGTTCACTGCGGTTGTCGCCCTCACTGCGCCCTCACCCGCCGCAGCCGCTATCGCCGACGAACTCGAGAAGCAAGGCTTTCGAGTTTTGGCAGTTGCCGCGGGACCGGCAGCACCCAGCCAGATCATTGGATTGATTGCCCTCAGCGATCCGCCGCGGACCGACTCGATCTCTCTTATCTCGGAGTTGAATGGTCTCGGTGTGCGCACGGTCATGGTGACAGGAGATGCTCCCGCCACAGCCGAAATCGTCGCTCGCGCGGTTGGATTGCAGGGAGCAGTCTGCCCAGCCGGCAAATTGCCGGACGGCATTAAGCCGGAAGACTTCTCGGTCTTTGCAGGTGTTCTTCCGGAGGGCAAGTTTGACCTCGTTCAAGCGTTCCAGAAGAGCGGACATACAGTTGGGATGTGTGGCGACGGCGCCAATGACGCTCCTGCGCTGCGCCAGGCACAGATCGGTATCGCTGTCTCGACCGCAACGGACGTAGCCAAATCGGCCGCCGGCGTTGTGCTAACCGAGGCTGGCCTGGGCGGCATTGTGGCTGCTGTAAAAGAAGGCAGAGTGACTTTTCAGCGCATTCTCACTTACACACTCAACTCGGTCATGAAAAAAATTGTGCAGGTCCTTCTTTTGGCAGTCGGCCTGATTATGACTGGGCATGCCGTGCTGACTCCGATGCTGATGGTCATTGTAATGATTACCGGCGACTTCCTTGCCATGTCACTGACCACTGACCGGGTGCGGCCATCAAAGAGTCCAAACTCCTGGCAAATCGGCGGGATAACGGCCGCCGGGGTCATACTTGGAGTCTGCTTCCTTGCCTTCTCTACTGCGATCCTGGCAGTGGGTAAATTTCAGTTGCATCTCGGCATAGAGGCACTTCAAACCCTGAGCGTGGTCAGCCTTGTGTTTGGCTGCCAGGCCACGATTTATGTCATTCGCGGCCGCCAGCAACTGTGGGGCCTGCGACCCAGCATTTGGCTCATTCTTTCTTCAGTAGCCGATGTTCTCATCATTTCAACTCTCGCGACCTTTGGAATCGCAATGGCGCCATTGCCCATCGCGATCATAGCCACGGAGTTTGCCGCCGCTATAGCCTTCGGTGCGATTCTGGACCTGGTCAAGATTCCAGTCCTTGTTCGCCTCGGTATTTCCTGAAGACCAAGGTGTATTAACCATCGAGCGCCATTGGGTAAGCAGATTTGAAGGGATGAACATGAAGATTGCTTTTCTCCATACCCCTAACTTCTTCACATCGGAGCTTCTGAAAAGGTTTCGTGCAGCACTTTCACAGCATGAAGTAGTTGAGTGGATTGGTGGCAAGGACGCACCGGTCTTCGATTTCGAAGTGCTTCTCGCCATGGGATATGTCGGTCGCGAGTTGCTTCAAGGCCAGCCCAAGCTCAAGCTCATCCAGACGGCCAGCGACGGGTATGAGGAGGTCGACACCGATGCCGCCAGCGAACTCGGCATTTGGGTTTCGTATGCCCCAGCCGACCTTACCGGAAATGCCACTTCAGTTGCAGAGTTCGCGGTGTTACTTCTGCTCGGTGCCGCAAGGCATGTTGGGGAGGCCTTGGCATCCCTTCAGAAAGGCCCCGTCAAGCCGCCCACGCTCAATCTCTCACTTAGCGGGAAGACGGTATGCATCGTTGGCCTGGGGACCATCGGACAACAGCTCGTCGATCGTTTGCGTCCTTTTGGTGTGAAGATGGTAGGAACAGATGAGCACCCGGAGAATGCGCCTGCCGATGTCAAGGCCTATCCCGCCGATCAACTGAACACCGCAGTCGCCCATGCGGATTTTGTTGTCATTTGCGTTCGAGCCAGCAAGGAAAACGAGAACCTTATCAATGCTGATCAACTTGCCGCGATGAAGCGTGGGGCCATCCTTGTCAACATCGCTCGCGGCATGCTCATCGACGAGACAGCACTTGTTGATGCGGTTAAACATGGGCAGATTTCGGCAGCGGGGCTGGACGTTTTGAGGAATGAACCACCTAATCGCAGGGATCCTTTGCTTCAACTTCCTCAGGTCCTGGTCACTCCACACATTGCAGGGCTAACGGATCTAATGTTGGCCGGAACGGCGAACTACATCAGTCAGGTAATTGAGGAATTCGCCGAGGGCAAGAAACCCAAGTCGATCCTAAACTCGCCCGCGAAGCCTCGGTGCCTGCTGCGAGACTGAAAGACATGAGGTCTAATGCGCAGGACAGCTGCCCATCGATTTCACATTGAACATCGGAAGTCAGATGTGGTGCGTTTGCGGAGGACGCCCTCTCGCCGGCAATGAGCTGAAATGGCGACTTGGACCCGGGTGGTGAATTCCACCGAAGAGTGACTCTACCCATTTGACTATCCACCTGATCGGACGGACCCAAGGGCTTGGCGTGCCGCAACTCTCACAGCCAAACACTGGCCGCACGTCTGCCAGGATGGCATAAGCCAGGTTAAGTAGCGCCTGGAATGGCCGAGTCCCTAAGACGCTGATTGCGAAGGTCCAGGTGAACCATCTGGTACTGGGTAGATTTCGCAGGACCTCGGCAACGGCTTCCCCTCCGAGTTTCATTGAGCCATCCGGCATCAGTAGATGAATTGTCGCGTAGGCATCCCAGATATTTAGGTCTTGATTGAGAGTATGCAACTCCTCGGGATCCTGGCCAATCGGTCGTACGACAATCGATGGCGCGCCCGATCCGGTCTGCACCTGCTTCTTCACCCAATTGGCAAT
>Ga0224555_1005308_pt1 | contig 10921 bp, 15 predicted proteins | sample 714S23034metaG_FD_180687 | JGI IMG/M metagenome (GOLD analysis project Ga0224555, IMG submission 180687) | Peat soil microbial communities from Stordalen Mire, Sweden - 717 S2 30-34 | ecosystem: Environmental > Terrestrial > Soil > Wetlands > Peat | place: Sweden: Norrbotten County, Stordalen...
CCAGCGGTATCGCGCTGGTGATTCAAATGCTGATTGAGGCCTCGAACTCCGGCCAGAAGGTGTACGCCTTCGGCCTCTCGGCGCACTTTACCAAGGTCTTCACCATGGTGGGCATCGCCAGATACGCCGGACTCTTCCCCAGCCAAGCGGAGGCGCTGGCGGCGCTGTAACTTCGGGTGCCCCACCCTCGCCGCGTTTTTGTTTTGCGGCTAGGGTGGGATTGAGGTGTAGAATGAGGGACCGTGATTCGCCGATGGATCGATGCCGCGTCTAATCGTATAAGGGGAGCTGCGTGGAGCGTTCGGCATTGGTTTGGACGGACTTTCCTTGCCCCGAAGGGTCTCAAGATTCTGACGGAATTCTGTGTTGAGGTTGCTGTTTTATGGTTCGTTTTCCCATTCTTGGACACCCTTTACTATACCGGGAAGCAGGTAGGCTGGCAGGTGTTCGCAAGCTTCCTTGTTGCTGCATTCTTTCTCGTTTTGGCAGGTATACTGTCCCTAAAGGGCGAGGAGGAGTAAACGTATGTGGCCGGTAATCATCATCACGCTTCTCGTGGGCTTCGCTATTTTAGGCATCGCTCTCGCTGCGCCGAACGCAGATCACAGCCGACGGCGCACCAGAGTGCATCCGCCTGATGCACCATCTACGCCATCAGGAAGAGATGAGCGTCCTAAAGAACCCAATCTCGCCATGTTTATGGAAGCTGGCGGGACCAACTATGTCATTGGGGGAGAACAACTTGCGTCTCACGGCAATAATCCTAGCCAGAGTGCTCGCATTTATTGAGCCGTCCGATCTCGTCTCGAAAAGCGGCATCTACTTTCCAGACCTCGTGCGGGAAATAGCGAAATACTATCGCTTTCAAAAGTCGCCGCAGACCTTTGAAGAGCATGATATGGCAAAGGGCGTCGAGTTCATAGAGGGACAATCCGGAAAAAGGGGCATAACAAAGTTTGTAATCTGGCCGAACATAATGGTTCTTGAGACTCGCTCCTCCACGGATGATTCCAAAGCCCTTCTTGAAGAAATCCTTGCATGGGGCAAAGAAAAGTTTGATCTAGCCTACGAACCTGGAATGATAAGGCGTTTTGCCTATGTAAGTAATTTGACCTTTCATAGCGATGCACCGATGCTTCGCGTGAGTCCCCTCTTGGAACGAATCGCTCAAAAAACCAGTGAGGCCTTGACTGAAATCTGGAGCGAGCCCGTCAGCTACGAGCCAATAGATTTGAAGGTGGGACACGATCCACTGGCGCGTAGATGGGGAATAGCGCCATTTCAGATCACCAGGAGAGCCGAGACCGAGTTCTCTGCTAATAAATACTTTTCCGAAGCGCCGCTTCCAACCGATATGCACATTTCTCTTCTCGAAGAGTATGAAGCAGGGATTTTGGAATTACACGGTATGCCCGGAAAAGCAGGGACCAGCTAAAGCGTGACTCGCTCACCAGAACCCTGACGCGTAATGCCAAGTCCCGAGTGTTCCACGTCGGCCTCGTCTTTTGCGGCAAATGCGGGATGCCACGCAAAGAGGCCATCCCGTCCTGCGGGATGGCCTTCTCTTGTCGGTTGCAGCCAAGCCGCCGCCCCAGCCTCGTCTACTTGAACGAAGCGATGGCGCTGGCTTCGTCGTCCTTGATGTCGAAGACCGTGTACAGCTTGGTCAACTGCAGAAGATCGTGAACCTTCCTGGTCAGTTTCAGCAGCTTCACCTCCGCCTGCTGATTCTTGGCCGTGGTGTAGGCGCTCACCAGCTCGCCCAAACCAGAGCTATCGATGTAGCTCACCTCGCCCATGTTGAGCAGAACGTTCTTTTTGCCCTGGCCGATCAGCCCGCGAATGGCGTCGCGCAACTGCACACTGCCCTCGCCCAGGGTGATTCGCCCATTAAGATCCAGAACGACGACGCCGTCCACTTCACGGGAAGCAATTGTCAGTGCCACGGATATTCCTCCTTGTTGGTATTACGGTTGAAACTCTCTCGCAGTTCGCTCCGGCGGGAAACCCCGGCGGGCCCTGCCGCAATGAAGCTCCCAGACGGGCTCACGCGGAGTCTCCGAAAAGCCCTGTAAACGGACAAAGTTCGTGTTCTGTTCTATTGTTACCACAGCGCTACCGGGAGAATTGAATGAAGAGAGTAATTGATCTAAATCTTTTGTTTTGTTGGCGTCCCCGACGGGATTTGAACCCGTGTTATCGCCGTGAAAGGGGTCATCCGTCTCGTAACTTATTGAAACTAGACGGCATGGATAGCGCAGTAAGACACTTTCAGGCATAGTTGGAACGGGTTATCGGACTGTTATCGGACCATGGTTCGCGAAGTGCTCTGGAGCCAATCCAATGGAACCGGACCTTAGAACAATTCTCGAATCCCTCCCAGACAAACCATACCGCTCGAAGCTCGAACCCCACCGCGAACTAATCCGTGAGCTACGGCGCAAAGGGCGCACGTATCGTGAAGTTGCGCGTCTCTTCCATGAGCGGCTTGGACTGTACGTTGCGCCGAGCACTCTCCATTCCTTTGTCAAAGTGCGAGCCAAGCATCGCAAGCGGACGCAGTTTGAACTGCCCCCGCTGGAATTCGCGGTGGCCGAGTCACCGGCGCTCGAACGCATTGCCGCTCTCAAGACAAAGCCGCCGGTTCGGAATGCGAAGCCTACTCGCTTCGTCTTCCGAGAGAACGAACCTCTGACCTTGACAAGTAATGGAGGTGAGCAATGACGGCATATTCAAAGCGCGTTGTCTTCACCATGGGCGGCAAAGGCGGGGTGGGCAAGACGGGCGTCATGGTCTCCTTGGCCGAGTGGTTCGCGTCAAACGAGATTCCTGTCACACTGCTCGACCTCGACACGGAGAATAAGGCGCGTGGCTCTCTCAAGCACTTCTTCAATGGTACTGTGACTAAGGTCAACATTCACACGCCTGCGGGTCTCGATGCCTTCGTCGATCATCTCGACGGGGGTACACCTATCATTCTTGCCGATATGGGTGCTGGTGCCGGACAGGTGGCCGCCAATTGGTTCGAGTCGATGTATGAAGATGTCGCCGCAACTGGCGTCCATTTCACGGCAGTCGGTGTGGTCACGCCAGACCCGGCCAGCGTTGAAAGCGTCCTTGCCTGGGCAAGCCGCCTTCAGGATCGGGTGGAATATGTCATCGTCGAAAACGCTACAAGCGCCTTGGCGGATTTCACCTACTGGAGGTCCACCGAACAGGCAAATCGTTTCCGCGACGCATTCACACCGGAAATCTTGCAGATGGAGTTTCGGCTTGCGGAACTTGAAAACCCTGTGCGGCAACATGGAGTCCAACTGGGACAAGTTGCAGACCGCAAGGCCGACGTAGATGAGTTGAAGAGGGCTTCTCTCGTTATGCGCGCCCAGAGCTATAGACGGCGGCTCTTCTCTGAATTCGACCGTGCAAGGCAGGTGTTCTTGCCATGAGCGCAGCTCCCATTCCATCCAAGCTCGCAGTTGTTCCGGAGGGAGAGCCGACGCTGTTCGACTCTCTCGCCCGGCTTGTGCCGGATGAATTGCAGACCGCATATTATCGCGTGCTCGCGCATACCCGGACGCTCAGCCCTGACGATGAAATGCTGCGCATTCTCGAAGCGATGGGCATCCTGGCTCTACTCACACGCCATACGCCGAAGGATATTGCCGATGAGCGCGAGCGCTTTCAGGAGTTGCTCGAACTTCATCGACAATTCTCAGATGAGGCGCAACAGAAGATACTTGGCTATGTCCGCGAACTGGAGGCGCGGATTTCTGATCTTCCAAGAGAAATCAAGGGCGGTCTTGATCCTCAGCAGATTGCGAAGATACTCGGCGAAAGCCTACGCCAACACTTTATTCAATCGGGCATATCAGAGACCGTGAAGGGCCTGCAAGCCACCACTGCGGTCATGACGAGTTCACAGAAGGAACTCACAACGGCATTGCACAATCTATCGGATTCACATGGCGGCGTTGCTGCTCAGGTGGAATATGCCAACAACCGAATAGAGCATTCCCTGGAGAGACGGGCGAAAACGCTGGACGCGCTCTTGCATGAATGGAAAAGCGACCTGTTACGCATCTGGATTCCGCTGGTTGCTGGGGCGGCGATGTTAGTCGGGCTGTTTGGAGGAATCGAGATACAGGGCTGCCGTGATGCGGTTCCCACAGCGGCGGCGACGCCTACGCAAACAGCGGCACCGGCTGTTTTAGCCCCTGCGCCACAAGAGAATGGCGTTCCAGATGGTCGTCCAAAGGCTCAGCGTCGTACCAGAGAAAAGGCACAGGGCGGCACGGATCATGAGCGATAGAGAAAATCTCTATCGCTCATGACCAGCGCTATCGCAGAATCAGGGACCTGTCCCCTTCTCCCTGCATGCGGCATATTGTCTTTATATGAGTTGACATGGTATGAAGTGACAACTCATAATTGAAAATCAAGAAGAAAGTGCTGCCATGACCATCAAACCTGATCCCTTTTATGACCGGACACTCGAACTTGCCGCCTTGGATCGCGCCTGGAAGCGCCGTGGGACCGGTGGACAGATGCTACTCCTTTACGGGCGCAGGCGGTTGGGCAAAACCTTTCTCTTGCAGCGCTACTTCACGGCAGGCGTGAGTGGAGACGAGCGGGAAAAGCCTCACTGCTACTTTCTGGCGGAACAGTCTACCGCCGTCACACAGCGGCTGACCCTGGCTCGTCAACTGATCGCGGCCCTGCCTTCCGAAGGTGTTGCCGCTGAGGAGATTGCCGTTTCCTGGAACGCTCTTCTCCGCTATGCCTCGCAGCAGTCTCAGCTACGGAAGAAAGGCGCAAGCCGTTTTGCTCTGATCCTCGATGAGTTCCCTTATCTGGTTGCTCAGACTCCAGAATTGCCCTCCATCCTGCAAGCTTGGTGGGACCGCGAGGGCGTGCATTCTCCTCTTTTCATGGTTCTGTGCGGGTCTCAACTTTCGGCAATGGCCGCTCTCGGGCAAGAGAGCGCCCCTCTGTTCGGGCGCTTCAATGCCGGAATTTTTCACCTTGATCCGCTGCACTATGAAGACGTAGCGGCCTTCTATGCGAACAGCCCTCATTATGGAGTCGTCGAAAAGCTGCTGATGTATGGCGTCTTCGGCGGAACGCCGCGATACCACGCGCTGGTAGACACGTCGCGCCCGCCAGCCGAAGAGATTGTCACGCTTCTCATGCAGCCCCGCGCAATCCTCGAAAACGAGGTGCGGTTCCTGCTGGGCAGCGAACAAATCCGGGACCCTGCTCCGTACAATGCCATTCTGGCGGCTATTGCTGGCGGCGAGACGAAATTCAATCGCATTCAGCAGTTGATCGGCGTAGAACGCGGAGCGCTTTCTGCGTCCCTGCGTACGTTGTTGGAGCTAGGCTGGATTCGGCGCGAGCTTCCTTTCGGCGAACGCTCTGACCGCCGGGCAATCTACCGCGTAGCCGATCCCTTTCTGACTTTCTGGTATCGCTTTGTTGCGCCACTGTCCAGCGCGTTGCAATTCTCTGACCCCGCCACGATTTACGCTGCACAGGTAGCGCCGCGACTGGCTGATTACATGGGATGGTCGGTCTTCGAGGAAATCTGTGGCCAGTGGCTTCAACGGAACGCTCAGCAGCGCCTCAGCCTCAACGTTCGACAGATGGCCCGATATTGGAGCCGGGATGGTCGCACGGAAATAGACCTCATGGCGGAACTCGACGACGGAACATTTCTCTTCGGAGAATGCAAGTGGCGCACAGAACGTGTCACACGGCTCAGTGACCTGAGCGCCTTGCAATCTAAGGTCGCCAGCCTGCCCGAGGCCCGCTGGCGAGACAAACCAAGCTACATCCTCTTTGCATTAGGTGGCTTCTCTCCCGAGCTTCAGCAACTTGCCGCCGTCCCTGCCGAACGACTCTACTTAATCGCGAACACTGACATGCTTAATTCTGATCTCTAGGGAACCTCTGAAAATCGCTTTGATTCTTATGCCTTCTGAGTAAAGCTATATGTGGAGGCAGATCACGGATGCAGCAGTTAACGTTGGCGCAGCAGGCAGAGTTTCAGCGGTACGGGAAGAAGACGCGGCGAGAACATTTTCTGGACGAGATGGAAGCCGTGATGCCTTGGTCTGAGTTGCTTGCGCTGGTTGCACCGCATTATTCGAAGGGCGAGACGGGCCGCAAGCCGGTGGGGCTTGAGATCATGCTGCGGGTTTACTTCTTGCAGCAGTGGTTTGCGTTGTCGGACCCCGGCGTCGAAGATGCTCTTTACGAATCGCCCGTTCTGCGCCGCTTCGTGGGCCTCGATCTGGGCCGCGCACCGGCACCAGATGAGACAACGATCTTGAACTTCCGCCACCTTCTCGAAGAGCACGAGTTATGTGGTGACATGCTGGACACAGTCAACCACTATCTGGACAGCCGCGGCATTCGCATCACCACAGGTACCATCGTCGACGCAACGATCATCCACGCTCCCAGTTCGACCAAGAACAGCAAGAAGGAGCGCGATCCCGCGATGCATCAAACCAAGAAGGGCAACCGGTGGTATTTCGGCATGAAGGCGCACATCGGCGTTGATTCGAAGGAAGGCATCGTGCACTCGGTTTGTTCTACAGCGGCCAGCGTTTCCGACGTTCACATGTTGCCGGAGTTACTGCACGGCGACGAGAAGAAGGTGTGGGGCGATGCGGGTTATCAAGGCCAGAGCGACGCCATCCATGCCGCCGCACCGCATGCTCAAGATATGACCTCGCGCCGTGTAAAGACCAAGGCCGGCGTGGACGAGGAAGAGAAGCGCAAGAACCACACCAAGGCGCGGGTACGGGCCAAGGTGGAGTGGCCTTTCCGCATCGTCAAGCGTGTTTTCGGCTTTACCAAGGTGCGCTATCGCGGTTTGAACAAGAACCACGAATGGCTATGCGCGGCCTTCGCGCTGGCCAACCTCTACAAGAATCGCAAGCGCCTGGCGAAGTCCAACCTACAGTTGGCCCTGCAAGGGGCGTAGTGTGTCCGCAGGAGGCCGTGGCGACCTCCTGCCGGAGAAACAAACAGAAGAAATCCTGTCCATACGTTGGTTTTGAGACGATCAAGCCAAATCTACAACACGAGCGCTCACAACCCTGCATTATTCAGAGGTTCCCTAGAGCCTGTTATTAACTTTGAAGGGTGCCATGAACGAGCAAAATGCCGAAAATCCCAACAAAACGCCGATTCTGAATGGCTCGGCTCCCAATGGACTTATGATTTCCATTCAGGTCCACGATCTTTGCCCGAAGGCTGCGTTGATTCCATTGAATTTACAGATGCAAAGTTAATAACAGGCTCTAGGTGCCGCACTGCCAGCGTTACGGAACGGGCTAATCAGCAGGAGTGACGAAATTCAATCATGCCGACTTCATGAGGATTCTCCGGCGCGAAGAGGGACGGTCGATCGAAGTTTTCATCGGCCACTACCGGACCAAGTACACCTCTGAAACGGAATTGCCCGTGTGGATGGCAACGGAGTTGATCAGCTTCGGTGCGTTGTCGAAGATGTACGAACACCTGAGGACCAGCTTGCGGAAGAAGATCGCCCGCGAATTCAATCAGCCGCAGCCGGTCTTTGTAAGCTGGCTCCATGCTTTGACGGCGGTCAGTAACGTCTGTGCGCATCACAGCCGGTTGTGGAGTCGAGAACTCGCCGTCAAGCCGGAATTGCCTGTAGCGTGGAAAGCTGACGGCATTGGCAATGACCGCTTTTACGTGATCGCGCTGATCATCCAAACGCTACTCGCCGACATTGCCCCAGATTCCTGCTGGGGCGAGCGGCTCAAGGCTCTCTTCAACGCTCATCCGACGGTCAACCTGCGAGCAATGCAATTTCCTTCCAACTGGCAGAGCCTTCCGCGCTGGAGTTGAAAACAGCGACACAGGTCACTACGAAGCCCCCACAAGCAGTTCCGTAACGCTGCAGACGTACCGCTGCCGGTAGCGGCGCGACACGGAGAGAAATGGGAGGGTTATGACACAAGGTCGCAGAACGCCGCATCGGGAAATGCCCAGGGTTCCCGGTATTTTCCCCGGTATGATTTCCCTTTTTAGGGGCTGCAATCAAAACCCCTTGAACAACTCTTGTAGCTTCAAATCAAGAGCCTGTGCCAGCGCGTACAGTGTGTCAATTCTGGCAGCAACGGCTCCATTCTCGATTTGACTGAGGTGCGCTCTCCCGATCCCCGCCATATCCGCGAGTTGCGTCTGAGACAGACCGTGTTTTTCCCTCAATTCGCTCAAACGGCGACCGAGACGGACGGGAAAAGAGATTGCCATCTCCCCATCGTTGACTGTATCGTTAGGAGCATTGCTCGATATACCGAACAATGCGAAACGAGAATGGGCAACAAAATTGATCGGGCTACTGGGCTGGGGGGGAAGACGATGAATTATCGAATGGCGATTTCAATCATCATTCTTTTTGCGGGCTGCATGGCTCCCGTGCATATCGCGGGGCAAGCTACAGGGCAAAAAGGAACAGCTTCCCCGCAACCCGTGGTGCAAAAAAGCGTGGATTGGCAGGGGGGGTGCGGGAGCACTGACGGCGGGATGGTATACGCTCAGGATTCGCACCCCTACGGTAAGATAGCGGAAAGCGACGGCGTCCAAATATTGCCTCGGGATTCCCATGACCCAAGGCAAGTGCAAGCGGCATACGCGGAAGCTAAGGCGAAGGGCCTGACGCTGGGCATGGATGGCTTTCTCTGGAAAATCACACAGGTTTCCTGTGATGAACTCAGAGTAGTGCAATTGACCAATGGCATTACCCTCGTGGCTTTCATGAACGATCCTAAGAGCCATGTTCTTGTCTTTGAAGGCGAGCTTAAAGCTGGAGATGCTCAATCTGGTGCCATCCTGTTCGGGCACGTTGTTTACTTAGCAGATTTCAAACCCATACCCCTTTCTTCCGGTTTCGATGCGGGAGGCCGTTGTCAATTCACAGAGCAGCCTGTTCCGCCTTCTGTGGTGACTTCGCTGGCGGCAGAGAAAGCCTTCGAGAAAATAAACTGGATGACCCGCATATCGTTTGTTGATTGCCATGCAAACACAAAAGCGGACGATGGGCACCTTTATCAGGTCGATGTGAGATTCAGGGCGGCAAAAATGATCGCGTCGAAACCGGCGCCAGATTATCCTGCCAATCATCAGCCGTGATGCGCTACGGAAGTCTTCCCCTCACCGCGCCACTTGGGTGCTTCTAGTTTTGGCTGACCTACGGTGACAAACAAGAAAACGAGCGTCGTAAGCGAGTTTACCAGCCGAAGAGCGTCCGATAGCGTCCAGTCAACAGGCGCTCTGCCGTGCAGTATCCAATGGCGATTGATGAACGTTGGTGGCTGCTGAGTGAAATCGCTGTTAGCGAAAATGCGACTCAGGAATATGACTCCCGCTTTCCAAAACATAGCATCGAGAGTATTTGCCTCATGCCACTTCGCCTTTTCGAGTACCTTGAATGGAGAGACGTTTTTAGCCGTGGTGAGAGGAACTTTCACTAATGCACTGGTTAGATAGCCCTCCATGATGGTCAAGGTTGTCGGTATTGCAACACGATGATGACCTGCCCTGATACTCGCAATAATCTCGTCTATCAGCGGATGCCACTGCGAAAGTTCTGGATTCCCCTTGAGCGTCTCGCCGAGTATCTTCAGATTCTCGGCATCATTCGCCATGAAGCCTTCGACAAAATAGCGGTCAAGCTCTTCCGGGGACTTGAGGTGGAGAGTGAAAAGCTCTCCTATGCCAATATAGTTTGGCGGTGTCCAGCCGCAATCCGCGATATAAAGGAATGCCTTCTCATGCTCATCAAAGACGGCTGCCCAGTCTGTTTCGACTAGTTTCTGAATGATTGGCAGCGCCTTTTCCAGAAGAGGCGTGAACACGCGACGAGCTTCGTCAATCGCCAGAACTAATTTCTCTGCAAACTGTGTAAACCGTGCCTCTGCTTCTAGCCGCGCCTCGCTGTTTTGAAATACAGAAGACACCAGAGCCTCCGCAAGATACTCTCGAAGAGTTCGGGAATCTACTTCGGACGGCCCGGTGGAAGGTGGTTCAATCGTCTGATTCATGCTCATCCTAAATCCTCCGCTGGTGCGCAATTTGCTGATGCACCCGTCTTAGGCTCTTACTTTTTCCAATCCCGGTATGATCGATCTTGAAACGCATTTACAGCCCTCATCAACTCCGGGCCATGTCCACTTGCCATCTACAAATAACCCCTTACTGATTTCATATCTTTTCCCATTGGCTGAGCAGTGAGCGGCATCCCGTTGAACGTCTGCGGCTGTTGCGTGACTTGGGTCTTCCATGCAGGGAGCGTTCGCATACAACCATATTGCGTGAGTGATACCCAGCTCGCGCCACCGTGCGAGCTGGCGTTGGTGAATAACATAACTACTCAGCATGCGCGTTGCCGAACTCATGACTCCAATGTCAGCAAATCCAGGCATGATTTTTTCTGGTGCTACGCGCCCTAGCAACTGCCAGACTGCGTAATTGAGATAGATACATTCCCATTGCTCTGGCTGAAGTCTCTCAAAAATGTTAGGACGCATGGTAAAGACCGCAGCAAGATCGTCTGCACGTTCTTCTTTGGAGTGTGGCGCGGGATGGATTGTCATGGCCTCCTGCGCCGGGTGGACAGGAGGTTCAAATTTGTTACTGCGGAACGCATCAGCAGCACGAATTGCCATTTCAAAATTCCGATTACGGAGCGCAGCTATTACGTCGTCTGTAGCAGTTCCAAAAGCTGTCGATTGTTCCGCTTCCCACTTTGAAACAGCCTGACTTGCCGCAGGTGTGCATCGCAAGATCATTCGATGCGCACACAGCTTTTCCATGCCTTTCGGATCAGCTTCGAGCAGTCGTTGAACAAGTTCTGCTTTTTTCCCGTTGACCTTTAATCCAC
>Ga0224555_1005309_pt1 | contig 10920 bp, 4 predicted proteins | sample 714S23034metaG_FD_180687 | JGI IMG/M metagenome (GOLD analysis project Ga0224555, IMG submission 180687) | Peat soil microbial communities from Stordalen Mire, Sweden - 717 S2 30-34 | ecosystem: Environmental > Terrestrial > Soil > Wetlands > Peat | place: Sweden: Norrbotten County, Stordalen...
ATTTCAGGCGCAGGTGCCGGGCCAAGGCTCCGAAGAGCTCCTGTTCCCGAATCGGTTTGCGCACGAGGTCGTCGCAACCGGCTGCCATAATTGGTTCTCTCTCTTCCTCCAAGGCGTGAGCCGTGAGCGCGATGATTTTGGTATCGGTGCCAGCCTTGGTCGCCCGAATCCGCCGGACGGCTTCCAACCCGTCCATCACCGGCATGCGGATATCCATCCAAATCAGGTCGGGATGCCATTGCTCGAACAGTGCCACTGCCTCCTGTCCGTTGGCGGCCTCACGCAACTCAAAACCAAGCGGCTCCAACAGCCTTCGCAGCAGGAGACGGTTCTCCGGCTGGTCCTCGACAATCAGGAGCCGGTGACGGGGCTGCCCTTCGGCCAAACCCAAAATGCGCGGGGACTTCAGCTCATCGCGCTCCGCCACAGACGGAAGGACACGCACTGGAATCTCGAAATAAAACACCGAGCCTTTGCTTGGCTTGCTGGTCACGCCAATCTGGCCTCCCATGAGATCGACGTATTGCTTGCAGATGGCCAACCCCAATCCAGTCCCGGCTTGCGCGGGAGCCTGGTCTCCCAATTGCACGAAAGGAAAGAAGATGCGCTCGCAATCCTCCTGGCTTATGCCTGGCCCGGAGTCCTCAACCTCAAATCGCACTTTGGCTTTTTCGGACCCGTGGATGCTGGCGAGCCTGGCGCGGAGCTTCACCCCGCCTGAATCCGTGTACTTGATCGCGTTGCCAAGCAAGTTCAGCAACACTTGGCGCAGTTTGCCTGCGTCCACAGCAACAAACCGGGGCAGATCCGGGTCACTCTCCAAGGCGAAACGGAGGCCCTTTTCCACGGCCGCGACTCCCATTAGCGACTGCATTTCGTGTAGTAGCTGGTTCAAGTCAACTTCGGACTCCTTCAGGGCCACGCGACCGGACTCGATCTTCGCCATGTCGAGGACATTGTTAATTAAATTCAGCAGGTGCTCGCCGCTACGGACAATGATATCCAACGTCTCCTGCTGCTGCCGCGTCACGTCCGGACCGTTCTTGAGCAGCCGGGAAAAACCGAGCACGGCGTTGAGAGGGGTGCGCAGTTCATGGCTCATGTTGGCCAGGAACGTACTTTTCGCGCGATTGGCGGCTTCGGCTCGGGCCTTGGCTTCCGCCAGGTCGGCTTCGGCCTGCTTTAACTTGGTGATGTCAATGAGCGTGCCGGTCATCAACAGGGCTTGACCGAAATCGTCCCGCTTGGCTATCTCGGCGCGCGCATCAATCCATTTGAGAGAACCATCGGGCATTGCCAGAGGGTAAACGGCCCGATAGTTCTTATGCTTGCCGGAGATAGCCCCGAGAAGCCGCTCCCTGGCTTCCTCAATGATCGGTGCGTAGTCAGGGAATGCGACCGCTGTATCCGCCAGCAAATTGGTCCAGCTACTAAGCTTGTAAGTCTTTTCTCCAGTCAGGTCCGGTTCCAGGCCCAGCATCCCGGCAGTATTATCCAAGGCGTGCAAAGTGTCTGCTTCTTTAAAATCAATCCACATAGCGCCGACCTCCCCCGATTCAAGCGAGCCATAGACAAGCTGGTTGAGCACAGCCAACTCTGCAGTGCGCTGCTTCACCAGATCTTCGAGGTGCTCCCGATGCTTGTGCAACTCGTCCTCGGCGAGCTTGCGCTCTGTGACATCGACCGCCGTCCCAACGTATTCAACGACCTGTCCGTTTTCATCGAGAACCGGATGGCCAACCGCGTGGATGTGCTTGATGGTTCCATCGGGCAGCACGATCCGGTGGTCATGCTCGTACTCCATATTGCCAGCCGCTGCCTTTAGCAGCACTCCACGCGTGCGTTCGAGATCCTCAGGGTGGATTCGTTGCCAGAATATTTCAGCCGTTGATGCGCCTTCCTGCGGGTTGACACCAAAAATTCGGAACATTTCCTCGGACCAGTAAAGCGCCTGGAGAGTGGCGGGGCTCCAGGCCCAACTGCCCATGTGGGTCAGTCGCTGCCCTTCCGCCAGATAAGCCTCGTTTCTCCGCAGCGCATCCTCCGCGCGCTTGCGTTCCGTCACATCCATCGCGGTGCCGACATATTCGACGAGCTTGCCGGCTTCGTCGCGAACCGGATGGCCGATCGCATGGATGTGTTTGACGGTTCCATCGGGCAGCACAATTCGGTGATCATGCTCGTAATCCAAGCTTCGCTGCGCCACTTTCATCTGCAATTCACGAAATTGGTCGCGATCCTCTGGGTGGATTCGTTGCCAGATTGCTTCAGCGGTTGGCACGCCTTCCTGTGGGTTTAAGCCATAGATCCGGGACATTTCCTCAGACCAGTACAAGGGCTGGAGAGTGACGGGGCTCCAGGCCCAACTGCCCGTGTGGCTCAGCCGCTGCCCTTCGGCGAGACAAGCCTCACTTCTCTGCAGTGCATCCTCCGCGCGCTTGCGTTCGGTGATGTCGCGGGCCACATGGACTACATGTGTAAGTTCACCGTTCTGGTCAAATACGGGGTCAACGGAAACGGACAACCAAGGACCTCCCTTTCTAGCCAGGACCTGCACTTCTTCATGCCTCCGAAATTGGCGCATTCGGGCGAGAGGGCATTCCGCAGGTGGCATGGTCGTCCCGTGGATTAGATTGAAGCAGTGTCCCCCGACGATTTTGTCAAACGGCAGTCCGAGGAACTCCGCCGCTGCACGGTTGGCTCGCAAGATCTGAAAATCCTTGTCGAGCAGCAAAACCATATCCTGCACCGCGTCAAAGGTAGCCTGCCACTGCGCGGCGGCATTGCGCGCCTCTTCCTCCGCCCGCTTGCGCTCAGTGATGTCCATCAGCATGGCGAAGGACCCGATGAAACGAAGCCCGGCATCTCGGACGGATGTGGCCGAAACATACATCCAGACCGTGTTGCCATCCTTGTGGCGGTATCTCTGTTCATAGCGCTCGGTTAACCCTTGGCGCCGGGCTGCTATCCTCGCTGGCAGGTCGGCTACATCGTCCTCAAACAGAAACTCACCAAGATTCCTGCCCGCCATCTCTTGTGGTTCGTACCCAAGCATCTCTGCCATGCGTCGGTTCACCAGCGTGGTCGCGTAGTGCTCATCGAGTTCCCAAATGCCTTCGGAAGCCGTATCCACGATGCGGCGGTACCGTTGTTCGCTTTCCCGGAGGTTTTCTTCTGCTTGATGGCGCTCGGTGACATCCCGGGCGACCTTCAGCAGGAAGCGACGACCTCCGTACCAATACTGGCTGGTGTGTGCTTCGACAGGGAACAGCGTCCCATCCTTTCGCCGATGCCAGTGCGTGTCGAACACGGATTCACCCGCCGCCGCCCGCTGCGCGACTGATTCCATGTGTGCTTGCTCCGAATCAAGGTGGAAGGCAGCCGCCGTCGTGCCCATCAGTTCTTGCCGCGTATAGCCAAGGCCCTCGCAGGCCTGCCGGTTCACATCAACAATCGTCCCTTGGTCGAAGTCGTAAATGAAGAGGGCGTCCGCCGCGTGATCCACAAACGTGCGGAAGCGCGTCTCGCTCTCGCGCAGCGCTTCTTCAGCCCGCTGGCGCGCAGCCTGGGAACGCAGGGTGACGATGCCAAACGCCAGGTCGCCAGCCAGTTCCTCCAGCAGCCGAATCTCCTCCGACGCGAAAGCGCAGGGCTGCACGGAGTAAATGTTAAGAGTGCCGAAGGCGTTGGCATGTTCGTCCTTGAGCGGCAAGGCGATGGCGGAACGAAAACCGTGCCGCAAAGCGTTCTCCACCCAGGGCGCGACTCGAGGATCCTTCGCGTAATCCTCAATGAAGGAAGTTCTCCCGGTCTGGATGGCCGTTCCGCTGGGGCCGCGCCCATGCTCGGTATCGGCCCATGTAATACGCAGGCTTGCGAGAGTCTCCTCCTCGGTCCCGGTCCACGCGACCGGCCGCACGCTTTTGGCCTCGTCGTGTTCGGCATAGCCCACCCACGCCACGCGGTAGCCCGCCTCCTCGCAAACGATTCGGCAGATTTCCTGGAGCAAACTCCGCTCGTCGGTGGCGCGCAGGAGGACTTGGTTGCAGTTGCTAATTGCCCGCAGCTCGCGATTCGAACGACGCAGGGCCTCCGAGGCTAGTTGAACGGCCTGGACTAATCGCCTGATGGTGAAATACAGCAGTGTGGCGGTTACGAAGACAAAGACAGTCCCCTTGATCGTCTGCACAGCCGGGGGCAGCTTTAAATAAACTACGACCGCGTTACTGAACGCGATCCATAGAATCGCGATCACAGCGTAGCCCAGGGCAATTCGGCCTGGACTCAAGCTGGAAACTCTGGAACTGGGTATTACGCGGATTTTCATAGCCACAATCCTCCCCCGGTCCCAACAATGGATCTCGCTTTCGCCGCAGCCCGGTGCAGATAGCGGGACTGGTCGGGACATTCGAAGCGACGCGGACAGGTGGCGCACAGGTCACCCTTTTCAATCAACCAGACCTGGGCACATGCGATGTGGGGCCTTTCCATCACGCGCTCGGCAAGTTTCTGCACGACCCCTTCCAGCGACTGCTCGTGCGCATGCTCCAGCAGTATTTGGGCGACGAAATTGGGATCGAAGCGGTTGTCGCTGGTCGGTTCCATAACTGGCCAAAGTTGCCAGAAGGAGGGGCAGGAGGCCAATCAAAAATCATGCCTGCTCGGACCGATCGGGTTGGCCGGTCGTCGCCAGAACGGCGGTCCAGTTGCCACACCCAACTCCGATGGGTTTGCGGTAGATTTCACTTAATGGCCGAGCCCATGTCCGCTGCGGCGATCAGCACCACTACCGAACGAGGTCCGGCGCGATACGTTCGCTCCGTCACCACAGGTGCGGCCGGCCAATCCCGGATATCGTCGGGGGATTCGAGTGATGTATCAATCCATCGGCGCCAGGGATGGCTGGCGGCGTGCATTCCTGCCGGCAACTCGAATTCGAGCGGTTCCCAATAAGCGTTGAAGATGAGATGGAAAGACAGGTTTTCTTCGGGCAATTGCGCACTGAACGCCAGGCTGTGCGATTGCTCGCTCCAGTCAGGTTGGTGAAGCTTGACGCCATGCCAGGCCTTGATAGCGCCTCGCAGGAGCTGGTTCAAACTCCGTCTTTGGCGCTCACTGTCCATTTTGCGCAAAGCGCGGCGCGCCGCCAGGAGTTCGACAAACCGGTAGAGACCCGTCCGCTGCCGCACCAGGTTCCAGTCGAACCAACTGGTTTCATTATCCTGGCAGTAGGCGTTGTTGTTTCCGCTCTGGCTGCGTCGCGCTTCGTCGCCCATCAAGAGCATGGGCACGCCCAGCGACAGGAGGGTCACGGCTAGAAGGTTCTTAATCTGACGGTCCCGCAGCTTTTCGATGGCGGGGTCGTCGGAGGGGCCTTCCACCCCGCAATTCCAACTTCGGTTATCATTGGCGCCGTCGCGATTGTTCTCGCCGTTCAGCTCGTTGTGCTTCTGGTTATAGGACACCAAGTCATTCAGGGTGAAGCCGTCGTGGCAGGTGACGAAGTTGACGCTTTGCTCGGCTTCGCGCTCCTTGTGTCCGTAGATCTCGGGACTGCCAAGGAACCGGTCGGCCAACCGCCCGACTGAGCCATCTTCCCCCAGAAAGAAACTGCGCACATCATCGCGGAAACGGCCGTTCCATTCCTTCCAACTGTCGCCAATAAAATTTCCGACCTGGTACAGGCCGGCGGCATCCCAAGCCTCCGCGATTAGTTTGGTTCCCGCCAAAGCCGGATTGGACTCGATGTCCCACAACACGGGAGGGTTGGGCATGACCTGGCCTGAAGGGTCGCGGGCGAGGATGGAGGCGAGATCGAAGCGAAAGCCATCCACATGCATCGTTTCCACCCAGTAGCGGAGGCTATCCAGGATAAGACGCCGAACGATGGGGTGGTTGGCGTTGAGGGTGTTGCCCGTGCCGCTGAAATTCGCGTAACGGGACTGGTCGGTTTCGAGGAGGTAGTAAATGGAATTATCCAGTCCGCGCAGGCTTATGGTAGGGCCGGTGTGGTCCCCTTCGGCGGTGTGGTTGAAGACCACATCCAAAATGACTTCCAAGCCTTCCCGGTGAAGGGCCTTGACCATGTCCCTAAACTCATCAATCGGCCCGAGCGCGTTCCGCCGCGAGCTGTAGGCTTGGTGAGGTGCAAAGAACGAAACCGGCGCATAGCCCCAATAATTAACCTTGCCCGGCGGACAGTCCTGGCAGTCGAACTGGAAAACCGGCAGCAACTCGACCGCCGTAATGCCGAGTTGTTTCAAATAGGGAATCTTCTCAATGAGACCGGCATACGTTCCCCGCAGGTGTTCTTTTAGGCCGGAGCTCGGATGCCGGGTGAACCCGCGGATGTGCATCTCGTAGATGATGGTCTTGGAAGATGGTCTTTTTAGTGGAGTGTCTCCTTCCCAATTATAGGTGGAAGGATCCACCACTACGCTTTTCATGGCAGTGGCACAGTTGTCTCCCGGATGGCGGGCGGCCTCGCGGGAATAGTTCCGCGGAACAACCACGCCGCGTCCGTAGGGATCGAGCAGGACCTTGTTGGCATCGAAGCGCGCGCCGCTGGCGGGTTCGAACTGCCCGCGCGCCCGGTAGCCATAAAGCTGGCCCGGCTGTATTTCCGGGACGAAGGCATGCCAGTAGTGATAGCTTCGGCTAATCACTGGATCCAGCGGTATTACGTGGGATGGCTGCAGGTCGTCCTCCCGTTCGAAGATCAATAATTCTATCGCCGCGGCGTTGCGTGAGAAGACGCTGAAGTTAACGCCGCCTTTGACAATCGTAGCGCCAAGCGGCGAACTTTGTCCGGGGGTTACTTTGGGGCGCATCGCCGTATGGGAGAAATATGATTTGTTTGCGCGAAGTGCCAACGGCTCCGCCGGGCTATTCATTTATTCCCCAATGCCGATAAACCTGGGATTTGGAGAATTCCGACTCCCAAACAGGCAAAGGAACATGCCGCGCCTCTTGTAGGCTCGCCGGAATCGATTCCAGATGGGCGGGCCCGGACTTGTCTGGCTCCGGCTCAACCACTTCATGAGAAAGATCATCGAGAGTTTTAAGAACTGTTTTTCCTATCATAACTGTTTTCCTTTCATAACTGGCGATACGGCTATTGTGCCGGAGTCATTCCTGACTGGTTTCCGACGCTCGGCACGGACGTATTGTCTGCGCAAATTTTCCGCGGATGCCTCAAGCCCCTTTCCGGCAGCACTTCTTTGGCAACCGCCACGATCTGGTCCGGTTCGAAGCCGAACTTTTTTTGGAGTTCCTTGAGCGGCGCTGAAGCTCCGAAGGTGTGCATGCCGATGACCCGGCCCTTCACGCCAACATAACGTTCCCAGCCGAAGGTCGATGCTTGTTCCACCGCGACCCGAGCTTCGACATCGGGCGGCAGGACACTGTTCTTGTAATCCCTACTCTGGTGCTCGAAAATTTCCCAAGAGGGCATCGAAACTACCCGTGACCGAATGCCTTCGGTCAGCAGTTTCTCGTGCGCTTGGACAGCGAGAATCAGCTCGCTCCCGGACGCGATCAGAATGACCTCGGGTTTCCCGTCCGGTGGGTCGGCCAGAACATAAGCACCATGTGCCACGCCCGATGCCGACGCGTACGTGCTTCGATCCAAGGTAGGCAACGGTTGCCGAGACAGGGCAAGGACTGCAGGTTTGTGGCGCGACTTCATAATATACCGGTAGGCTTCGACGACCTCATTCGCATCACCGGGTCGCAGAGTGACCAACCCGGGGATGGCGCGAAGGGAGGCCAAATGCTCGACGGGTTGGTGGGTCGGGCCGTCTTCGCCATCGCCCATGGCGTCGTGCGAGAAGATGAAAAGGGTGGGGAGCTCCATCAGGGCCGAGAGCCGGACGGCCGGGCGCGCATAATCAATGAAGACGAAGAAACTAGCGCCAAAGCCGCGTAATTTCGACAGCGACAGACCATTGACTATGGCGCCCATCGCATGCTCGCGGATTCCGAAGTGCATGTTCCGGCCGCCTGGATTACCGGCCCGGAAGTGACCCGCGCCTTCGAAGTTCAACGTCGTTTTGTTCGATGGCCCGAGGTCCGCGGAGCCGCCGATGAGCCAAGGGATGTTTTGCGCCAGGATGTTCAGGACCTTGCCGGAGGCCTCACGGCCCGCCATTCCCTTCGGATCGGCAGGGAAGACAGGGAGGTTTCGATCCCACCCCTTGGGCAACTCGCGCCGTTGCATCAACTCGATCTCGGCCGCCAGCTCCGGGAACTTGTTTTGATAAGCTGAGAAGAGTGCCAGCCACTCATGGCGGGCCGCATTGCCGCGGGCGCCAATTCCCTCGGCAAAATGAGCATGGACTCCGTCCGGCACGAGAAACTTTGCTTCTTCCGGCCAGCCGTAACTGCGCTTTGTGAGTCTGACTTCCTCCTCACCCAGCGGCTCGCCGTGGGCCTCCGAGGTGTCCTGCTTGTGGGGAGAGCCGTAGCCGATGTGACTGTCCAGGACAATGAACGTAGGCCGGCCTTTGGTCTGGCGGAAAATCTGGAACGCTCGTTCGATGCGATCTACGTCATTGGCGTCGCCGACGCGCAACACGTTCCAACCGTAGGCGAGGAAACGAGCCGCTACATCCTCGGTGAAGGCAATGTTGGTATTACCTTCAATGGTGATGTGGTTGTTGTCAAAAACCCAGCAGAGATTGTCGAGGCCCAGATGGCCCGCGAGCGAGGCGGCCTCTGAAGATATGCCCTCCATCATGCAGCCGTCGCCGCAAACAGCATACACGTTGTAATTGAATAGGTCGAAGCCGGGACGGTTGTAACGTTTGGCAAGCCATTTCTGGGCAATTGCCATCCCGACTGCAGTGGCAACGCCCTGGCCGAGCGGGCCGGTCGTGGTCTCCACTCCAGAAACCCAACGGTACTCTGGATGGCCAGGCGCCTTGCTGCCGAGTTGGCGGAAACGCCGAATGTCCTCCAGGGTCACCGCCGGTTCACCCAGCCGCTCATAATCGGCATCCACCGCATGCACCCCGGTGAGGTGAAGAATGGACCACAGCAGCATGGAGGCGTGCCCGTTGGAAAGCACAAACCGGTCGCGGTTGGGCCAGATTGGATCCTCAGGATCATATTGCAACACCCGGTTCCAAATCGTGTAGATTAAAGGCGCCAGCGCCATGGGCGTGCCCGGATGGCCGGATTTGGCCTGCTGGACGGCATAAATGGAGAGCGTGCGGATTGTGTTGATCGCCAGTTGAACTGTATTCTCGTCTGTCATTGGATTCACCGTTTGATTATTTCGATTTGTCACGCCAGATGGAAAAGAGGATCAAGGCGCCTCCTATCATGGCACCGATGACAAAGCTGTTGTATAAATTGACCCCTCCAAGGGTCGGCCCTTTTCCGAAAGCGGCGATAATTGAAGTCCCAACGATTAACGCTGAGGTGATCGCCGACACCGCTAGCCGGTTGGAGGCTCGAGTCAGGTGCTTTTGGAGGTTTTCAAGCTGGTTGAGGTCGATTCGAACCCTCAGGTTGCCGGTTTTAACCGTTTCAATTCCGCGGCGTATCTCTTTGGGCAGGTCAGCGAATAACTCCAGGTATTGTGTGAAAACTTTAAGCCCGCGTTCCCCTAAGGCTCGCGGGGAGAACTGTTTAATGACCGCCTCCTGAAGGGTGGGCTGTATAGCCACCATCATGTCAAATGCCGGGTCAAGTTTCTTAAATGCCCCCTCCAGCGACACCATCACTTTGAGCAGCATGGCCTGATCCGGGGGCATAGACAGATGGTTGTTTCGGACCAAACCCAACAAGTCTCCGACCATGGCCGACAGATTTGTGCGTCCCACGGATTTGCCGGAATACCTGCTCAGAAATTCGTCAACGGCTTCCAACAGATCGCCCGGTTCTTCTCCCGCCCTCCCGGACCATTGTAAAAGGATCGTGCAGAGGCCCTCGGCATCATTTTGCATCAAGGCCTGCAGCAGTTTCATAATCTGTTGCCGCCTGACCTCAGAGAGGCGTCCAATCATGCCAAAGTCGATGAAGGCAATGCGTTCCCCCGGCAAAATGAAGAAATTTCCGGGGTGCGGATCCGCGTGGAACACTCCATGCACCATAATCATCTTGAGCACGGCATCCGCCCCTATTTGGGCGAGGCGTTTGCGGTCCATGCCTGCTTCATCGATGGCTTGAATATTCACCCCCGGGATCCCGCCCACGAATTCCTGCACAATAATGCGTTCTCTTGTAAATTCCCAATACACTTTGGGAATCACGATGCGATCATTATCTTCGAAGTTGGCCGCCACTTGTTCGGCATTGTGCCCCTCCGTCATGAAGTTGAGTTCATTCCGTAAAGACGTCACAAATTGCTGGACGACCTTTTGGGGATGATAGGTGGCCAGCTCCGGGATTTTCTTTTCAGCCAATGACGCCAAATAAGTTAACAAATGCATATCGGATTCAATGCTTGCCCGGATCCCTGGGCGTTGAATCTTGAGTATCACTTTGGTCCCGTCTTTCAACGTGGCCCGGTGAACTTGGGCCAACGAAGCGGCAGCCAGTGGATTGGTATCGACCTCTTCGAAGATCTCTTCAAGGGGGGCTCCCAAATCTTCTTCGATTTGAGGACGAAGCTCTTTGAAGTCCAGGTGTGGCGCCTGCGATTGGAGCTTTTCGAATTCACTGATCCACTCCGGTCCGAACAAGTCCGGGCGGGTGGCAAGAATTTGGCCGAGTTTGACAAAGGTCGGACCGAGAACTTCAAAGAGCCGGCGTAAACGCTGCGGACGGTCAAGGTGGGCGATGTCCTCTGCATACTTCCACCCTAGAATTTTGGCGGTGCGCTCAGCCGCGGCCTCAAGACCCATGCGTTTGAAGAGATCGCCGAAGCCGGCGATACTGAATGCTTTGATGATTTCGTGCAGCCGCTCTAGATCG
>Ga0224555_1005311_pt1 | contig 10918 bp, 10 predicted proteins | sample 714S23034metaG_FD_180687 | JGI IMG/M metagenome (GOLD analysis project Ga0224555, IMG submission 180687) | Peat soil microbial communities from Stordalen Mire, Sweden - 717 S2 30-34 | ecosystem: Environmental > Terrestrial > Soil > Wetlands > Peat | place: Sweden: Norrbotten County, Stordalen...
GCCCTACGGGCTCCTTCCGCCAAGGCCAACACGGAATGACAAATCACATGCTTCAAGGTGGGGCCAATTCAGACCATCAAAAGGGGCCAAATCAAGTTGACGAAACCACCCCTCGCGAACCCCTCCCGCACCGCCCTTGCCTGATCCCTGATCCCTGTTCCCTGCATCCCCGAAGCGAACCCCTCCCGCCCAATCTCCCCCCTCAAAACCGGCCCCGCTCCATCCCCACCCCGCCTATACTGTCTGTGGTGCGCAAATGACCAAAGCAGCCAAATTCTTCAAAAAACGTGCCGCCCGTGCCAAGGGCACCGGGCTCATGACCTTCCTCGTCAACGCGCCAGACGTACTCGCGGAAAACGAAGTATGGACAGCCCGCCGTCGTCCCCCCACGCAGCGCCGGATCGACAAAGCCACCGCGCTGCTGCATCGCGAGGGAGGCCAACCGCCCGCCCCGGAAGACGCGATTCCCGAGTCCTACAAAAACTGGGAACGCGAGCAGGAGCGCAAGTCCCGCCGCAAGGCCAGCTAAACCTTGTCAAGGGTCTCGCGCCGCCCAAAAATTCTCAACCCGCACAAACCAAACCTCTTCCACGCAAAAAATAGTCAAAAATAGTTGGCATAGTAGTTTTACCCAAACCCATATAATAGAAGCAGGAGGAAAATTGTCTGCTGCGGCCGCATCCACGCAAACCACCGCAAGCACCAGCTAAACACATGATTCCAGAGATTTTACAAATAACTCCAATGCAATCAAGATCTTGGCCCACAAGTCCGAACCTAACATATTTGTTGTGAAGATTTTAGGCTTTTTTTATTTTTTTCTGCGGTATATCTTCACTCCCGAGCACACGGGCCGCCACGGAGCGATAATGCCCGTGTGACGCCATGATCTTCGAGAACCGTCAAGACGCCGGACGCCAGCTCGCCACCCACCTGGCCGAGTTCGCCGATCGCCCCGACGCAATCGTCCTCGGCATCCCCCGCGGCGGAGTTATCGTCGCCCTTGAGATCGCCCAGGCCCTGAGACTGCCGCTCGACATCTTCCTCGCCCACAAGCTCGGCGTTCCCGGCCACGAGGAGCTTGCCTTCGGAGCCATCGCCGCCACCGGAAGCCGTTATCTCGACGAAGAAGTCATCCGCGAGATGTGCGTCTCTCCCGAAGCCATCGACCGCGTCACCACCCAGGTCCGCCAGCTCCTCCACCAGCGCGCCCTCCTCTATCGCGGCCGTCGCCCGCCGCTCCAGCTCGCCGGCCGAACCGTCCTCCTCGTCGACGACGGAATCGCCACCGGGGCCAGCGTCTACGCCGCCATCCTCGCGCTTCGCCAGATCGGGCCCGCCGCAATCGTCCTCGCCGCTCCCGTCGCCCCCGCGTCCACCTGCGCATGGCTGCGCGGCTCGGTCGACCGCCTCGTCTGCCTCCACGCACCGCCGGACTTCCACGCCGTCGGCCAGTTCTTCCGCGACTTCTCCCAGGTCGAAGACGACGAGATCGTCCGCCTCCTTCAGCCTCCCGCCTGACCGCGCGGTGGTACTATTCTCTCCGCCGGAGTCGCACCATGCCGAAGCCTCGACACACACCGCTGGTCCTCATCGTCGCCGTGCTGCTCGTCCCATTCATCGCCCTGCGCATGTGCTCGCGCAGCCGCATCGCCGCGCCCCGCCCCGCAAACCGGACCACCTATAAGGAAGGAGCCGCAATGTCATTCACTCTTGTCTCACCCGCATTCCCCAACGGCGAACCCATCGCCGCTCGCTACACCTGCGATGGCGCCGACCTCTCGCCCGCCCTCGCCTGGTCCGAGGTCCCCGCCGCCTCGCAGTCCCTCGCCCTCATTGCCGACGATCCCGACGCCCCCGCCGGCACCTGGACCCACTGGCTCCTCTGGAACATCCCTGCCCGCGCCACGCTCCTGGCGGAGAACGCGCCCAAGATCGATGTCCTCGACAACGGTGCCCGCCAGGGCATCAACGATTTCCAGCGCATCGGCTATGGCGGCCCATGTCCGCCGCCGGGCAAGCCCCACCGCTACTTCTTCCGGCTCTTCGCGCTCGACGCGCGCCTCGACCTCAAGCCCGGCGCCACCCGCGCCCAACTGGAGCTCGCCATCCAGCCGCACCTCCTCGCCGAGACGCACTGGATGGGCACCTACAAGCGTTAGCGACTTCGCCGCTCAACGGTCTCCGCAAGCAGTCCGCGGAAGACGTGCGTCAACCTCCACCCCGCCCGCCATCACCCGTCTCCCCCACCGACCCACACCCTGCAAACTACCCTCCAGATTCCCTCCACGAAGCCACCCGGCCCCACAATAAAATCCATCGGCGGGAACCAAGGTTGTGTCGATAGTCACCGACGCCGGTGCCGCTCGCAGTCATGTCCTGATCACACACTGCCGCATCTGCTTCAAAAAGAAGCAGAATCCCCGCGCACCAGAGCATTATCCACAGAAAAGGTTACCTTCGTAACCTTACGTGTTTGATATGCTGCTATATAACTGATTTTGCTATACTTACAGTAGTATACATTCTATGATCGTTTTGTTGGATTTGTCCAGCAAAAAATTTTCGCTCCGCCTACTTAGAGTAACCAAAAGGGGAATCTTACCATGAAAATCATCGTCCGCTCTCTCGTCATCGCCCTCGCCCTCACCGGCGCCGTCGCCACCTCATTCGCCAAGGCTGCCCCGGCTAAGGCACCCGTCACCATCCACAAGACGAGCGCGATGCCGACTCCCGGCTGCGATCCCAGCGACCCCGGCGCCTGCTAGTAATCTGCTGCGGTTACCAAAGAGTGCGGAAAAAGGTTGTTGACTCCCCCTGGATGAGTTATCATGACTTGTCCAGGGGATGTGTCTGTGATCACAACACAGCTACTCAACTCGCTCGTATTCTTTGAGGTTCTCTTCTGCCTCGCGGCGTTGTGTGCCATCACACTGAAGAAGCAGTGGACGGACTACTGGTCGCTGGGCGCGTTCCTCGCCGTCCGTCTCCTCTCCGACGTGACCTTAATTCCTCTCCTTCATCTCAGAGACAATTTCCTTAACGGGCACAACATGGCGAGCGCGCACAGCGCGTACGTCGCGTACTTCTATGTCTATTGGATCAGCTTCGCGGTCGAATCGGGCCTTGCGCTCCTCGTCGTCTACAGCATCTTCCGGCTTGCCATGGCCCCGCTCAAGGGCCTGCAGCAGCTCGGAATGCTGGTCTTCCGCTGGGCCGCATCCATCTCGGTTCTGGTTACGCTCGGCTCGGCCCTTGCCCCGAATATAACGGCCACAAAGTACCTCATCGCCGCCTGCACCCAGTTGCAGCGCACCCAGGGCATCCTCACCCTCTGTCTGCTGGTCTTCGTCTGCTTCGCCATCCGCCCCATGGGCCTCAACTACGACAGCCGCATCTTCGGTGTCAGCCTCGGCCTCGGCGTATTGGCGACAACGGATATGGTGCAGTCTGCATGGCTCGCCACGCACGTACGCGTGTACTCGACATACAACATCATCAGCGGCGTTGTCATCTGCGTGGTTCTCGCCACCTGGACCGCCTACTTCGCCCTGCCTGAGCCAAAACGCCGCCTCATCGTCCTGCCCACCACGTCGCCCTTCCTGCGCTGGAACCAGATCTCGCAGGTCCTGGGCGACAACCCCGGCTTCGTCGCGGTCGGCGGTGTGCCGCCCGAGCTACTTGCACCAGCAGAAATCGAGGTCATGCAGCGCGCCTCGCTTAAGATGGCAACGCCCTTTCCCAGGTCGATGAGCGCTTAAAACGCGCCTGTTGCCCGCACCAAATAAAACGCCCATGCCGGTTTCCGGCATGGGCGTTTCTCTCCGCGCTCGCATTCGGCCCAACCCTACCGGCGATAATGCCTGTGGTGATAGTGCCTATGGTGATGTCCCTGTCCCACCTTCACCACAATCTGCGCATCCGCCTGCGGCGGCGTATAAACGCCGGCAAGCACAAACAACATTGCCAATCCAAGCAACCACCGTCTCATATGAAGCTTCATCTGCATCCCCAATCCTGCTTCGCCCAACTCAGGCCAGCACTCCATAAGATGCCGAATCCTACCCACGCGGCCACGCCGAAGTTTCGCTGGGCCGAAATCCTGTGAACAGCGTCCCCAACCTGTTCCCTATTCCCTGGACTACCGCACCACCCCAACCTGCTCCATCGGCCAGTAGACGAAGACTGCCTTGCCGTAGATCAGGTTGCGGTCCACCGGCCCAAAGTCGCGGCTGTCGCTGGAGATCGACCGGTGGTCGCCCATCACGAAGTACTCGCCGGGCGGCAGCACCATCTCCGGCTGCGACCGATCGTCGGTGAACCGGCTCTGCAGATACGGCTCCCGCAGGCGCGCGCCGTTCACAACCACCTGCCCCTGGTCGATCTTGATTCTGTCCCCCGGCAGCGCGATCACCCGCTTGATATAGCTCTTCGCGTGGTCGCGCGGATACTGGAAGACCACCACGTCGCCCGCGTGGATCTCGCCCACGCGATACGCAATCTTGTTGATGAACAGCCGGTCCTGGTCTTCCAGCACCGGCAACATGCTGGTCCCCTCCACGCGCACCGGCTGGTACAGAAAGATAATGATGAACGCAGACACCGCAACCGACACCACAAGGTCGCGCAGCCACGAGTGCCAGCCAGCAGCCGTGCGCGAACCGCCGCCGTTCCCTTCCCCGGCCTGCGCCTCCACCGGCCTCTCGTCTCCAACTCGTTCTTCGTCGATCACACTCTCTCCTCGCATCCGTGTCTCAGCTCGCACTCCTTAGTTAGACGCAGCAGGCCCGCTCGTGGGACTCACCGTTCCACCATTCTTCGGTGCCAGCCCCAGTCCCGGCGCCAGAGTCTTCCCGTCGATCCCCTCTGGCGACCACGCCTCCACGATCGCCCGCGCCATCTTCACAATCAAGATAACGCGAGAATGGTGAGCAGGCAAACTGCTCAACCCCTCGAAGCCCATCTCCGCCAAAGCCTCCCGCGCGCGGCTCCAAGCGCTTTTGCACCCCACAAAAAATCGCCTTCTTTCCTCTTCGCCACGGTGCATATGACCTCGCACCAACGTATACTAGGTAATGGAAGCTCCGGCGCATTTCGGTTCGCGTCTGGTACCCGACCCCTAAGCACTCTACTTCACACCTCGGCGGAAGTAACCTATGGCAACACTCACCATGATGGAACAAACGGACACGGCAAAACCTCACATGCACGTCGTGGACGGCCCCCACGACATCACCACGGAAACCTCCAACATCGCGTCCGAGGGCTTCGACACCAAGTCGGCGATCGAGATCGCGCGCATCATCAATCACGAAGACGCCAAGGTCGCTGCCGCTGTCCGCAAGGCCCTGCCCGAGATCGCCATTGTCATCGACATCGTCGCCCGCGCGCTGCGCGATGGTGGCCGCCTCATATACGTCGGCGCAGGTTCCTCGGGCCGCATAGCGGCAATGGACGCATCCGAGTGTCCGCCCAGCTACTCTACCCTACCCGCGCAGGTGCAGTACATCATGGCCGGAGGCCCCAAAGCCCTCGCCTCCGCATCCGACGTCAACGAAGACTCCCCCGAACTCGGCCAGCGCGACATCGCCCGCCGCCGCCCCACGCGCAAAGACATCATCCTCGGCGTCTCCGCCTCCGGCAGCACGCCCTACGTCGTCGGTGCAGTCGAGTACGCACGCGCACGCGGCGCCATCACCGCCGCCATCACCTGCAACACCAGCACCCCGCTCTCCGAGGTCGCCGACACCACCATCGTCGTCGAGGTTGGTCCCGAGGTCGTCTCCGGTTCCACCCGCATGAAGTCCGCGACCGCGCAAAAGATGGTCTGCAACATGATCACCACCGGAGCCATGACCCGCCTGGGATACGTCTACGACAACCTCATGGTCAACGTGCACATGAAGAACGCCAAGCTGGTCGAGCGCGGCATCCGAGTCCTCATGCGCCTCTGCAACATCGACCGCGACTCCGCCATCCGCACCATCAAGTCCGCCGGTAAGTCCATCCCCATCGCTGTCGTCATGCTCAAGGCCAACGTCGACAAGATGGAAGCCGTCCGCCGACTCGCCCAATCCGACGGCAATGTCCGCCTCGCCATCGACGATTCCCGCCTCGAACTCTAGCCCCTGACTCAAAGTAAAATCAGCGCATGAGTGCAGCTTCGACAGGTCGCGCGCGCTCGGCCCTCATCGCCGCCGCGCTCTTCCTCCTTTCCGCCGCCTTCACCCTCTGGCAGAACGCCCGCGTCGCCGTCCTCTGGGACCTCAGCTACCTCCTCGACACCAGCTTCCGCATCTCGCTCGGCCAACTCCCCTACCGCGACTTCCCCTTCGCCCACGCGCCCCTCACCTTCCTCCTCCACGCCGCACTCATTAAGCTCTTCGGCCGCGCCTATCTCCCACACATCCTCTGCGCCACGCTCGAAGCAGGCCTCGCAACCCTCCTCACCTGGCGCATCCTCCTCCACCAACTCAAGCCACTCGCAAACCGTTCCCTCATCGCCACCCTCCTCGCCGCCCCGCTCGTCTTCCTCGGCATCTATGGAATCTACCCCCACCCCATCTACGACAGCGACTGCATCCTCGCCGTCCTTCTCGCCCTCACCCTCCTCCAGCGCGCCAACCACTCCGCGCCCCGCAACGCACTCGCCGGGGCAGCCTGCGTCCTTCCACTCTTCTTCAAGCAGAACATCGGCCTTCCCTTCCTCCTCATCACGCTCGCCGCCGTCGTAATCCTCGTCATCGCCCGCCGCCTGCAACGCGCCAGTCTCGCCCCGCAGATCTGGTTCTTCACCGGCGCCGCCGCCGCGCTCGCCGCCAACCTGCTCCTCATCCACACAACCGTAGGCCTGCACAACTACATCGCCTGGACCGTCACCTTCGCAGCCCAGCGCCGTCTTCCCGGCATCACCCTCATCCTCGCCATCTACCGCCAGTCCTCGCTTCTCTGGACCCTCCCCGCCGCCCTCATCGCCCTCGTCCTCCTCCGCCGACAAGGTTCGGGTGCCCCATCCATGGCGCAGTCTCACCGCGACATGGGTGGGATGCGACGCCGCCTGGTCGCCTTCCTTCTCCTCGCCGCGCCCTTCCTCTGCACCGTCGTCTCTCTCGCCATCAACACCGACCCCTCCGACCGCGCCGGCCAGCTTCTCTCCCTCTGGCCTCATCTCCTCATCCTCGCCACCGTCCTGGCCGTCTACAATCTCCGCCCCAGCCTCCTGCTCTCGAACCCGAGCCTCAACCCGCTCCTTCCTCTCATCCTTCTCGCCACCATTCACGGGGCCTTCCTCTCCCAGCAGCTCTGGGGATCGACCTACGCTCTTTGGCCTCTCCTCATGCTTCTCATCGCCGCGCTTCTCACGCAGATTCCCACCATCGCCCGCCCGCTCGCCGTCGTCATCTCCGCAACCTTTCTTCTCTGCGGCGCCCTCTACGCCACCAGCCACGAGCGTCTCAGCTACATTCATCTCGACGGTCCCCTCGCCCGCGCAACCCTCCCCGAACTCCGCGGCCTCGCCACTCCCGGCCCCTGGCTTCCCGCCTTTGAAGAACTCATCCGCACCACCAACTCCGACATTCCCTCCAACGACGCAATCCTCCTCCTCCCCGGCGACATCCCGTTCTACTTCGCCACTGGCCGAACTCCGCGCTTCCCTGTCCTTCTCTTCGACCCGGCCACCAACCCCTACACCCCGCAACAAATCCTCGCCCAATCCCATGCGCGCAACGTCCGCTGGCTCATCGTCAGCCGCAACCTCCAGCTCACCGCCCCGCCCTCGCCCGATCTGCCCGACATCCTCCGCACTCTCCAGCCCGACTTCACCCTCGTCCGCGCCCTCCCCAACTACGACATCTACCGCCGCAATTAATTCTCATCCTGCCCGCACCAACCCAGCCACTCATCTCCCCGCCCGCCATTCCCGTAAACTATCCTCATGGACAAGTTCGTCGTTCGCGGAGGCAATCCCCTCCTCGGCACCATTAAAGTCTCCGGCGCAAAGAACTCCGCCCTCCCATGCATGGCCGCCGCCATCCTCACCGAGGACGAGGTCATTCTCGAAAACATCCCCCAGGTCCGCGACATCGAGACCGAGCGCCGTCTGCTCGCCGCCATGGGTGCAGAGGTCGATCTCGGCTCCGGCCGCGCCCAGCATCGCACCAGCATCCGCTGCGCCGTCCTCTCCGACCCGGTCGCCAAGTACGAGATCGTCAAAACCATGCGTGCCAGCTCGCTCGTCCTCGGCCCGCTCATCGCCCGCACCGGCATCGCGCGCGTGGCCATGCCGGGAGGCTGCGCCATCGGTGGCCGTCCCATCGACCTGCACATCAAGGGCCTCGAAGCCATGGGCGCCACCATCACGCAGGACCACGGCTACCTCGAAGCGCGCACGCCGAACAACGGCAGCTCCCAGCTCAAGGGCGCGCACATCGTCTTCGACAAGATCACCGTCACCGGTACCGAAGACCTCCTCATGGCCGCAGTCCTCGCCGACGGCGAAACCGTCTTCGAGAACTGTGCCCGCGAGCCCGAAGTCACCGACCTCGCCGAGCTGCTCACCGCCATGGGCGCAAAGATCAAGGGCGCGGGCACCTCCACCATCCGCGTGCAGGGCGTAGCCAAGCTCCACGGCGCGCGTCACCGCATCAATCCCGACCGCATCGAGGCCGGCACATTCCTCCTCGCCGGTGCCATCACCGGCGGCGACCTCGACGTCGACTGCTGCAATCCCGCCCACCTCGGCGCACTCATCGCCAAGCTCGAATCCTGCGGCGTCCGTCTCGATGTCGGCACCGACCACATCCGCGTCCGCTCCGGCGGCTCGCTCAAAGCCACCAACATCTCCACCGAGGAGTACCCCGGCTTCCCCACCGACATGCAGGCCCAGTTCATGGCCCTCGCCACGCAGTCCGAAGGAACCACCACCATCACCGAAAACATCTTCGAGAACCGCTTCATGCACGTCCAGGAACTCAACCGCATGGGCGCCAACATCACCGTCGAGGGCCGCACCGCCACCGTCCGCGGCCCCAGCAAACTCGAGTCCGCCGCCGTCATGTGCTCCGACCTCCGCGCCAGCGCCTCGCTCGTCCTCGCCGCATTAGTCGCCGACGGGGAAACCATCCTCGACCGCGTCTACCACCTCGACCGCGGCTACGAGCACTTCGAAGAAAAGCTCCGCAACGTAGGCGCCCAGATCCGCCGCATGGGCAACGTCTTCAGCAAAAAGTAAAGCGAGAGTATCCAACAAACATTACAAGCTGATCCGCAGCTACGAGTCGGATGTGGTGCACTTGCATGTACCAAATGTGGACCATCCCCGATCCGCATAAATCGATTGTGCGCGCGCTAGTCTATTATCTCAGTTGAATGAAAGCTACCCTAAGATAAGTAAGGAGAATCAAATGAGAAAGATCGGCTGCACGGTTTTCGCCACATTAGTGCTTGGCATTAGTCTCGTGCCCTACGCGAAGGGCCAAAACGTCGATCTCGCTAAGGACTTGGCGGAGGAAGGCGTAACAAACGAAGCGAAGATCGAGTTTCTGAAAGTCCTGCATGATCCAACCAAGAAGGCTTCCTATGACGAGGCCCAGTATTACTTGGGTTATCTGAGCTTTAAAGAGCAGAACTACGAAAGGGCTCTCAAACACTGGAGCGACCTATCCAAGAACTACCCATCGAGTCCTTACGCAGAAAAAGCCAAGCAACAGATTCAGATTGCATACCAACTACTGTCCAAGCAACAGGCACACGAGAGCGAGAACATCGAGATCAACGGCTTCTTCAATGATGCCGACTTTCTCATTGATGATCCGCTCAAAGTGAAGATCGACACGAGCTATTTGCCGACAGGGGACATGGCTATTGAAATGCTCGATCAGATCGTCACGAAATATCCCCAATCACCCGAAGCTGCGCGCGCACTCTTCCGGGAAGCGGAAGTGCTCTACGGTTGGGGAAGGGAAGCTAGGAGCCAATACAGCAAACCCGAAGGCTACGGCTTCGAGTTTTGCCAGTATTACACGAACAACAAAGGCCAGGCGCAGCTTTACATCCAGAAGATGGTGGATGTTCTACATCGCCTACAGACGGTCGACCCCACTTCGCCTTATGCCATCACGGTCAACTATCTTATCGGGCAGGCCTACTGGAGCATGGCCGGAGGGAAAACGGACGAGAATGCCAAGGCTTACTGGCAGAAGGTCGTCGATTTGGCTGGAGAAGACAAAGCCAACTCCTACCGCCAGATTGCGGAGTGGCGGCTGAAGGCGCATTGATCCAGGTACAACATCGCCGGGTGCCCCATCCATCGCGCACTCCGCGATGGGTGGGTGCTACCACACCTCCACTGTCATCCTGAGCGCAGTTTGGCGCGCACTCCGCGCCAAACACAGTCGAAGGACCTGTGGTTGTTTTGGTTGTTGTCGGGTGCCCCAGGTGCCTCGCATTTGGGCACCTGGGAGAGGCCGCGTTGAGTGGGTCTACCACCAACACTTCCCACCCCCGAAGTTTTTTTCCTCGAATTTCCCCGTAAATCCGCGTGTCAAGCCCCTCGACCCACCAAAATCGACCCAACCATCAGAAAACAAAAGAGAAAATACTTCCCCGTAAGTGGCATAGTAGTTTCCCTCCACGGCGTATAATTAAAGCAGTAGGGTACAAACAGACCCGGCCAATCGGCCGGGTCTTCGCATTTAACGCACGACAACAAGCCGTTGCGAATCAACGCATCATAAGGAATCCAAATAGAATGAATGCTTTACAAGCACAATCCGCAAAACCTCAGTTTTCACCCCTAACCCAAATGTTTCCAATACCCTAGCAGTAACCCATCAGGAATGACTACTTTGGCGACCAGTATCCCATGCAATCGCATGATTCCATTCCATTTACACCCAGAATACCCGGGGGAGGGGGG
>Ga0224555_1005314_pt1 | contig 10914 bp, 9 predicted proteins | sample 714S23034metaG_FD_180687 | JGI IMG/M metagenome (GOLD analysis project Ga0224555, IMG submission 180687) | Peat soil microbial communities from Stordalen Mire, Sweden - 717 S2 30-34 | ecosystem: Environmental > Terrestrial > Soil > Wetlands > Peat | place: Sweden: Norrbotten County, Stordalen...
CGTTGCTGCATTCTCTCCGGTCGATTTGAAGACTTTTGGGCCTCGCGCACCCCGTAGCTCCCACTTTTATCTCGTACACCCCTTTCGCATTATGTTGTTTCCGCCCACCTGCACCATGCGATGATCGCGTGTGGGCATCCGGAAGATTTACACGTGACGGTCATGGACCGCGACGTGATTTCTCCCACCAATTGCGTGCGCCAGCCTTTCAGTTTTGAGGTGGGACTTTACAAGGCCGTCGTGCTCATCAACCGGCTGAACCTGTTCTGGATTCTCGGGTGGGAGGCGGTGCCTGAACACTTGACCCGCAAGGAGCCGCTCGACCGGGTTGACGTCGTCATCGGGTGCGTGGACGCGCGGGCGGCTCGGGCTGTGATCCGGGAATGCACCAGCCGCTGGAGTGCGACTTCGTACTGGCTGGACGTTGGTTCCACTTCCGACGCCGGGCAGTTCATTCTGGGTGAGCCGGTGAACCATGTGAACCGACGAAGCAGGATACGCTTGCGAACGGTCTCTGAGCTCTATCCTGAATCAGTGGATAGCAGTTTGGATGATGACGAACTCCCAAGTTGTAGTGCCCTCGAGGCGCTGGATCGACAGGAGCCGTTCGTAAACCAAGTCCTCGGCCAGCACGCGCTTGCATTGCTGGCACGGCTCTTCCGATATGGGTGCGTCAGCTATCACGGCGGGTTCGTAAACCTACGGGAAGGCTGTGGCGGGAGGCTTCCAGTTAACCCGGAACTGTGGCGACGAATCAAAAGGCACAATGTCGCAGCTACCTAATGGCAAGGATCACTGGATTCTGATCTTGCCTCGATCCAGGCCACGAAGAGTTACCTCGATGTCCCTCAGGTTTTCAAGGATCACGTCGGCTTCGGCGTTGCGCGCGCTAATTTCTTCGGCGAAGTCAGGGTCGAAAGGATACAGGAAATCCATGTAATCCTGTTCGTCCAGGTCCAGGAGGAACTGACGAATGTTCTCTAGGCTCGTCTGCGTACGGCCTACGAGAAGGGCAATGATTTCAGACTTCTTGGTCGTTTCGTTTTGCATATTCACCCTCCCTCGGATGCTGCCTCAGCGTAATCGGCTGCTTCGCCCAGGCGGGCGGTTAGGGTACGAAGCCAGATGCGTGGGTTGGATCCGTGAACGACGCGCCCCAGGAATCCCAGCCTTTCCGACACGTTGGCTCGATTCTGCCGGATAGCCTCCTTCGTGGTGGCGGTGTAAACAGCAAGGAAGGTTTCGAGACTCTGGGGCTTGGAAAACAGGTATGTCGCGTGACCCAGTTGCGGTGTCTCGACGGCGATCCCTCCCGAGGTATCGAAGATGTACTCATCACGGTATAGGAACAGGCGTCGCGCCCGCCGGCAGAGCTGGCGGTAGTATGACTGGTCGTAATCCGGCTTCCAGGTGATTTGGGCGATATCAAAGTCCCCAGGGATACCGAGGTCCCAACAGAGGCTGCGCAGCTGCTCCCTTTCCAAAGGCTCACGTTCTATGCGGGAACGAATTTGGCCAAGGGCGTCGGAAAACTCGCCAAACCGATGGTAGCTCCTGCGAGCTGTCTCAATTTGCTCGCCGATGTTGGCAGGAACCTTCACGTGGATGCGGCTCGGTAAAGCGGTCTCCCATTTGACCATGTTCCACTGGCCATTCCGGTGACGGTACTTGCCCGTCTGGACGAACGTTCCCTGCAACTCGACCTTGGTCCCCAATAGGTGTCTCCACCGGTTCCAGGTTGCGTCCCAAGTGATCGGCATGGCTGACTGGTCGAGTGTCACTTCGAGTTTCCGCCGAGAATCGTGGTAGATGGAACGGTCATCGTAAAAGTCAAAATTCCGCAATGGTGCGCGGAACCGGCGCTCCTGGTGCTCGGGCTGGAAGGACAGGATTTGGGTTGCGAAGAAGGTCTGACCATCCCGCGAGCGGCCTCCTGCGACCAGAATTGAGCCTAAGCCCCCGTACGGAAAGAGTGCTGGCGCTGACGGGTCCTTCAGCAGCGAGTCGTAACAAGCCCTCAAATCAGGTTGCGCCAGGATGTTTAAGGTCCGCTCCAACGTAGCGCTGTCGCGGTGTGAAGTGCCGGCAGCACGGAGCTCCAATTGTCTGAGCCTGAAGGCCACTCGCAACTCTGCAAGTGAGGCGGTGGGAGTGATTCGCAGAACGTCATACAGACTCGTCTGGCGTGCCCAGGGCTGTCGCCGTGTGGCGACGTAGAAATAATCGCGGACCACCTCGCAAGGCAGATGGATGGAGGAAATCCCCAGCCGGCCCGCTGGAACCTCTGCCCGTATGTAAAGTCGCTCTCGCTTATCGGCTTTGGGTTGCGCGGCGTAACTGACTGGGGTCTGGTAGAGATCACGACGCCACCCGCCGGATGAGGTCTTGCGGATGTAGATTTCGGTTCCTGCCCTGGCAGAGTCGTTGGTGAGAGGGAAGTTGATTTCGTCGCCGGGGCGAATAAGGGCGCCCAAGAAGTTGGAGAGCAGGATGCCGCCACCACCATTGAAGTGGCAGACCGTCTTTTCGTGTTCCCGCTTAGCCTCCGAGACTACGCGACGGAGGATCACTTTGGCGATGACGCTCGTGGCTTGAACAACAGTTTCCATACTGAGCGTAGGATAGCCAGCCGGGTTGTTTCCGTCAAATGAGCTCTGAGTACTGGGTGCACGACATGAAAATGAGATTTTTGGGTGAGGGGGCTTGAAATTAACTCTTACGTACGGCTATACTAGCCGTAAGGAGGAGTCATGATTCACTCTTTGGAAGTCCCCGGCCCGGTGCGTGAACTCGCGGCTCGGCTGGCCGAGCCCCAGCCCATGCGCCGCGGGTCCCTCTCCGAGCGCTACGTGAAATGCAGTAAGCCGGGTTGTGGCTGTGCCGCAAATCCCAAGGCCCGTCATGGTCCTTATTACAGCCTCACCCGAACGGTGGAAGGACAGACCCAGTCCCGCTTCCTCAGCGCCGAGGAAGCCGACTTGGTGCGACAGCAGGTCGACACGGGCAAGCAGTTTCGGCGTCAGGTGGAGGCTTACTGGGCCGCCTGCGAGCAATGGGCGGATGCTGAGCTGGAGGCGGGGGAAGAGGAAGGGGAGCACGAGGTAAAAAAAAACCGCGCTCGGCGAGGCTCTGGCGTACGACCTCGCGGATGAGATCGATCGACTGGTGGGCCGGGAAGCGGCGGCCACCCTCGACTTCGAGGCGGTGGAAACGGCCGCACGGCGTCAGGCTTTGCGTTTTGCGGCGCGGGTGGTCGAGCAACGGCTGAACGCCGACCACTCCGACTTTAGGGGGGCGAGCCAGCCCTGCGCCTGTGGCCAGCAGGCTCGCTATGTGGATCGGCGCGCCAAGTCCTTTCAGAGCGCACTGGGCGAACTCCGACTGGAGCGCGCCTACTATTATTGCGCGGCCTGCCGAGGGGGTTTCTGTCCTCGGGACCAGCAGTTCGGGATGGAAGGTGGCTCCCTGTCGCCAGCGGTAACGCGCATGATCGGTACCGTGGGAGCCGCCGTCAGCTTTCAAGAGGGCAGTGAATTGTTGCGGGAGCTGGCGGGGGTGGAGGTGGGAACCAAGCAGGTGGAGCGTACGGCGGAGCAGTTGGGAGCGCAAGTCGCCGAGGATGAAAGACAGCAGGCGGAGGCTGGGCGGGAAGAGCCCTTGCCTCCCACCCTCTATCTCGGACTGGATGGCACGGGGATTCCCATGCGCCGGGAGGAACTGCAGGGGCGCACGGGTAAGCAGGCGGATGGTTCCGCTCGAACCCGGGAGGTGAAGGTTTGCGCCATCTGGAGCGCGGAATCGCGGGACGCCGAAGGCCTGCCTCGGCGCGATGAAGGTTCGGTGAGTTACTCGGCGGCCATCGAGACTGCCGCCCGCCGCGATACCGACCCTCAAGCCGCAGAATTTACGCAGCGCGTCGAGCGCGAGGCGAAGCGTCGGGGCTTCTCGCCAGCCCCACGCCCAGTAGTAATCGGCGACGGAGCTCCTTGGATTTGGAACCTGGCCGAAGAACTCTTTCCGCAAGCCCTGCAGATTGTGGATCGTTACCACGTTAAGGAGCATTTGAGCCAAGTGGCCAAAGCCCTCTACGGACAAGATGAGGCAGCTGATCGCTGGGCCCAAGGTCGGCACCAAGAATTGGACAGCGGGCGTTGGCGGAGTTTGACGAGGGCGCTGGCCCGCCATGCGGGCCGCTCACCGGAAGCCCGCAACTGCCTTCAGTACCTCGAGCGCAACCGGCACCGAATGCGCTACTCCGAATTTCATGCCCAGCACCTCTGTACTTCTTCGGGGGTTCTGGAAGCCGGATGCAAGGTGGTTGTTGGGACACGACTGAAGCGATCGGGCATGCATTGGACCGTGCGCGGCTCCAACGCCATCATCGCCCTGCGGTGCTACAAACTCAGCGGTCGCTTCGAAGACTTCTGGGAGCGCCGCGCACACAAGGTGGAAGCGTGAGCCCACTCACATCTGTGTCGTGCACCCCGTGCTCAGGTAGTGTCTTAAAAGTGCGTTGATGAAAGGCAAAGAAGGCTTGCTTTCCGTGTCCGCTTAGCCTTAGCCTGACAATATGAACAATGAATCTAATCGCGCAAGTCTTGAAGCGCTCAAGAATCTGATTTCTGAAACCGACCTAATTCTTTCCACCACCACGCCACTTCCTGAAAACCGCACGCCGCGATGCCGGGAGTTGCTCAGCGCAGCACTAGCGCTCACCGATGACCTACTCAAGCAGGGGAACGTGGCCCCCGCCGTTGCCCTTGGGCATAAAGGGGGCAGCACAACATCACGAAGGCACGGCCTGGAGCATTATCGCATGATGGCCGCTTCCCGCAAGGTCCACGGCGGTGGACGGCCACGGAAGCAAGCCAAATCAACTGCCTGATTTTCTGCTACAATCTTGAGGCCGCCTAGCTCGACGGGGCAAAAGGCGGGAACCCTACCCGCTGGCGGCCACTTCCTCATAGGGCATCGCAAAGGGAGCGATGTGGAAAAGTCCTGAGCAACTCCGTCCTCTCAAAACACTATTGAAGCAGGATGCCAAAGCGATAGAACGGGAAGTCTTTTTCTGCTCACAAAGCGATGAGCCAAGAAGAGTACTGTGGGCCATGTGGGTTCGCAATAAGTACATGGAAAAATGGAAGTGGGGAGCCGGGCCGGAATTCCTCTACCGCAAATTGATTCGGGGATTGGGATTGCACTGGCTTGAAGATTCACTGATTAAGCTTGACAAGCCAAAACAGGGCAGAAGAAAGGAGTTGGTTTTGGCAGAACGAATTTGGAGAATGAAGGCAGAGGGCAAAACCGTTCCACAGATGAAGGCCATTTTTGAAACTGATGGGCAGTACTTCACCGAGGACAAGATCAAATCCTATCTAAAATCCCGCCGCAAGAAACCCCTCGTTTGATGGTGGTTTGAAGAGGTGGAAAACTGATAACGCATTTTCCACCGGTGGAAAATAGGACACCGGTTTTCCACGTGTGTAAAACTCGCCAAGCGATTTCCACCTTGCGCTTGGCTTGGAGGTTGATAAAAATAGGACTAGAAACAGAACGACCCGCGAATCACTTTTCCGGGCGCTTCGCGGGTCGCAGAATATTGCGTGACAGGCATCCTGTCGAAAGGAGCCCGACGTGTTTATATTACGCTGTCGAAGCCCACCAGTCAAGAGGTAAATAATCAACGCACTTAAGTTGCAGGCGAGTTGTTTCGACAATTCGCCTGCAACTTACTGACAATAAGACACATATAGTTCATATTTCAACGCACATTTCTCTTGACAAACAACTAGCGACAGTAGTATAGTGTAACCATGATGAGCCAACAAAAAGACGCCCCCACAATGAGTTGCCCGGATTGCAAAATCGCCTGCCAGAAGTTTGGGACACATCGAAACGGACTGCGGCGCTTCCGCTGCCCCAAATGCAAGCGCAATTACACCGAGCCCCACACCCGCACACTGGGAAGCATGTATGTCCCCTGGGAAAAGGCTCTGCTGGCCATCCAACTCTTGCTTGAAGGAAACAGCATTCTTTCCACCGAACGAATCAGCGGACTCAACAAGAACACGATCATGAAGGCTCTGGTTCTCGCTGGCGCACAGTGCGAGAAGGTGTCCGAAGCGATGATCTGCAACGTCCCCGTGAGCGAAGTTCAGGCTGACGAAATCTGGTCGTTCATCGGCAAAAAGGAAAAGCGGGTCCGCAATGGCGATGACGCCACGATGGGGGATGCCTACTGCTTCACCGCAATCGAAAAAACCAGCAAGTTGATCGTGGCGTGGCACCTTGGACGCCGCACCGCTCGCGACACCGAGGCATTCACCGAAAAGATCAACGAAGCCACGGCAGGAAACTTTCAGATCACCACGGATGGCTTCAAGGCTTACGTTGATGCCATCCACATGAGCCTTGGAACCCGCGTTGACTTCGCGCAACTCATCAAAGTTTACGCAGCCTCACCCGAAGGCGAGCGCCGCTACTCCCCCTCGGAAGTGGTTGCAACGGAGGTTGTCCCAGTCATCGGGAATCCCGACCCGAGCAAGATTTGCACATCGCATGTCGAACGGCAAAACCTCACGATGAGGATGCAGATTCGCCGCTTCACGCGCCTGACGAATGCCTTCAGCAAGAAATCGGAGAATCACTATGCGGCCCTCTCCCTGTACTTCGCCTATTACAATTTCGTGAGAATCCACAGTTCAATCCGCGTTACCCCTGCCATGGAAGCCGGACTCACAGATCATGTGTGGACGATTGCCGAATTGCTTGGGAGAGCGTAGACTTGCTGTTCCGCACGATCCGCAATCGGAGAATACAATTCATGACAGAAGATGAGTTTTGGATGGCGACTAAACAGATGATGACAACATTCATTGATACCACGGTAAGAAGCTTATATACCGAAATCACAGTCCTTTCCGTGGTACTTGAAGCAATTAAGAAATCGCGCCCGGAACAAGCTTTGATAATTGAAAATCTTGTGCAAATGGCTCGTGACAGTGAGGACACAAAACGATCTGTCGATCAAAGGATTGAGCCATTTTTGAAGCTAGTTCGTTCGCTAGATGGTCCAGATAGGGATCGTGCACTTCAATACCTGATGAAGCAATTTGAAAAAACAAACCTTCCCAACTAACCGCAGATATTGCTTTAGAGGATGTTTTATCTTGCATTTGGGCACAACTCCTTTTCTCAACTCTTCTGTGAATGGAGGATCAATAGATGGACGCCGATAGCAAACCCTGTCCAGTGTGCGGCGAGACTATAAAGGCCGTCGCCTTAAAATGCCGATTCTGCAATACCGATCTGGAGGCTTTCTCCGCGAAGAAAGAGCATGACGTCGAAAAACCTTTGTTCTTTGGACATCCGGCAATCATTTATAACCTCTATCAATTCGTACCCTTCCCCTTACTGGTCCTCATTCTCATCGTAGTGGGTCGCGATCTGGAATCCAAGAGCCAGATCTACCTCTTTTTGGGTATGCTTGCTGCCTGTGGATTCCTTGTCCTGTATTTCTATTTGGACAGCAAAAGTACCTTGTTCACAATCACAACCCAACGCATCAAGGTGAGACAGGGCTTGCTTTCGCAGACGGAAGAAAGCTTAGAGATGTTCCGCATCGACCATTTCGAACTTCGGAAACCGATCATGTGGAGGCTAATCAGTCGTGCTGGCTTGCACCTATATTCTTCTGACGCGGAATTCGACCGCTTCTACATCTATGCCATTCCCGACATTGAGGCGTTGGCGGACACCCTGCGCGAATGCCAGTTGCGTGAACGTACGAGGCGCGGCTTGACTACAATCGTCAGAGCGTAGGGGATTCCTATCCGCTTCTTTGCCTCTTGCGCTGCACCCTGTCAATCGCCCGGTCCAGCGCCGCGTGAAGTCGCTTACGGCGATCATCATCTTTCTGTTTTAACCCTGGGGTTGGGCCTGTCTGTGAAGCCGGAGGGTTGGGTGCAAAGAGCATACTATACAAGCCATCGGACCCTCTTGACTCTATTTTTTCCATCTTGTCTTGTCTCCTTATTTGTGACTTTTCTTCTTTCAACGCACTTTTAAGACACTACCCGTGCTCAGCCCCTTTTTCTATGTCTACCGCTTAGACGCAGAAAAAAACTTTGGTAAGCCGCTCAGGGTTCCTACTACCCAATCATCTTGAAAGCATCGCAAAAGTTGAGCGACCCGAATTTGCTCATTCGCCGTCCAAGCCTTCCGGCGTATGTTCCCCACCTGATACTACGTGGCAGCAGAGGCGGTTGTTCCCGCGCTTTTCTTTTTGTTTGACAATTGCGTAGTCGCTCGATAGCTTAGGGCGTTTGCGGGAAACGTCGCCAAGGCGCAGCAGGCTACGCCCCGCCTTAAGGGCTAAGGAGGCAGCTCGACGATGAGCGACAGGCGACAGTTCTTCAAGCAAGCGGGAGCATTTGCGGCGGTTCCTCTTGCCAGGACTCCCCTGGCGCAAGGGGTGACGAAGGGCAAAGAGGATCCACCCCAGAGGGCTGCGTCGGAGGCGAACGGAATCGTCTTGGAGAACCCCGATTTCCGGCTCGTCATTGGCCACGACGGGCGGGCGCGGAGTCTTGTCCACAAGGCGACAGGGCAGGAATGCCTCGCCCCTCAAGCCGCCGTTCCGATGTTTACCGTGACCCAGTATCGCCCCTATGACAATGAGCTTCAGCTTGCCTACCCGGCCAAGGTCACGAGCTTTCCCGCACAATCGGTTCAGATGAGGGGCGACAAGCTTATCGTTTCTTTCGCCCTTGTCGGTTACGAGGCCACCATCGGCTTGACCATCACCGATAACTATATCGGGTTTACGATGCTCAACCTCGAGTACAAAGGATTCACAAGCCTTACGTCGAAGCAGAAGACGCCGATTGAGGAGACGCTCTTTGTGCAACTCCCGGTCCGGGCGCGAAAGAACCTGGGAGAGTGGCTCAACGTGACCTGGGATGACGACGTCGCCGTGAACTTACTGGCTACGGATCCCTTCGCCAAAATCGACATCACACGATGCGCGGACCATCTTCTGTTGCAGGCAGGAACTGTGGATGAGGTCAAAACAGAGGGGGTGGGGGCGGCGCTTATCACGACCGCATCGAAGAACCTTCTGGACCGCATCGCGGCCGTCGAAAAGGATTACAGCCTGCCCGACGGGGTGGAGAGCCGCCGTCGGAGGGAGTACGCATATTCCTATTACGAGATTGAGAGCGCGACGCCGCAGAACATCGATGGCCACATCAAATTTGCGCGTACGGCTGGTTTCCGGACGATGGTTATATATTATTTGTCGTTCGCCAAAACAGTGGGCCATTTTGAATGGAAACCTGAATACCCGAATCGCATGGAAGACCTCAACAGGGTGGTCAGCAAGATCAGCGACGCGGGCATGATCCCCGGCGTTCATTTGCATTACAACAAATGCCACAAGGAAGACGCTTATGTTACCCCGAGACCCGATCCTCGCCTCAACCTGCGCGAAACCTTCACGTTGGCGGAGCCGCTGGATGCGACCTCTACAACCCTCGCGGTAGAGGAGAATCCTCGGCTCTGCACGATGGACAACGAGAGGCGCATTCTGAAAATTCAGAATGAGTTGGTTACTTATGAGCACTACACCACCTGTCCTCCTTATCAGTTTCTCGATTGCAAGCGCGGGGCGCTGAACACCGCGGCAGGGCCGCATGAGGAAGGATCGATCCTTGGCGTGCTTGACGTGGACACCTGGCCCATCTTCGTGCGCTTCACCCAGAACACCAGTATCCAGCAGGAGGTGGCCGAGCGCCTGGGCAGGATTTATCGCGAGGCGGGCTTCAAATTCACTTACTTTGACGGGGCAGAGGATGTGCCGCCGCCCTACTGGTTCACCGTCTCACGGGCGCAGTGGCTGGTGTGGAAACAACTCGAGCCGAAGCCTCTTCTCTCCGAGGGCGCCTGCAAGTCACATTTCAGTTGGCACATCCTGACCCGCGGTAACGCTTTTGACATTTTCAAGCCGGAGGTCGTGAAGGCGGCGACGCGCGCTTACCCGGGCGCGGAAGCGCCCCGCGCTGCGAAGGATTTCACCAGCCTCAACTTCGGTTGGATCGGCTACTGGGCTCCGAGTAACCAAACAATTGGAACTCAGCCGGACATGCTCGAGTACATCACGAGCCGCGCCGCGGCTTGGAACTGCCCGATTGCCTTTAGGCCCGAGCTGGGCCAATTGGAAGCACATCCTCGCACCGCGGACAACCTGGAGGTTATGAAGAGGTGGGAAGATGCGCGGGCGAGCAACTGGCTGACCCCGGCCCGGAAGGATGAACTGAAGAATCTCGAGCAGGAGCACATTCTTCTGATCGATGAGACGGGTGGTTTTGAACTTGTTCCTTACTCTCAAATCGACAAGGTTGGGGGCTCCGGCCAGCCGGCGCGCGCCTTTGTCTTTAAACGGGCCGAGAAGGTTTATGTGGTGTACTGGCACATGTCTGGCGAAGCAAACCTGGCGGTGCCTTTGCCCGCTCACCGCCTGCGGCTCATGAAGGAACTGGGGAAAACAATCGCCATCGAGTCCTTCGAGCACGGCGTGCGGCTGCCACTGGCCGATCGGCATTATCTCGAATGCACTGGCGTTTCTGCGAAGGAAGCGGCCGGCGCTTTTCAAAACGCCAGAGTCCTTTCATGACCTTGGGCACTTGGACCGAGCCTGTCTTTCATCGGGGGGTAGCGCATACATCGTTCTGTATGTATGCGCTCGAAGCAGCCCTCTGCCCCCACATTGATGGCGCATACATAAAAAGCAATGTATGGAGCGCCAGGATAAGCCTGGCTGATCTTGTAAGCTGAAAGGAGCTTACCCTGTCAATTGCCCATTCAGCAGGTAGCCGAGCGAGCGTGAGGCGGAGCAATCCGTGGGGCGAAGCCTCG
>Ga0224555_1005315_pt1 | contig 10914 bp, 13 predicted proteins | sample 714S23034metaG_FD_180687 | JGI IMG/M metagenome (GOLD analysis project Ga0224555, IMG submission 180687) | Peat soil microbial communities from Stordalen Mire, Sweden - 717 S2 30-34 | ecosystem: Environmental > Terrestrial > Soil > Wetlands > Peat | place: Sweden: Norrbotten County, Stordalen...
TCGGTTGACTGGGGGCGGGAAACCCGCCGTGGGCATCGGGCCGGATGTCCAAGGCGCGGCGTTGGGCTTGGGAGAGTTTTTTGGCGAAACCCGCCAGAGCCTTGGGTCCGCGTTGAGCGCCGCATAGCATGGCGCAGGCGACGATGGTTAAGAGCGACCAGAGCGGATAGGAGCCTATGCGCGTTCGATATTTGGCCGCCGCGCCTGCAACAGTGAATCCATCCCCAGGGACTTCGACTCCCGCGGCGCGAATAGCGTGCGCGCACAGTACGAGTACTGGCTGCAGATGGAAAAAGAACGCTTCACCAATCCAATATGGCGGATGCTCTAAAAAAGAACCAACAACGAAACCCAACCCAAGGAATCTTATGACAAGAAACGGAAAAATCGCGCGCTTGCCCCAGGCCCTTCGTGACGAACTCAATCAAGGCCTGCAAGATGGCCGCAAAGGCGTGGAATTGGTCCAATGGCTCAATGGGCTGCCGGAAGTTCAGGCCATCCTGGCGGCGGAATAATCGGTTTGCGCCGCGAATGGCACAAAAAGGAGCGCGAGGCCGAGTTCTGGCAGTGGAGTCAGCAGCCGGAAAACCGCGGCAAAATCCTGCAGAGCCTGCTCACGCCGGAACAGCACGAGGAAGAAATCGAGCGGCGGAAGGCGGAGACGCAACGGAAGATGAAAGAAGCCCTCGGAATCCAGTGACCCGGCTTCTGAAAAATTTGACTAAATTTGACTAAATTTGACTGAATCATACCAATTATGACCGGATTTTTTTATTTTTTTCCGCCTCCCTTTTTCTGACACAATGGCCCCGCCTCGCACTGACATGATTTTCACCATTGCGTCCGATGCCGGGGGAACTTAAACTTTTTGCCGATGAAATATCAGCTTGATTTTGAGAAGCCGATCCTGGAGTTGCAACGCAAGCTGGATGAACTCAAGAAACATCCTGAAGAGCACTCCCTGAGTGTCCCCCTGGAGGAGGAAATCGCCCTCATGGAAAGGAAAATCGAGGAGAAGCGCCGGGAAATCATGGCCAACCTCAGCCCGTGGGACCGTGTCAAGCTCGCCCGCCACCCCAAACGGCCTTTTACGCTGGATTACGCGCAGTCGGTCTTCACGGATTTTTCCGAGCTGCACGGCGACCGCCTCTTCGCCGACGACCCGGCGTTGCTGGGCGGGTTTGCCAAATTGGGCGAGCAAAAGGTCTTGCTCATCGGCACGCAAAAGGGGCGGGATACCAAGGAGAATATCAAACGCAATTTCGGCTCGGCCATGCCCGAAGGCTATCGCAAGGCCCTGCGCCTGATGAAACTGGCGGACAAATTCGGCCTGCCGGTCATCTCGTTTATTGACACGCCGGGGGCCTATCCCGGCATCGGCGCGGAGGAACGGCACGTGGCGGAGGCCATCGCCGTCAATCTGCGCGAGATGATGCTGCTGGAAGGGCCGGTGGTGGCGGCGGTCATCGGCGAAGGCGGCTCCGGCGGCGCCTTGGGCATCGGCGTGGCGGACCGGGTTCTGATTTTGGAAAATGCGTACTATTCGGTCATCAGCCCGGAAGGTTGCGCGGCCATCCTCTGGAAAGACCGCGCGGCGGCGCCCAAGGCGGCCGAGGCCCTGCGCATCACGGCCAGGGATTTAAGCGAGTTGGGACTGGTGGATGAGGTCGTGCCGGAGCCGCCGGGCGGCGCGCACCACGATTTGCCCGCCATGGCCAAAACGCTCAAGGCGGCCTTGATCCGGAACCTGGACGAACTGAAGAAACTCTCTGTCAGCGAACGTTTGAAGGCGCGCTATAAAAAGTACCGCGCCTACGGACGATTCGTGGAAACCCGGAAAAAAACGGCCGGCCTTGAGAGCGGAGAGCCGTCCGGCAACGGCCACCACGCCACCGCCTCCTCCTAAGCCATGCCCTCGGAATCCCGCAGCGCCGCGCCGCTTTACCCGCTGACCTTCAAACCCATTTTCAAGGAGCGAATCTGGGGAGGGCGCAATTTGGAATCGCTCTATGGCAAGCCCTTGCCTTTGGGATTGCGCGTGGGGGAGTCTTGGGAGGTGAGCGACCGGCCCGGCGATGAAAGCGTCATCGCCAACGGGCCGTTGCAAGGCCGCACCTTGCGCTGGCTGATGGAGCAATGTCCCGCCGCCTTGCTTGGGCCGCGCGATCCGGTCCCGGCGCGGTTTCCGCTGCTGATCAAAATCATTGACGCCCAGGATACCTTGTCCTTGCAAGTCCATCCGCCCGCGGCCGTGGCCGCGCGGCTGGGCGGCGAACCGAAAACGGAAATGTGGTACGTGGCGCGGGCCGAGCCGGCAGCGGCCTTGTTTGCCGGCTTGAAAAAAGGCGTCAGCCGCGCGGAATTTGAGCGCAAACTCGCGGCTCAAACCGTCGCGGAGTGCATTCACCGCATCCCCGTGCGGGAGGGCGACGCGATGTTTTTGCCCAGCGGCCGCGTCCACGCGCTGGGCGCGGGAATAGTGGTCTTCGAGGTCCAACAGAATTCGGACACCACCTATCGCGTCTTTGACTGGAACCGCGTGGACCGCGACGGCAAGGCGCGCGATCTGCACGTGCCCCAATCGCTGGCGAGCATTGACTTTGGGGATTTTGAGCCGGCCCTGCTGCCGCGCACGGTTGCCGCGGGCCATCCGGGCGCCATCCGTCCGTTGGCGCGCAACGAACTGTTTACCGTCAGCCTCCGGCAGTGGGCCGGGGGGGACCAACTGGCGTGGCCGGCGGGGCGGATGGGGATTCTGGGCGTGGTGGCGGGGGCGTTGCGCATGGATGGCGCCGGCCAAACGGTGGAAACCGGCGCCGGGCGATTCTGTCTGATTCCCGCGCAGTGCGAGGAAATCATCGTGCGGGCGCAAGCAAGCGCGTCGTTCCTGGAAATTACGTAGGCCAGGAATCTATGGCTGCCCTACTTCACCAAACCCAATTCCGTCGCCATGGCCTTCTCGCCCTTCAACTCATTGACCGAGGCGGTGATTTTGGCGCGCGTGAATTCGTTCAGTTGCAAGCCTTGCACGATTTGGAGATTCTGGCCGACGTTGCGGACGGGGAAGGAACAAATCAGTCCCGCCTCAATTCCATAACTGCCGTCGGAAACACAACAAACGCTATGCCAATCCCCGGCGGGCGTGGGTTGCAGGATGGAGTGGACGGTGTCAATGGCGGCGTTGGCGGCGCTGGCGGCGCTGCCGGCTTTGCGGGCGTTGAGCACCGAGGTGCCGCGCTGCGCCACGGTCGTGACGAAATCGGTCTTGAGCCAGTTCTCGTCTTTGATGATCGTGGTGGCGGGCTGGCCGCTGATTTTGGCGTGATAAAAATCGGGAAACATCGTCGGGCTGTGATTGCCCCAGACACCCAGATTGGAAACGGCGGCGATGCCCACGCCGGCCTTCCTGGCCAGTTGGGCCTTGGCGCGGTTTTCGTCCAGCCGCGTCATGGCGAACCAGCGGTCGTCGGGAATGTCCGGCGCGTTGTGCCTGGCGATGAGGCAATTGGTGTTGCAGGGATTGCCCACGACCAGGATGCGAACGTCCTTGGCCGCGTTTTTTTGCAGGGCCTGGCCCTGGCCGGTGAAAATTTTGCCGTTAATGGCCAGCAGGTCTTTGCGTTCCATGCCCGGTTTGCGCGAGACGCTGCCGACGAGCAAGGCCCAACTGACGCCCCCGAAACCTTCGTCCAAGTCCGCCGTGGCCGTGAGCTTATGCAGCGCCGGCGGGGCGCAATCTTCCAATTCCATCATGACGCCTTGCAAGGCGGGCAAGGCCGCCGGAATATCCACCAACGTGAGATTGATGGGTTGATCAGGCCCGAGCAATTCGCCCGAGACGATGCGGAACAGAATGGAATAGCCGATGGCGCCGGCGGCGCCGGTGACGGCGACAGAAATTGGTGTTTTATTCATAAATCACTGAACGCAACATGCGCCCGATTTCCAAAGAGGCAAGCCGAAAACTCTTGCGCCCCGAAAGCTTTCGAGTAATTTGCCCGCCGTCTTGCGAATGCAGATCAATATGAAATACTTGAGAAACTATTTGTCCCCCTTTTTCGGGCTGGCGCTGGCTTTGGCTTGCGCCCGGCCATCCGCCTTCGCGGCGGACGCCACCAACCAAACCCCCGCCGCCAAAGCCAACGACCCGGAAGTGGCCGTCATCAAAACCTCCGAAGGAACGATGGTAGTGCAGTTCTGGACGGACGCGGCCCCCAAAACCATCGCCAACTTCAAGAAACTGGCCAAGTCCGGCTTTTATGATGGCACCTGTTTTCACCGCGTCATCAAAGGCTTTATGATCCAGGGCGGCGATCCGTTGACCAAGGACCCGGCCAAGGAAGCCACGTGGGGTTCGGGTGACCCGGGGTACAAGATTGACGCGGAATTCAACGACCATCCGCACGCGCGGGGGGTTCTCTCCATGGCCCGAGCGATGGACCCCAATTCCGCCGGCTGCCAATTCTTTATTTGCCACGGGGATCCGTCCTTTTTGGACCATAAATATACGACCTTCGGGAAATTGATAAAAGGCGACGACGTGTTGGAAAAAATCGCCACCACGCCCACCCATCCGCAAGACCGGCCGGACAAGCGCATGGACATTACCAGCATCAAGATCGTCCCGCTCAGTTCAGTCAAATAAGGAGAATCCATAATATGGCAGACAAAGAAATCGCAATCATCAAGACCACCGAAGGCGACATGGTCGTCGAATTCTGGCCGGAGGTCGCGCCCAAGACGGTGGAGAACTTCAAGACGCTGGCCCGCAAAGGCTTTTACGACGGCACCTGTTTCCATCGCGTCATCAAAGGCTTTATGATCCAGGGCGGCGACCCCAATACCAAAGACCCGTCCAAGGAATCGCTCTGGGGCACGGGCGGCCCCGGCCACACTGTCAAAGCCGAGTTCAACGACCACACGCACGCGCGCGGGGTTCTCTCCATGGCGCGATCGAACGATCCCGATTCGGCCGGCAGCCAGTTCTTCATCTGCCACGGCAACGCCAACTTTCTGGACAAAAAATACACCGCGTTTGGAAAACTCATCAAAGGGGACGAGGTGCTGGAAAAAATCGCCACCACACCGACGCGCCAACCCGACCGGCCCAATAAACGGATGGGCGTGGAAAGCGTCACCATCCAATCTGCGCCGTAGCCGTTGCCTGTTGCATGATCCAGCCGTGGCGCCACCTTTTCTCCCGCCCGCGGGGGGATTTCCGGGTTTTTTCCGTGCGGGAGGAGCACTTGGTCTCGCCGCGAACAGGCCGGGAGCACGATTTTTTTGTCATTGACTGCTCCTCCTGGGTCAACGTCGTGGCGCTCACGCCCGACCGGCAGATGGTTTTGATCGAACAATACCGGCCCGGCTCCAACACGGTGGAATTGGAGATACCGGGCGGCATCATTGACCCGGCGGACGCTTCGCCGGAAGCGGCGGGAGGCCGGGAATTGGCGGAGGAGACGGGTTACCAGGGGGAACCCCCGGTTCTGGTCGGCCAGGTCTTTCCGAACCCGGCGATTATGAACAACCATTGCTATACGGTGCTGGCGCGCAACTGCCGCCTTGTCCAGCCCGTGCATTTTGACGAAGGGGAGGACCTGGCCACCCAACTAGTCCCAATGGAGCAAGTCCCGGACATGGTGGCCTCGGGGCGGATACGGCACTCGCTGATAGTGGCGGCGCTGTATCAGTTTGAATTATGGTGGAAGAAACACGGGCTGGCGGGCTGATTTTGACATTTTTGTAAAATTTATGGTTGCATTCCTGGCGGGGTGAGTTCACAAATTGCGCATGGCTAAAGACTCCAAATCACAAAGAAAACCCAGTGCGGCCTTCATGAAGCCGGTGCAACCGGATGATTTGCTGGCCAAAGTTGTCGGCGAAACCCCGCTTCCGCGAACCGAGTTGACCAAGAAGCTTTGGGCCTATATTCGCCAGCATGAATTGCAGGACAAAAAGCAAAAAACCCTGATCAATGCTGACGAAAACCTGCAAGCCGTTTTCAACGGCAAAAAGCAGGTGAGCATGTTCGAGATGACCAAACTCGTCTCAGGCCACCTCAAGTAGCCCGCTTCTGACCGCGGCCAGCGGCGCCAACCGGGCGCCGCCCCGGTTTTTCACCCATTCTCAAAGGCGCCGTGAGCGGAACAGTTTCCGCCCTCGGGGGGCGGTATTTGCTTTGACAACAACGCCAAGGGCCGACATGGGAGGCGATGCCATCGCGCCGATGGGGAAAAAGCGGCCTGGGGACAAACGAAACGGAGCCTGAATGTTGAGCTCATTCAGGCTCCGCCCAAACCGCACACGCGGGTTGGTGAGACACGCAATTGTGAATAGTGCAAGAACCGTGCCGACTTCATGCCAGCGACATGGGTGAGAACGGGGAAGGCAAAACCTGAATATGGCTGGTCAAAACACGCCAGCAAATGCAACTGGAACCGTGGCGGCTTGCCTGAAAACGAAACGGAGCCTGAATGTTGAGCTCATTCAGGCTCCGCCCAAACCGCACACGCGGGTTGGTGAGACACGCACCCGTGAGACCGCAAGAACCATGCCGACTTCATTTTTGCAAGTTTGCGAATGAGCTGCTTTCCTGTCCGGGACAGGATGCAAAATCAGAGTGGCTTTTTTGCGGGCGAAAGGATTTAATCCCACCGTGCTATATCAACAGACTTTGAGGCAGACGGCGAGTTTCGCGGGCACCGGCCTTCATAGTGGCAACCAGGTCAATATGACCTTCCTGCCGGCCCCGCCCAACACAGGCATCCGCTTCCGGCGCGTTGACTTGGAAGGCAAACCGGAAATCGAGGCCCGCGTTGACAATGTTTCCACCACCAACCGCTCCACCGCGCTCTCCAAGGGCAACGCCAAGATTCTCACCGTCGAGCACGTCCTGGCCGCCTTCGCCGGACGCGGCATTGACAACGCCATCGTGGAATTGGACGCCAACGAACCACCCATCGGCGACGGCAGCGCCCGCGATTACGTCAAGATGATTCATGCCGCGGGCGTGATGGCGCAGGATGAGCCGCGCGAGGTCTTCCGCCTGGCCACGCCCATTTCCTACGAGAAAGACGACACGACCATCTCGGTCTTTCCGCATGACGGATTGAAGATCACCTGCACCAGCGCCGACGCCAAAGGCCGTTTCACTCAGTTCTTCAGCCTCGAAGTGACGCCGGAGTCGTGGGAACGCGACCTGGCCGACGCGCGCACTTTTTGCTTCTTTGAGGAAATCGAATACCTCATTAAAAACGGTTTGATCAAAGGCGGCAGCCTGGAAAACGCGGTGGTCATCCGCGATGACGCCATCCTGACGACCGAACCGCTGCGCTACCCGGAGGAATTCGTCCGGCACAAGATGCTGGACATCATCGGCGACTTGTCACTGGTCGGATGCCCCGTGGGGGGCCACGTCGTGGCTGTCAAGCCCAGCCACAGCGCCAATTGCGAGGTGGCCCGGCAGATCGCCCAGCAATGGCGCAAGCCGCTGGAGGCCGCCCAAAGTTTTTTTCCGCCCCCGCCCTCCCAGGCTCCGGGCGAGGCGATCGTCATCCGTGACGGCGACGAATTGGACACCGAAAGGTTGATGAAAGTCCTGCCGCATCGCTACCCATTTATGATGGTGGACAAAATCACCAAGATCGAAGGCAACAAAATCACCGGCATCAAAAACGTCACCATCAACGAGCCGTATTTCCAGGGCCATTTTCCCAATCAACCCATCATGCCGGGGGTGCTGCAATTGGAGGCCATTGCCCAGGTGGCTGGCGTGATGATGCTCCGCCAAGCCGAGAACTTCGGCAAACTGGCCTATTTCATGTCCGCCGAAAGCGTCCGCTGGCGCAAACCCGTGCGGCCCGGCGACACGCTGGTCATTGACGTGGAGTTGACCAAGTCGCGCGGCAAAATCGGCAAGGCCAAAGGCGCCTGCCTGGTCAACGGCGAAATCGTCAGCGAGGCGGAAGTGACGTTCATGCTTTTTGCGCGGACTTAAATTTCAAATGCAATGGAGATGATTCATCCGACGGCAGTGATTCATGCAAAGGCGCAAATTGGCGCGGGTTGTGTTATCGGGCCTTTTTGCGTGATTGGCGAAAACGTGGCGCTGGGAGACCATTGCCATCTCCACTCCCACGTCGTCCTTGACGGCCACACAACGCTGGGCGAGGGCAACGAGATTTTTCCCTTCGCCAGCATTGGATTGAAGACGCAGGATTTGAAATGGAAGGGCGGCGTCACCCGCACAATCATCGGCAGCCACAATACCTTCCGCGAATACGTCACCATCCACAGCGCCACCGGCGACGGCGAGGCGACGACCGTCGGCTCGCACAACCACATCCTGGCCTACTGCCACATCGCGCACAACGTCACGTTGGGCGATTATATTATCATGTCCAACGTGGCGACGCTGGGCGGGCACATCGTGGTGGAAGACCGGGCGGTCATTGGCGGGTTGGCGGCGGTGCATCAATTTTGCCGGATTGGCACGATGGCCATTATTGGTGGTTGCTCCAAGGTCGTGCAAGACGTGCCGCCGTACATGCTGGCGGACGGGAACCCGGCCCGCGCCCGCACGATCAACAAAGTGGGCCTGGAACGCAACGGGGTTTCGGAGGAAGCGCAAGCCGCCCTCAAGCACGCCTACAAGATCCTTTTCCGCGAAGGGCTGACCATTCCCAACGCGCTGGCCAAAATCGAATCCACCCTCTCGCTGCTGCCCGAGTTGCGCCGCCTGGTGGATTTCACGCGCGCCAGCGAGCGGGGCATCAGCAAGTGATTATTTGACGGGCACTATTGCGCTCCCACCCGATAAAACCGCGCGGCATTTGTCGGCGGGGCGTCCTGGATTTGATAGACCCCGCCGGTGCTGTCGTCCATGCTCTGCAGCGTCAGCCATGTCACCGGAGGAGTGAGATTGGTCGCGTATTGCACCACATAGTTGGCGGTCACCTGCCCGTTAAATTGAAATTGAAAGCCGTTGCTCAGAACCGAGGGCGCCTGGAGTTGCGGCGGATTCACAGAGGCCACGTGAACAAGCATGCTGGCGGAGATGCCGGCGAGATGGTTCGTGTTGTAAGCCGTGAACACGACGTCGTAATTGCCCGTATTGGTCCACCGATGGTAAATGGTATAGTCCGCGTTGCTGATCGTCGGTCCATCGCCGAATTTCCATGTCAGAGCGGTCGCCAGTCCCGTGATGGTTCCCTCAAACCAGGCAAGGTGGTTCACAAACACGCTGTTTTGAGGCGGGTAGTCAAGAAATGAGTAATTCAGCGCCACGGACAGCGGGCCGGTTCGATTTGAAACCACCACTTCATCACAGCCGATGGAGGGGGGATTGTTCCAGGACTCGTTGTTAAAATCCGTGCCGGAGGCGTAAAGCGCGCTGCCCGCGCCGCGGCAGGGCGAATTGGTGGCAATGTGGTACAAGTCCACAAAATGCGGATCCGCGTTGGTGTTGCCGGTCCCCTGGGGGACTTGTCCGACTTCGTTTTCAGTGCAGCAATACGAATACTGTCCTGACACGGCACCCACCCAATAATTATTAAAGCCACCGAAGAAATAATTGACACCGTTGTAGAGCACGATGCTATTTCGAATGGAGCCGGCGCCAATGTCGTTCCAAGTGCCGCCTCCAGTTGGGGTGAAAGTCGTCGTGGCATTGTACGCGACCGTGCAGTTGTTCAAAGTCGCGTCATACGCGCCGCCGCCATGAGCCGCCAGATTGTTGACGACAAGGCTGTTGTTCAACGTGCCAAAGGCAATGCCGCCCCCGCCGTAAGCCGCGACATTGTTGCTCAGGAGGCAATTGGACACCAGGGCGTTTGTGGAGGCGCACCAGACGCCCCCGCCGCTCTGCAACGCCGGCGTGCTGCCGCTGTTCTGGGTCGCGCCGTTTTGCAACGTAAACCCGCTCAAGACCGCGCCGTTGGTCAGCCACGCGCAACGCACCGCGCCCGGCCCATTGGTGGAAACGGGGTCCCAAGCGCCTTGGATGATGGTGCTGGCCCAGCCGTTGACGCTGACCACCATCAGGGCCTTGTCCAACGCGACGCGGTTGGTCAAATTCCCGGCCAAGGCTTCGCCGCCCGCGTCGTAAAAACCGTTGGTCACCAGCACGGTATCGCCATTGATGGACGCATTGATGGCATCCTGAATATCGGTCGCGGCGGTGGTCCAGTCTGTGTAGGGCGGGGTGGGGTTGGCGCTGTTTACGTTCACATAACGCACCGTCGCCAGCGTGTTGAAGGCCATGAAAAGCGCCCAACATCCAATCCATCGGATGCAGAAGGTTTTCATTGCTGCGTTCCTTTATCGCAAAAAGAAAAACTAATGTCAATACAATGTTGAAGGGCCAAATCTAATTTCCATGCGCCGCAGGATGCGCCTTGCTTCGGCGCAAGGGATGGATAAGTCTGCGGGCCGTCACGATCGCATGGACACCAATGCGTTGAATTCATTCTCCCAAGGTCCGGGACTGGTGGCTGGCATCAGTTCCGGCACCCTGTTCGCCTCGATGTTCTGGGGGGCGGTCGGGTGCGGATTTTTCGTTTATGCCAAAAAACAGAGGTCCATCCCGGCTCTGCTGGGCGGCGTTGGGCTGATCGTCATATCCTACTTCATCGGCTCCCCGTTATGGATGAGCGTCGCGGCAGTGGGCATCATCGCCGGCGTTTGGTTTTTGTCCCGCTACGACTGATTCGATCAGGGTTGCCACCGCCAGCCGGCCCGCCGACGCAACTCCAGGGTGTAACGGCCGCGTCGTTGCCGCAACCGCACCGGCTCGCCGAAGGCCTCCGAAAGCGCCGCCGAAGTCAGGGCGCGCTTCTTGGGGCCTTGCGCCATAACGCGGGCGTTTTTCAAGATCAACACGTGCGAGAACACCGGCATGATCTCCTCAACATG
>Ga0224555_1005316_pt1 | contig 10914 bp, 8 predicted proteins | sample 714S23034metaG_FD_180687 | JGI IMG/M metagenome (GOLD analysis project Ga0224555, IMG submission 180687) | Peat soil microbial communities from Stordalen Mire, Sweden - 717 S2 30-34 | ecosystem: Environmental > Terrestrial > Soil > Wetlands > Peat | place: Sweden: Norrbotten County, Stordalen...
ACTATCCTGCTTGCGGGCATCAGCCTCGGCTTTTTTGCCCTGCTTAAACAACTCGCCTATTTCTTTAGCAATAATATTTTGTTTGTTCAGGTTCTCATCCAGCACTAATTGTACCGACCTCCGTTTGGCATCTATAGCTACAGCCTCATCAATAAGGTTCAACTCCTTAAAATTCTTTACAGCCAAACGGTTCTTTATTTCCTCTGCATTATTTCTGATGTTCGCAATTTCGAGCATGATAATTTACTTTAAGGTGCGAAGATAAAATTTGGCGGTAAGCAGCACAAGCCAAAATACCGGCCTCTCCCCGACTACGCTTCGCTGGTCGACCCTCTCCATCGCAAGCGATAGAGAGGGAACTATTTTGGTTGTATTTCCCTCTCTATCGCCTGCGATGGAGAGGGTGACCGCACGAAGTGCCGGTCGGGAGAGGCCTGTATTGCGTTTTGACCTTTAACAGAATAACCGAAAATAATTTGGTGATTCAGAAACTTTCTCTAACATTGCAGCGTTATCCGTTAGTTATTCCCGCAGTATTTAGTGCTTTCCAGCTAAAGTTTACTGCATAAAAATCCCGAATCGCAAATAAGGTTTCCCGAAAAACACCAATGTGTTTTTTAGCTATACATGAATTTTTTTCGAAAACATACAATCAAACTTAAAACTCCACTAAACTTTTAAAGCATGTACGATATTCTCCAATTGAACGACATGATCTTGCCCGAACTGCGGGAAGTAGCTGACAAGCTAAAGATCAAGGCTTCTGAAAAACTGGAAAAACAGGAACTTATCCTCAAGATCCTCGATGCCCAGGCACTTAACCCCGAGGCGCATGAAGAAGCTAAAACCAAAGACAAAGCCAAAAAGCCACGCGCACGCAAGCCTATAGACCCCGAGTTGAAAACCAAAAAAGAAGAGGAAGAAGAGCAGGCCACTCCGGCAGTAGCAGGAGAGGAGGTATATAAATCGGCGGTAGAATTAAGAGAAGGCAAAACCGAACAGCACGAAGAACGCCGTCCGGCCCAGCATAATCCGCGCCACACACAAACTGACCATAACCGCGCCGACCACAACACCCAAATCGTACAACCCACACAGGAAGTTGAAGCTAACGGCAATGGCAATGGTAACGGAAACGGGGGCAGCGAAGAAAGCCCGAGAGAAGAGAACCCAAACAGGGGAGAAGACAACCAGATACGCAGAGGAGGCAATATTTTCAGCGTAGAAGCAGATGCCATTATTGAAGGAGAAGGTGTATTGGAAATGATGCCCGATGGCTATGGCTTTTTGCGCTCATCGGATTACAGCTACCTTTCATCGCCCGATGATATTTATGTATCGCCTTCGCAAATAAAATTATTCGGGTTAAAGACCGGCGATACCGTTAAAGGATATATCCGCCCTCCGAAATCAGGCGAAAAATATTTTGCACTGTTGAAAGTAGATACCCTGAATGGCCGTTCGCCTGAAGAAGTGCGCGACCGTGTATCTTTTGATTATTTGACTCCGCTTTTCCCGCACGAAAAGCTGAACCTGTTTACCCATCCAAGCAATTTAACTACCCGTATTATTGACCTGTTTACCCCCATAGGTAAAGGCCAGCGGGGTATGATTGTTTCTCAGCCTAAAACCGGTAAAACAACCATCCTTAAAGAAATAGCTAACGCTATTGCCAAGAACCATCCGGAAGTTTACCTGATTGTTTTGCTGATAGATGAGCGCCCTGAGGAAGTTACCGATATGGAAAGAAGCGTTAACGGAGAAGTTATAGCCTCTACCTTTGATGAGCCTGCTGAAAAACACGTAAAGGTTACCAATGTGGTATTGCAAAAAGCCAAGCGTTTGGTTGAATGTGGACATGATGTGGTAATTCTGCTGGACTCTATCACCCGTTTGGCGCGTGCATATAACACGGTTGCCCCATCATCAGGTAAAGTGCTATCGGGTGGTGTTGAAGCTAATGCTATGCAAAAGCCTAAACAGTTTTTTGGTGCTGCGCGTAAAATTGAAAACGGTGGTTCATTAACCATACTTGCAACGGCATTGATTGATACCGGTTCGAAAATGGATGAAGTTATCTTTGAAGAATTCAAGGGTACCGGTAACATGGAGTTACAGCTTGACCGTAAGCTGAGTAACCGCCGTATCTATCCTGCTATTGACATCGTTTCATCTTCTACCCGCCGCGATGACCTGTTGCTGGATAAAGAAGTATTGCAGCGTATGTGGATTTTAAGAAACCACACCGCCGATATGACCAGCGAAGAAGCCATGAACTTCCTGATACAGCAAATGAAAGGCACTAAAACCAATGAAGAGTTTTTGATTGCTATGAATAGCTAGGAAATTTTCCCTATGTATAAACAGAAAGGCCATTCAAAATTTGAGTGGCCTTTCTGTTTATGGGCGTGCTATCCGTAGAATTTATCCCGATGCCTCATCGGGAGGGTTTCTGCGGATTATATCCCGAAGTCTCATCGGGAATCACTCACGCAGAACAGCCAAGGCGGCTGTTTGCATTTAAAACTCTCCTCCTATTTTAGGAGGAGCAGCCCTGGAGGTGGTAAGGGCTGTTTGGCTTTAACTTCCCCATCGTGGACGGGAGGGGCTGCCTTTACACCCCAAATATGTCAACCCATTTCAGTACTTAAGAAAACTCAGTTAGTTCATTATCAGCTAACTGTAAGCAAAAATTGTGTCAACCCTGTATGTTAAAATTTTGTTAAATTGCAAGTGCAGATTTTATCCCTTCATAAACTTCGATCCTCTTAAAGCTGCGCGAAAGTTATGATAGCAGTTGCGGATGAGTTTGATATTTGGAGAGTCAGTAATATTTTATATTTATACAACAAAATACACTAGCGTGACGTTAAAAGCATAGCATAGCGAAGCAAGTGATACCTATGGATGCGCAGCGAAACAACTTAGATCAGTCCCAAGGTCAAGGTCAGGGGCAAACCCAAGATCAAAGTCAAGGCCAAAAGCCCGCGACAACACCCGTACAAAAGCCTAAGGAGTGATTAATAAAACGTAAATGGATAAAGGCATAATAAAATTTTCTTCTGAGCGCGACTATGAGTTTATCTTATTGCTCGTGCCGCTTACTTTATTCGTTTATTTTCTCTGCAAAATTGTGATTGTAGTATCTGCGGTCGATGCCTTGTTCATTATTCTCTTCTGCTCTATCCGTCAAAATGGAGCAACTTTCGGTCCTGACAGAGTGCAACTCAAATTCGGACTTTTCAGCCGATCCGCTCGTACTATTGAATATCAACAAATACTGAGCATACAATTTAATGTATATTTAGCGTTGGCTCCGGTAGCCGGGGAAAATATAAAAATAATATATATTATTAATGGAGTAAATTCGGAGGTTTACGTTCCTGTTGGTGGGGCAGAGCCAGATAAATTTGAAAAACTAAAACAGTTACTCGATCGCAAAGGCATTCCCTACTGGAACGAAAAAGAAGAGTAAACCAGCTTTGGAAAATACCCGTTGTTCGAAGTATGTCGAAGACCAACTTCGAACTTAGTAAAACGTTTGAGTCTCCTGACCATTGCTGCTCGAAACCTTTACAGATGATGTCTGGCATTTAGTATTAGTCCCTTAGGGACGACATATTGGTAGAATAAATACCCCCCGCTATACAGCGCCGTAGGTGCGTAATAGGGGACTCTCATATTTCGCACCTACGGCGCTGTATAATGGGATGTTTTCTGGTGGTGCTACCAATATATCAGCCCTAAGGGCTTAAATACAATAACAGCCTTGGTTCTATCATGTTTCGAACACTAATGGTCTGGAGACCCAAACGTTCATTTAAACTTCTGAGTTGGCCTGAAGGCACACTCAGAAGAACGGACATTTTTTTCTATTTTTATAGATACCTATAAGGCCATGATTTATAAAAAATACCTTCTGATTCCGATACTTTTTCTGGCGCTTGCGTTTATTGAGGCAGGCTGGTCTGAAGATGAAACTGCAACCAATTATTATCTGATTCAGCCTCCGCCAGGCACTGTAAAAATTGCTAAAAACTTTTATTGCGATCAAACGGAAGTTGGCAATATTCATTGGCGGGAGTACCTGTATTGGGAAGAAAGGGTTTTTGGGAAAAATTCTAAAGAGTACCTGGCTGCCTTGCCGGATACTACCGTTTGGTTAAAACAAGGCCCATGCTTTAATGAACTATACGCAGACTATTTGCGCACCCGGTATTATGATCAGTATCCTTTGGTTGGAATAAGCCAAAAGCAAGCAACTGATTTTGCAAAATGGCGGTCAGACAGGGCTTTTGAAAGGCAATTAATTGAATTACATAAACTCAGCGAAAATCAGCACCAAACCCGCGAAAATCATTTTACAATTGAATCCTATTTTAACGGTACTTATAAATCTATTTTACCCGGGAAAAAAGTATCGTATTATCCGGAATACAGATTACCCGATGTGCAGGAAAGAGTACTTATTTTGTATTATGCCGATTCAGTGAACAAGGCATATTTTGATAATTGCGACAAGGCAAACTGCAAACAATGTAAGGCCCATAATTACAATTTACAGGCAGAAATCTCCCCTTGCAAATCCTACTTCGTGATAAGCGAACCTACCAGGAACATTTCGGACCCTATTTGCGCTGCTAAAAATGATAATGCAATTTACAATCTGCGTGGCAACGTATCTGAGTGGGGTTTTGAGCCAGGCATTGCCTTTGGTGGCGGCTGGATAGATACAAAAGAAAGAATCGCTAAATCAGATACCTTTCAAATAAACACTCCCAATGCCTGGACCGGTTTTAGAAATATTTGCGAATGGAAAAAATGGAAGGAGTAAGGCAAACCCGGTTAAAATATTATCACGTTATCGCATTGCCGAATTGGCTAATTAAGAATTTAAATCTTCTCATAACTACTCCGCTCAATCCAGCCAACCTTACCATCAGCTAAGCGTATTTTGCTCCATTCGCCAACCCGGTCGAGGATTTGGAATTTAACGCCTTCATGCAACATAAACTGGTCGTTGCCATTGGCATCGGGGGCGCTTTTCACATAAGAGTTGGATACCATTAAAATGGCAGCATCGGTTTGCTCTTCTTTATTGCTTTGCTTTACTGCCAGCCCGATAAACACCAGCGAAACCACAACGAACACGCTACCCAGTGCAAACGAAACCCTGCGGATGCCCACAAAAAGATAAACAGCAAAAAACACCAGCGCCAGCCATATAAAACCAATAGCCAGCAACGCCCAACCGTTTGACGACTTGAAGGACACAAAGCTGTCCCATGCATTTAAAATGGCTAAGGTGGGTACCGGTACTATCTTATCTACCACTTTGGTATTGGCAACAGCAAGATTGTGTTGAACGTCCTCATCCTGTGGGGCAAGCTTCAATGCGCGCTCATAATTTACAATGGCTTTATTCAGCGTATTCAGCTTATAGTAGCAATTACCCAGGTTGTAATACACCTCGGCGGTCTTATAACCCTGGCTTATTATTTTTTCATAGTCAGCAGCGGCCTGGTCAAACTGCCCGGCTTTATATAACTGCGATGCAGTTTTATATAACTCAGCCGGTTGCTGGCTAAAAGCTGCAGATGAAAAACACAGAAATACGACGGCAAGAATAAAATTCAGGCCACCCTTAAAAATATATTTTCTGTATTTAATCATAACTATCATAATAAATCAGCGTCCCCGTAATTCAATTTTTACGCCTTAACCGTTCTTCCAAGTGTGCCTTCAGGCCAACTTGGAAGTTTAAATGAACGTTTGGGTCTCCTGACCCAAACATCTTGCAATATCGGCTACTTCAAAACTAATCAGCCGCCTTTAGCTAAAACCGGTGCGCAAACATTCATTTGCCCCGCACTGCACATTGTTTGAGTCGTGAGACTCAAACCTTTCATTGGAAGTTCCAAGTTGTCCTGCGGAACACTTGGAACAACGGGTTTCCGTTTATATAATTTAAAATATTTTCCTGTATTAATCATAACCATCATAAAAAATCAGCGTCCCCGGTATTAATCCCTTACGCCTTAATCTCATCTTCCAAATCAGCAATTAAATTCATAGCCGTATCGTAATTCTTTTTCATTTCGGTATGCTCGTCGCTAACCGGTGCATACAGGGCCATTTCGCAGGTATTTATTAAGCCCAGCAGTTTTGAAATGGTTTCAGGTTTTACAGCGCGGGCCTGTAATTTATCTTCCACACTATCTTTCGAAAGCCCGGCCATATCAATATTCAACTTGTCGCCCAAATAACCCCAGGTAGCCCTTGATACCTCGTCGTAAAATGCCTTTTTATCGTTGGTTTTCAGGTGCTTCTCGGCAACACTCAACCGCTTTTTAGCAAGTTTAATGGCCCTTCTCCGCTTGGTTCCAACAACATCGGCAGCCATGGTTTCGTTTCTTCTTCTCAGGCCAATCAGTAAAAAGAAAAGCAGGGCTGGGGCACCATACATACCAATAAAACCGGTTGAACCGAAAAACTGCCCTCCGTTTTTTGTAAATACAGGTACCGTAGTTTTAATATACCGGATGTCCTGGCCCAGCACAGAAATATCCTGTTTGCTGCTGCCAACCTGTCCGCCTGAGTTCATATTTTTTGAAGGTGCGCCGGTAATTTTCAAGGCATATTCGGGCGACGTTATAGTTACATATTTACCGGTAGTGGGATCGAAGTATGAAAACACGTGGCTGTCAACTTTATATTCGCCCGGCTGGCGGGGTATTAAAAGATAGTCGTATTGTTTACTACCGGTAAGGCCTGCGGCGCCGTTGCTGATATTCTCCTTGGTTTTGGGGTCGTAAACTTCAAAGGCCGGAGGCATTTTAAATTTAGGCGCTTCAATTAATTTCAAATTACCGGTGCCCGATATTTTCACCGAGTAAGTAATCGGGTCGTCGGTTTTACCTTCTTTGCTTGAAATAGAAGTTTCGAAATTAAACTTACCTACTGCACCTGAAAAGTCATCGGGTTTACCGTTTTCGGGCAGGGCTTTTACGCTCACCACTCCGGCATCCGTTTTCAGGTCTAAAGGAACCTGTTGAACTCTTCCCCCATTAAAAAAGTCATCAAAGAAATTTCTGGACCGTGAACGAACCTGTACCTGTGCAACAACGCCAACTTCAGCCGAAGGCACTTTTACGCTACCTGAACGTTGCGGATAAAGGTTATATTTAAAGAGGTCAATCTCTTTGTACTGCTTGCCGTTTAAGGTTACCGTTGTAGGCTGGCGTTTAGGATCCATCTCTACTTCCTGGCTCCAGAAACCTTCAAAAGCAGGTATTTTATCCATTTTGCTGATGCTTAGTCCAATATTGGGCGAAATGTAAAGTTTGTATGTTGCAGTAAGCATTTCGCCCTCGTAAACCGAACCCCTGTTTATCTCCAGCTTAAAAATTACAGCATCTTTCAACTGCTTAGCCATGTCGCCGTCAGAAGGCTGTTGTTCCTGTTGCTGCTGCTGTTGCTGCTGCTGTTGGCCGAATGGATCAAAAGGGTCGTATGCACGCTGCTGCTGTTGTTGTTGGGCAACGGCCTTACCAACTGCAATATTCAGCTCATTCGACTCCATGTTAACTCCGTTAACCGTAATACTGGCTTTACCAATTTTGAAAGTCCCTTCCTGCTTCGGCTTTAAAACATACGAATAGGTAACTGACTGCGTTACATTGCCGTTAACCCACTGCATGCTGGTTGAAGAGTTTGGCCCACCCACCACTTGAAAATCGGGTATTGCACCCAGGCGCGGATTAGAGCCGTTGGCGTTTTCAAGTGTAACATTTAACTGAAAAGCCTGGTTGACCGCAACTGAGGCGGGTGCACTGATTGAAAACTTTACCTGCCCAATAACCTGGCTGCAAGACAAAGCAAGCACCATCAGGCATAGCATGAAACGGGCTTTCATGCCTGCAAAAAATGGATTTTGTTGTATGCGGTTATTCATGGTAATACAAAATTCAACTATCAATTACGTTTGGTCAACTTATTGGTTGGCCGATTAAATATTTTTAGCAAAAACCTTTGGAATTATGATTTATGATTGCTGATTGTTGAATTTAAATTCATAAATCAGCAATCATAAATCAGCATTCCATCCTACCAATCCTTCAGAACCTTTACATTAGATGCCTTTACCTGTTTCTGCTGCACTTTCTGGTTTGTTTTTTGCTCCTCGTTCTGCACGGCCTGTAAAAGTTTTTCGGCCTGCTCCTTGGTCATTTGGCCGCCGGCTTTCTTCTGGTCCTTATTTTGTCCTTGCTGGTCTTTGTCGCCCGGTTTATCATCGGGTTTCGAATCCGGCTTTTTATTGTCGCCTTTATCTTTATTGTCGTCTTTTTTATCCTTGTCTTTATCTTTTTTCTTGTCCTTATTTTGCTTTTGTTCGTTCTTTTGCTGAATCATCATAGCGTTGGCATACGCCAGGTTATATTTGGTGTCTTTATCGGTTGGATTTATTTTCAAAGATTCTGTGTATGCTTTTTGGGCTTCTTCCCATTTTCTCTGCTCAAGGTAGGTATTGCCAAGGTTGTGATAAGCCTGCGCCTTAACCTTGGGGTCGGGGTTGTTTTGTGCCGAAAGCTGAAATTGCTTTATAGCGTCATCGTACCGTTTTTGTTTGTAAACTGCATCGCCCAGGTTAAAAGTTGCTTCAGGCATGTTGTTCTTTTTTTCAAGTGCCTTTTTATAATTGGCTTCTGCTTCGGTATAGTTATCTTTTTCGTATTGCTTATTGCCATTGCGCGTGGCAGTCTTTTCCTCCGAATGCAAAATGTTGGTCTGCGCAGTTACCGGCCGGGTAAAACCCGACAACAGCAACATCCAAAAGAAAATCAGCTTAGTTTGCTTTTCCATTTCGCTTAAATTTTCCAGGTCAGTTTACGTTCGCTTAAAATCCATTCTATCAACAACAATACTGCCGCTATTACCAGGCACCACTGGTATTGCTCATCAAAATCTGTAAACGTCAGGTCCTCATAACTCCTGCTGTTAATCCGGCCAAGTTCTTTAAAAATAGAAGAAATCTCATCTTTACCTGAACCCAGCAAAAAGAATTTCCCTCCGCCCCGGTTGGCAATATCCTGCATCATCTGCTGGTTCAGTTTTGATAGTATTATCTTACCATCCTGGTCGCGCTTAAAATCATTATTGCCTGAGGGTATCGGGCCTCCGTTTTCAGACCCCACACCTATGGTAAATATTTTAACCCCGCTTTTTACAGCCTCATCTATGGCTTCATCTACACCGCCTTCATTGTCTTCGCCATCTGATATTATAATCAGCGCTTTGTGCGTTTTCTCTTCTTCTACAAAGCCCTGGGTTGCCATATTTATGGCCTCCGCTATGTTGGTGCCCTGGGTTGGCACCATGCCCGGCGCTGCATTCTTTAAATACATTTTAGCCGCGCTGTAATCCACGCTTAAAGGCATTTGCCGGTAAGCCCGGCCGGCAAACACTATCAGGCCCAAACGGTCGTTTTGCAGCGAGTCGATGAAGTTAGAGATGAAATTTTTTGCACGGCCTAAACGGCTGGGCTTAACGTCTTCGCTCATCATGGAGTTGGAAACATCCAACGCTACCATAACATCAATTCCCTGGCGCTTTACTTTCTCCTGCTTGGTACCAATCTGAGGCCCGGCAAATCCAATAACTATAAACTCGAAAGCCAGGGCCAATAAAATAAACTTGGCAAGCAACTTATTAAAAGAAGATTCCGGTATCAGCTGGTCAAGCAATCCCGGCCGGGCAAACCGCTCAAGGTTACTCTCGCGCCAGTTGTGGAAAAGCGTAAATAATATCAGGGCAGGGGCCATAGCGCACAACAACCACAAATATTCTTTATGTGCAAACCTGAAAGCCGTTTCGTGTAACAATATAAATACACCCAGCACCGGCACTATAAGCACCAATAACCACAAATAATGTAAAATAGTTGACCGCGACATAATAACTGTTTGAACCCTGCCTTTCTCTTTTTGTTTTTCCTTATAAACTATCTTAACCCTGTCTTTACAATGCTTTATTAATGCGGTATTAACGTTAACACTTGAACACCTAAACACCTGCGCACTCCTATGGAATTGCCCGTACCACCAGATAGCGCAACAATATTTCAAGCAATAAAAATATAGCTGCCATTAACGCAAAGGCATAAAACTTTTCTGTTTTACGCTGATAGGCCGATACTTCAATTTTTGTTTTTTCAAGCTTGTCAATCTGGTCATAAATACCTTTCAGGGCTTTGTTATCTGTTGCACGGAAATACTGGCCCCCGGTTTTTTTGGCAATTTCTTTCAATAATGCCTCATCAATTTCAACCGGTGCATAGTCAAATATCAGTTTACCATCAGGCCCCATAGCTACCGGGGTAAGTGCTTTTCCGTTGGTGCCAATGCCAATGGTATAAACCCTGATGCCAAACTCTGCGGCAATATCGCCGGCGGTTAAGGGGTCAATCATTCCCCGGTTATTTACACCGTCCGTCATCAGTATAATAACCTTGCTTTTGGCATGGCCTTCCTTTAAACGTTGTACACAAGTGGCTAAACCCATGCCAATAGCAGTGCCATCTTCCAGCAGGCCGTTTTTTATAGCTGCTACCTGGTCTTTTAATACGGCATGGTCAATAGTTATAGGGCATTGGGTAAAACTTTCCGCCGAAAATATCACCATCCCTATCCGGTCGTGTGGCCTGCCATCAATAAAAGAAATCGCTTCTTTTTTAGCCGCTTCAATCCGGTTGGGGTCAAAATCCTTTGATTGCATGGAGCCTGATACATCTATGGCCATCATTATATCAATGCCTTCAGTGGTTACCTTTTCTTCATCGTATGAAGTCTGAGGACGGGCTATGGCAACCAGCAAAAGTGTAAGCGTCGCAATACGCAACAGCGGTAACAGTTTTTT
>Ga0224555_1005318_pt1 | contig 10911 bp, 8 predicted proteins | sample 714S23034metaG_FD_180687 | JGI IMG/M metagenome (GOLD analysis project Ga0224555, IMG submission 180687) | Peat soil microbial communities from Stordalen Mire, Sweden - 717 S2 30-34 | ecosystem: Environmental > Terrestrial > Soil > Wetlands > Peat | place: Sweden: Norrbotten County, Stordalen...
GTTGAGCGGCTGCGCTTCTTCTTTTCCTTCACGGCGCAATTCTTGTCTGCGCTTGATGTGGTCGCGCATGATGATACGCTTTGCCCACCCATCGGGCTCGGTGTCGCCAATCGCGGCATGAAATATAGAACCGTCTTTTGACTTGCGATGAAACTGTGGTCCCGCCTGGAGCGGAAGCGTCGGCCCCAGAGCGAAACGCGCGGGGGCGCCGAGCCAGCCCGCACCATACTCGAAAGCGGCGCTTTCGCGACGCCCTTGCAGGTCGTAGCGCAGCGTGCCGACCTCGACCCCATCGCCCAGCATCACGTCGATATTCCGCTTCATGATTGCGGCACCTGTGCTTTCTTCATGCGCACGCGCTTGGGCAGACGTTCTTCATCGAGCAGAAGGCCGGTATCGTCGCGGCTCACGTCGATAAGAGCGCCAAGAGGATCGCCAAAGCCCAAGACGAAAAGCGCCATCGCATACACGCCAAGGCCGACTTTGGGGTCTCCCTTCTCTGCGCGGAGGTAAGTATTCTTGGCAACGCCCATGCGTTCGGCGACGGCAAGGATTGTGAGCCCACGCTTTCGCCGGGCGGTTGCCAGGTCGCTGCCGAATTTGGTCAGCGACCGCTTGACGGCGGGGGGCAGAACATCTGACACATTCGATCTCATTTATAAGGCTCCATACATAAAGCCCTATGGCCTTATATGGTCCAATATATAGGACTTTGTTGAAAATGTCCAGATCGAATGAATTCAAGGAGCAAGGTTTTGCGTGCCGATGCTGCGTCACGGACTCGCAGATCGGAGACTTGGCGGCATCTGTTCCCAGCCCTGTCGAGCTGGTCTCCCTGGTCTTTGCTTGTCCCTTGCCGAGGTGCGAGATTGAACGAAATGCTGGAAGTTGCCGGGCTGATCCCACACGATCAGCCCGTTGGCCCGCTCGGGTAAATTTGGCAGCATTTTGGCAGCAAATAGCGCCAATTGTGCCGTTTTTGCCGACTCTGCCAACTGCTAAGTACTGTACCGTCTGTTATTTACAGATTGCCGCACACCTTGACACGGAAGAGGTCGCTGGTTCGAATCCAGTCGTGCCTACCATTTCCCAATCCATCTGAGTTCTATCTAATCCCATAGCATCCCCGACGTGTGCACTAAATTGCTTAAAACAGGCAATTTATCCAATCATTGCGTCCCAAATCGCCCTATAGAACACTATCAAAGCCGATTTTCAGTGGGGGTATAATTGGGGGTACGAGATTCCGAAATTGGGGGTATTTCCAATTTTCGGGGAAATTGGGGGAATGAACCGTGCCTCTCACTGATACTGAAATTCGGCGCTCCAAGCCCACCAGCAAGCCCTACAAGCTCTCCGACAGCGGCGGCCTACACTTACTCGTCACTCCCACCGGCGGCAAGCTGTGGCGCTGGAAGTATCGCTGCGAAGGTTCCGAGAAACTGATGGCCCTGGGGCGATACCCCGACGTTGCGCTCGCGGATGCGCGCGTGCGGCGCGATGCCGCTCGGAAAAAGCTCGCCGGTGGAATCGACCCGATGGCCGAGCGAATGGCTGAGAAAACTGCCGTCATAGCTGCCACTAAGCACACTTTCGAGAAGATCGCCGAGCTTTGGCTGGTGCACTGGAAGGGGAACAAGTGTACGCGCCATTCGGAAACAACCAAGAACCGATTGAAGGGGAATGTCTACCCCACCCTTGGAGAAAGGCCCATCGCTGAAATCGAACCGATGGAGCTTGTCCAACTGGCAAAGGACATCGAGGCGCGCGGAGCCTCGGACATGGCCAAGCGAATTTTGCAGATTGTCGGCATGGTATTCCGCTACGCCGTTGCCCACGGCTACAGCAAGCGCAACCCCGCCGCAGAGATTCGCCCTTCAGACATCCTCAAGCCCACCAGCAAGACAAATATGGCCCGGATCGATGCAAAGGAGCTTCCGGCCCTACTGCGGGCGATTGAGCTTTACGATGGCCGTCCGCTCACCCGGCAAGCAATCAAGCTCATGGCGCTCACCTTTGTTCGCACCAGCGAGTTGATCGGCGCGCGTTGGGAAGAATTTGATTTCGATGCTCGGCGCTGGTCTATTCCCGCCGCCCGCATGAAAATGAAGTCTCCGCATATCGTGCCGCTGTCCACTCAGGCCGTGGAAACGCTCGAATTGTTGCAGACCATCTCGGGCGGCGGCGATCTTGTTTTCCCAGGCGAGCAAGACAAGAACAAGCCAATGTCCAATATGACGATCCTCAAGGCGCTGGAGCGGATGGGCTACAAGGGGCGCATGACTGGCCACGGCTTCCGTGGGCTTGCATCCACGATCCTGCATGAGCAGGGCTACAACCATGACCACATCGAATTGCAGCTTGCCCACGCCCCCCGCAACGAAGTTTCTGCCGCGTACAATCATGCCCTCTATCTGGAGCCACGCACGAAGATGATGCAGGAATGGGCCGATTTTCTTGAGCAGACACGGCGCGGCGGAAAAGTGCTGGCCTTCAAAAGCACGGCGGCGTGAAAATCCTATTGCGCGCTTTTGGCTGCATCTGATGGACCCGCGCTGGTTAACTGCAAGCCAGAAGCACGCATCTTCTCAAACAGCCCTTGAATGATGACATCCTCGCTCGACATTGCACCCGCCGGGCGCGTTGCAAATCCCCGAATAATCTCTCCCTGCCGGTCACTCGCCACCGAACCGTAGCTTAAGAAGGTTGTGAGCACCTGCTCATGCCCTAAGTTCTGACTCCATGCCTTGAACTCTTCGGGCGTCTTGCAGACTTGCTCTGCCAGCCGCGCCAGCGTCTTCCGTATGCTGTGCGGATGGAAATAGGGCAAACCTGTCCGCTCGAATGCCTCTTGGAAGACCTTGCGAATCGGCGCGGCGCTGCTCCAGTGCGCTCGTTCTAATCCTGCCGTTTCAAACTGGTGCGTCTGTCCAACCACGATGCGCGTTTTCGGAAACAGCGGGTCGTCATTGCCCCACAGCTTCTCTTCCCGCAGAAATCGTAGCCAATCCGCCACGATTTCCTGAATGCCGTCACCCACGGGGAAAAACGTTGTCGTAAACGTCTTGCTGAATTTCGTTTTCACCTCGCCTGCATCCTGGTGAACGCAGGATTCTTTCAGGTCCACATGCTTTAGCTTCAATGAAGCGATGGCCGCATCCCGCGCGCCGGTTAACAAGGCAAAGGCCACCAGCGCCCGGTTCCGGCGCTCAATCTCGTTACTGCTTGGCATCGTCTCGATCACGCGCCGCACTTGCTCCAGTGTCGGCGCTCTCCGTTCCCGCTGGGCTGTGGCAATGCGCGTGTCCTTCTCCGACAGGTTGAAATAGTCAGCGTCGGAATACTGAAAGCGCGCCTTGTACCCCGGCTGTCCCGCAAGCCAAAAGAAGAACTGTCTCAACTGTGTCAGCGTGGCGTGCAACGTCGCCTTGCTCAGCTTCTCGCCGGACCTCTTCCCTGTTTGCTCCGCCAGATGCCGTTTGAACGCAATCGCCTGCGCAAAGTGGAACGCCTTGAAGTCCCGGTGACGGGTGTCTTCTTCAAACCGGCTCAGCGCCTTGGCGGCGGCGTCCACTGTCTGCTCGCTGTGCCGCTTTGCTTCCTTCAGGTAGTCGAAATACCGACGCTTGATCCGCTCGTTTTCCGGGTTGTGTGTCGTCATGGTTGCTCACCCTTGGCTGAAGTCACTGTTTACGCTGGGACCATCTGAATCACTTACACGTCGCTCTGCCCCCGTAAACGTGATGTCCAATTTCCCCTGAATCTCCGGCAACTTCGCCCTGTTGGCGCGCCGGTAGATCATCGCTCCGCAGTCCGGGCAAATCCCAATAAGATTGCCCAAGTTGGCCGTGATCGGCTGGTACTCCGCCATGTCTCCGGCGGGCTGTTTGGTCGCGCGACATCTCACGCAGTAAATCTCACCGGGCTTGCAGTGCCGCTTGTTTTTAGTTCGGCGCGCCTTGAGATAGTCGGCAAGGTCGCGGCCCAGGATCAGAATGGGGCGCTTGCTGTCGCAGGTCGGCAGTCCCGCCTTCACCCAGGCGCGCACGGTGTTCTTGTGCGTGCCGAAGAGCCGGACAACCTCTTCCACCTTGTAGCTGCGATGGATTTTCACAAGCCGGTAATTAGGGCGGCGCTTACGCATGAGGTTTGCCGTCCCGTCTCTATGCCGCTGCCTTGCGGGCCGTTTCCAGTTTCGTGACCAGTTCCCGAATCTCCGCGTCCGGCTTCCCCGCGATCCGCCCCGAATTCACCGCTGCCACTTCATTCGCTGGCCAACCTACAGCACGCCCGCCCAGGCTCACGGGATGGGTAAACAGACCGTGAGCGATGCGCAAGTAGAGTGTGCTTCGCGAAAGTCCCATGCGGCTTAAAACCTGCTTGAGACGCAGAATTGTTATCGCTGATTGAATCTCTTCGGCCATGCTTCGCTCCTGATGATGCATACCGGATTTGTCCGGACTTCTGCGATCTTGTCATTGAGCGAATGCGGCGAATAGATGGGTGAATTCAGAAAACTCGCGGCGCTTTTAGAGGTGGGGGTAGGAAGGATATAGAGCGTATGACGGAACGGTAATTGGCGATCTCCACGCTAAATACAGCGTTTTCGTGCCCAGAAATGGGTGGGCGGGTTATTCCCCCGGAGTCTTTGGAGCGCCACCCTTTGTGTCCCAATTTGCGATCTTCGATATTTCCTCAATGCCCTGCTCGTTTGGATTTCCATCCTCTTTCGTCAGGCCGAACCGGCTCGCGTTGCGGCGCAGCCAGATTACGAGCGCCTGCTTGACCGTCTTCCCGCGCGTCAGGCTGGCATCTTTATGCACAACCTCCCAGGCTTCGATTGCCGCCGCCAGCTTCGGTGAATAGTGTGGATGATTAGGATTCAGGTAATCGGCGGTATCCGCTCCCTCGGGAAAGAAGAACCCGGTTTTGAACCCTCTGCCGCGTAGCCACGTCCGAAGCTCGTCCACGCTGATCGTCGTGTGTGCCCAATCCGGTGCTCGTGTATAAGATGACGGCGCGTATTCTTCAGCCTTGCGAATTTGTATCTCTCTTCTCCCGCCAAACAAGGACGCACCGACTGACTCGTCTATCCGTATGGTCGCATTCACGCGCTTGGCAAGAATCGCGTGGCTGAGTGCGGCAAACGCCGCGTCGAATCCCTTGGGACGCTTATGTGGTTCCCAGCCGAGAACGTACTCCTGATCCTCCGCAGGGTTGGCCCCGGCGATCAACAAGGCAGCCTGAATCACACTGAGTTCGTCGCACAACCGCCAATAGTCAAATCCTTCCATCAAACCGCTTCCCCATTCGGCATCTGCCGGAAAAAGTCACGCGTGGAGTAGGGACGGCCCATATCTCCCTCGCCACAGAGCGAAATCCAGCGCGCTCTTGGACATAGTAGGATGGTGCTGTACTTTACAATACTGCAAGTTGGCAGAATTGGACTGCAATGACGCAAGACGCTGGCTACCAGTAGGCCGGGCGGGTCACGGGTGTGTCCGTGCTGGGGGCAACTTAAGTGCAAAAGTCATGAGGGCTTCAGCATGAGCCAAGTCGTCATCGAAAACCCCATTATCAACTCGCCTTTTGAAGAGCCCACCCGCCACTTCAAATTCGATGATGAGGGAATCACGAATGTCCAGGCAGAAGGCCGCCGCACCAGTTCGTATTTTGTACCTATCGCAAAGCCAAAGAAGAAGGGTACGAAGCAGCTTCAGTTCGATACCGACTGGACGCAGGACAGAATCGAAGAGAACAAGCTGGTCAACGACATTCGCCGCCGGGTGTTGCAATGGCGCAAGGGCGGATATTTGGGCGTTACCCCAACCACTGCCCGGTTGATTGAATACTGGACTGATCCCAGCCGCGAGAAGAAGCTGTTCTTCTGCCAGAACGAGGCCCTCGAAACTGCAATCTACATCACTGAGGTTGCGAAGAAGTACGGGGATGCGTGGATCGAGAACACTCTGAGAGAAGCCAATGACGGCTCGAATCCTGGCCTTCCCCGCATGGCTTTCAAGATGGCTACGGGTTCCGGCAAAACCGTAGTCATGGCGATGCTGATTGCTTGGCACACCATCAATAAGAGGGCCAATCCGCAAGATATTCGCTTCTCAGACACATTTCTAGTTGTCACTCCCGGCATTACGATCCGTGACAGGTTGCGCGTGCTCTTGCCGAACGATCCAGAGAACTACTATCGCCTGCGCGATATTGTTCCCGCACAAATGCAGGAGCAGCTAGGCAACGCCAATATCCTCATTACCAATTTCCACGCATTCCTGTTGCGCGAGAGTTCAGACGGCTCAAGGCTCACGAAAGTGCTTTCGGGACAGACGGAGACTGGTGTGAATAAGGAAACTCCAGACCGCATGGTGCGGCGTGTTTGCCGCGAACTGGGCAGCAAGAAAAACATCATCGTTCTCAATGACGAAGCCCACCACTGCTATCGCCGTAAGCCGAACGGAGAAGAGGAAACACTCTCAGGGGATGAACGGGCCGAAGCTAAGGCACGCGACGAAGAGGCCCGTGTATGGATTTCAGGGCTTGAGGCAGTGAAAGCCAAGATCGGCGTAAAGGCAATCTATGATCTTTCGGCAACGCCATTTTTTCTCAAAGGCTCCGGCTGGCCGGAAGCAACGCTCTTTCCTTGGGTTGTCTCGGACTTTTCGTTGATTGACGCGATTGAAGCCGGAATCGTCAAGGTTCCGCGTGTGCCTGTCTCCGATGATTCCATGACCGGAGAACAGCCTACATACCGTGACCTATGGCTCCGCATTCGTGAGCACTTGCCCAAGAAAGGGCGAAAGACCGAAGCCCTTAGCGGGGAACCAAAGCTGCCTGTCGAATTGGAAGGGGCGCTTCATAGTCTCTACGGGAACTATGAGAAGTATTACCGCATCTGGGAACAAAACACAGAGGCTCGGGCACGCGGCATTACGCCGCCGGTTTTTATCGTTGTCTGCAACAACACGAATGTATCGAAGATGGTCTTCGATTACATTGGCGGCTGGGAAAAACAGATTGCAGATCGAACCATTGTGCAAGCCGGTCAATTGCCGATCTTCCGCAATGATGATGGGGAAGGCTGCTGGCTCCATCGGCCCAACACCATTCTTGTAGACAGCCAGCAGCTTGAATCGGGCGGGGCCATGAGCGATGACTTCAAGAAAATCGCGGCCCGCGAAATCGAGAATTTCAAGACAGAATATCGTGAGCGTTTCCCGTCGCGTGATGTAGAGAACCTCACAGACTCGGATCTGCTCCGCGAAGTGATGAATACCGTGGGCAAGGCTGGCAAGCTGGGCGAAAACGTCCGCTGTGTGGTCAGTGTTTCCATGCTGACAGAAGGTTGGGACGCAAACACGGTCACACACGTTTTGGGAGTGCGCGCCTTTGGAACCCAACTTCTCTGTGAGCAGGTTGTCGGACGTGCTCTCAGGCGGATGAGCTACGCAGTCAACGAGGATGGCCCAGACAAAGGCCGGTTTAATCCAGAGTACGCAGAGGTCTACGGAGTCCCGTTCTCATTCATCCCTTGCAGCGGTTCGACCAAAGATCCAAAACCCGGCCCGCTACCCACACGGGTTCGCGCGCTCGATAGCCGCATCGAGTGTGAGATTCACTTCCCGCGTCTGCTTGGCTATCGCTATGACATCCAGGGCGAGCAGCTAACACACAAGTTTACGGATGAATCCATTTTGCCTCTAACAACTGCCGATCTTCCTTCCAAGACAGAGAGCGCGCCCATTGTTGGCGAGACCGTAATTCACACGCTCGACGACCTCAAGCGCTTCCGGCTGAATTACGTCGCATTCGACCTGGCTAAATTGACCCTGGAGAGATACTTCCGGGATGACGATGGAAACGGCAAGCCTTGGCTCTTTCCTCAACTTCTCGCCATTGCAAAGCGATGGCTGGCAGAGTGCGTCACCCTCAAAGACAACACCTTCCCTCAACTGCTCCTGCTCTCACGGCACAGACATGACGCAGCGGACAGAATCTACAAATCCATCGTTGCTTCTACCGATGGAACACTTGCCCTCAAGCCCATTCCTCGCCCATACGACACCATCGGCTCCACGCGCTTCGTCGATTTCGACACCACGCGCTCTGTCTACGCCACGAACCCTGATAAGTGCCATATTTCGCACGTCGTCTGCGACACTGACTCATGGGAGCAAAAGCTGGCACAGGCAATCGAAGACATGCCGGAAGTGATTCGATACGTCAAAAATCACAACCTCAACTTCACCATTCCCTACACGCTCAACGGCGAAGAGCACCAGTACATTCCCGACTTCATCGTCTGCATAGACGATGGTCATGGCCGGGATGACTTGCTGAATCTCATTGTCGAAGTCACCGGCGAAAAGAAGAAGGACAAGGCCGCGAAAGTGGCAACGGTGCGCACTCTCTGGGTTCCGGCGGTCAACAATCACGGCGGCTATGGACGCTGGGCCTTCCTTGAGGTTGCAGACCCCTGGGACGCGCAGAATCTCATTCGCGGTTATCTGAAACAGTTGCACTCGGAATCGGCAAAGGAAGTTGCTCATGCCTAAGAAGACGGCAGAACCCAAAAAGGTTGAATCGCTCAAGCATAAAGACAAGCGGGCAAACATCCCCACTGAGGAGTTGCGCGATTTCGTGGCGGATGAGGAACTGGCCCCCAAGACCATGCTCTACCCGCGTGACCCGTCCCTTGACCCGCAACTGGTTTGGCAGGGAAAAGATGAGCAGGACCGGGAAGACCTGACCGTGCCTGTTGTGCCCATTTATATCCAGGAGAAGATTCACCCGCAAGCGATTATCGACGCATTGCCGCGCATCGAAAAGCAGCCGAACGACCAGCCCAACCTCTTCGCCGACTTCAACGGCGGGCCAAAGGAATTTGACCAGAGGGTAGACTTCTACCACTACCAGCAAAATTGGTCGAATCGAATGATCCTGGGTGACTCGCTGCTGGTGATGACCTCACTGGCAGAGAAGGAAGGACTCAAGGGCAAGGTACAGACTATCTATATTGACCCGCCCTATGGAATTAAGTTTGGCTCCAACTGGCAGGTGAGTACGCGCAAACGGGATGTAAAGGACGGCAAGGCAGACGATGCTACGCGCCAGCCGGAGCAAGTGAAAGCCTTCCGGGACACGTGGAAGCTCGAAATACATTCCTATCTCGCTTACTTGCGCGACCGGCTCATCGTATCCCGCGACCTGCTCACCGAAACCGGCAGCGTATTCGTGCAAATCGGCGATGAGAATGTTCATCTCGTGCGCTGTCTCATGGATGAGGTATTTGGAGCTGAGAACTTTATTGCCTTAATCAACTTCGCTACTACGACCGGATTTGAAAGTCTCTTTCTAGCCCGTGCAGGTGACAGGATACTCTGGTACGGCAAAGTGAAGGAATTTACAAAGTACAGGCCCCTGTTTGTTGAGGCAAACCGCACCGCCGGAGGGTCCGGGTACAGATGGGTTCTGCTATCAAACGGCACTTCACGCGCTCTGACTGCGGAAGAACTACGCGGAGAAAAACAAATGCCTGACGGGCGTCTTTACGCTGCTGACAATATTCTGTCTCAGGGCGCTGCATCCGAGGCACAAACTTTTGAGTACCGGGGGAAGGATTACTCCCCTGGCCCAAACTCACATTGGAAGCCCAATTTTCCAGATGGCTTACGACGACTTGGGTGGGCCGGGCGGTTGCACGTCTCCGAAAATTCGCTGCGCTACGTTCGTCTGGCAGATGATTTCTCATGGAGAGGGCGAAACAATGTTTGGAGTGACACGCAGACCGGCCAATTCACCGACGATAAGATTTACATTGTTCAAACCAACACAGAGGTCGTCAAACGTTGCCTCTTGATGACCTCAGACCCCGGCGATCTGGTGCTCGATCCGACCTGTGGCAGCGGCACAACAGCATTCGTTGCCGAGCAGTGGGGCAGGCGTTGGATTACCTGCGACACCAGCCGCGTTGCATTGGCTCTGGCGCGTACCCGCATGATGGCAGCCAAGTATCCTTATTACCTGTTAGCCGATTCTTCCGAGGGTATCAAGAAGGAATCGGAGTTGACCGGCAAAATTCCGCCTGAGCACAAATCCGAAGAGGATATTCGCAAGGGGTTCGTCTACAAGCGCGTCCCGCACGTCACGCTCAAGTCGATTGCCAACAATCCTGAGATCAAAGAAGGTATGACGCGGGAGCAGATAGACACCGCCATTGCAAAACATGCCGATTCTGAAACACTCTTCGATCAACCCTATGAAGACAACAAGCGTGTGCGGGTATGTGGCCCGTTCTCTGTCGAAAGTCTTTCGCCGCATCGCGTTCTCCCCACTGCCGACGACGAACAGATCGGCACAGTCACCGAGCAGGAAGCCCGCAAGCAGCAGGACTTCGCCACGATGATTCTCGACAACCTGAAAAAAGCGGGCGTCCAGAATACGCGCAAGAATGAGCGACTGACCTTTGACCGCCTGGACGCATACGCGGGTGTGTGGCTGAATGCCTCTGGCGAGTACACAGACGCAGAGGGCAGGTCCAAACGGGTTGCCGTGACCATTGGCCCGGAGCACGGTACAGTTGGCCCGCAGCAGGTAAAGGAAGCAGCCAAGGAGGCGGTGCAGGGCGTAGGCTTCGACCTGCTAGTGGTGTGCGGCTTTGCCTTTGACCCTCACGTGGCCGAAGAGGTGAAACGCTACGGTAAGCTGACCGTGCTGCGTACCAAGATGAACCCCGACCTGGCGATGGGCGACGAACTGCTCAAGAAGACCGGCGCCACTGCTGTCCGGTTAGATGTCGAATAGGATCAGTTGGTTAGAAGGGCGAGTCAGGTCAGCTTGGGAGATGGGTTGCTGCAAGGCGCATGATATCCGGGTTTTCTCAAAGACGGAGACGGACAGAAT
>Ga0224555_1005319_pt1 | contig 10909 bp, 7 predicted proteins | sample 714S23034metaG_FD_180687 | JGI IMG/M metagenome (GOLD analysis project Ga0224555, IMG submission 180687) | Peat soil microbial communities from Stordalen Mire, Sweden - 717 S2 30-34 | ecosystem: Environmental > Terrestrial > Soil > Wetlands > Peat | place: Sweden: Norrbotten County, Stordalen...
TACAACCTGATGGGCAGGCTGAACGGAAAGCCCGCGGCGGTCATCGCGGTCTACCAGCTGCCCGGCTCCAACGCCCTGGACTGCGCCCTGGGCGCCAAGGCCGTGATGGCGCGGCTCAAGCTCCGGTTCCCGCAGGGCCTCGACTACCAGGTCGCGCTGGACACCACTCAGGCGGTCTCCGAGGGGATGAGGGAGATCTCGAACACGCTCTGGCAGGCGATGCTGCTGGTCATCCTGGTCGTCTTCATCTTCCTGCAGGGCTGGCGGCCCACGCTCATCCCGATGCTCGCGGTCCCGGTCTCGCTCATCGGAACGTTCATCCTCTTCCCCGTATTCGGGTTCTCGGTGAACACGCTCTCCCTTTTCGGCCTCGTTCTCGCGATCGGGCTCGTCGTCGACGACGCGATCGTCGTCGTCGAGGCCGTGGAGCACCACATCGAGGAGGGGATGGCCCCCCGGGACGCCACGATCCGGGCGATGCACGAGGTCTCCGGGCCCGTCGTCGCCATCGCGATCATCCTTGCCGCCGTCTTCATCCCGACGGCGTTCATCCCCGGGATCACGGGGCGCCTGTACCAGCAGTTCGCGCTGACGATAGCCATCTCGGTTATCATCTCGGCCTTCAACGCCCTCTCCCTAAGCCCGGCCCTCTGCGCGATGCTCCTGAAGCCTAAGGACGAGAGCCGCGGCCCGGCCTCCAGGTTCTACGACTGGTTCAACGCCCGCTTCGGGGCGGTCCAGGCCGGCTACGTGAAGATCTCGCGGCACCTGATCCACAGGAGCGCGATCAGCTTCCTCGCCCTGGCCGCGTTCGCGCTCGCCGCGTGGCTTCTCGGCAGGAAGCTGCCCTCCTCGTTCCTGCCTGAGGAGGATCAGGGCTACGTGTACGTTCAGCTGCAGCTGCCAAACGCCTCGTCGCTGCAGAGGACGGCCGCGGCCGCCCACAAGGTGGAGGAGATCCTCAGGGACACTCCCGGCGTAAAGACCTACACGTCGGTCATCGGCTTCTCGCTCCTGAGCACGGTCACGAACACCTACAGCGCGTTCTTTTTCGTGAACTTCAAGCCCTGGTCGGAGCGAACCCGGCCCGAGGAGCGGTACGACGCGATCAAGGCCCACCTGAACCGGGAGCTGGGCAAGATCCCCGAGGGCCGGGCGATCGCCTTCGCGCCGCCCTCGATCCCGGGCATCGGCACCGCCGGCGGCTTCAACTTCATCCTGGAGGACCGGGCCGGCAGGGACGTCGCGTTCCTCACGGAGAACGTGAACAAGTTCATGGCCGAGGCGGCCAAGCGCAAGGAGCTCCGGGGGATCTCGACGAGCTACCTGCCCTCGGTGCCGCAGGTCTACGTCAAGGTCGACCGCGCGAAGGTCCTCAAGCAGGGCATCGAGCTCGCGGACGTCTACCGGACGCTCCAGTGCTACATGGGCGGGATCTTCGTCAACTACTTCAACCGCTTCGGGCGGCAGTGGCAGGTGTACGTCGAGGCGGAGGGAGAGTACCGGAACCGTGCCGACAAGCTGGGCAACTACTTCGTGCGCAACCGCGACGGGGCGATGGTGCCGCTGTCGGCGCTCACGAGCGTGGAGAACCGCCTCGGGCCCGAGTTCATGATGCGCTACAATCTCTACCGGAGCGCGCAGATCAACGGCTCGGCGGCGCCCGGGTACAGCTCCAACGAGGCGACGGCGGCGCTCGAGGACGTTTTCGCGAAGACGATGCCGAAGGAGATGGGGTACGACTACATCGGCATGTCCTTCCAGGAGAAGAAGGCCCAGGAGGGCGTCCCGCCGGCCGCCATCTTCGGCCTCTCGCTGGTGTTCGTGTTCCTGATCCTGGCGGCCCTGTATGAGAGCTGGTCGCTGCCCTTCAGCGTGCTCCTCGGGGTGCCGGTGGCGGTCTTCGGCGCCTACCTGACCCTCTTCGCGCGGCAGATGGAGAACAACGTCTTCGCCCAGATCGGGCTCGTGATGCTGATCGGGCTCTCTGCGAAGAACGCCATCCTGATCGTCGAGTTCGCGCGAACGCGCTACGAAAACGGCGTTCCCCTCCTCGACGCCGCGCTGCAGGGCGCGAAGACGAGGCTCAGGCCCATCCTCATGACGTCGCTCGCCTTCATCTTCGGGTGCATCCCGCTCTGGCTGGCGGACGGCTCCGGGGCCGTGGCGCGCAGGGTCATGGGCACCACCGTGATCGGCGGCATGCTCGCCGCGAGCGCCCTGGCCATATTCCTGATCCCGGTCACCTTCTACGTCATCGAGATGTGGGTGACGAAGGGCCTTCCCCACAGCGCGCGCGCGACCCCGCTGCATCCCGTCGCCGAGCATCCCGAGTTCCGGGAGGGCCAGCGCAAAGCCAGCAGAGAGAAGCCGTGACGACGAGGCTGCCAAGACACGCCGGACCGCTCGTTGCCGCAGCCCTGCTCGCGGGCTGCGCCGTCGGGCCCGACTACCGGCGGCCGTCCGCCGGGGAGCCGCCGGCCTTCCGCGAGCAGGCCGCAGGGGAGGCCCCCTCGCTGGCGGACCTCGCCTGGTGGGACCTGTACAGGGATTCCAGGCTCAACGAGCTGGTCGGCGCCGCGATCACGAGCGGCTATGACGCGCGGATAGCAGCCTCCCGGGTCGAGCAGGCGCGCGCGGCCGCCGCCCAGGTCCACGGTCAGCTCTTCCCGGGAGTCGGCTACGTGGCGAACGGCGACCGGGGCAAGAACTCCCTCCTCGGCGAGCCTTACACCGAGGGCGGGGGCGTCACGGCGAACGGGTTTGACGGGTACCTGTCGGCCGCGTGGGAGTTCGACCTCTGGGGCCGTGTGCGGCGCCTGGACGAGGCCGCGCGCGCCGAGTACCTCGCCTCCGAGGAAGCGCGCCGGGGCGTACTCCTGAGCCTCGTTAGCGGTGTCGCGACCTCCTATTTCGACCTCCTGGAGCTCGACGAGGAGCTCGCGATCGCCCACCAGGCCGTGCAGTCGTTCGGCGAGAGCCTGCGACTCTTCAACCGCCAGCTCGAGGGCGGCGTCGCGTCGAGGCTCGACACGGCGAGCGCGGAGGCCGCCATGGCGACCAGTGCGGCGCGCATCCCGGACATCGAGCGGCAGATCGCGCTCAAGGAGAACCAGCTCAGCATCCTCGTCGGCAGGAACCCGGGGCCGGTGGCGCGGGGCGCGTCCCTTTCCGAGGAGGCCGGGCCGCCGGAGGTGCCGGCGGGCCTCCCCTCGGCGCTTCTCGAGCGCCGCCCCGACGTGCGCCAGGCGGAGGAGGCGGCGCGGGCGGCCAACGCCGGCATCGGCGTCACCGTGGGGGGGTTCCTTCCCCGGATAGGGCTGAGCGCGATCCTCGGGGCAGTCAGCCCGAGCCTTGACGGCATCACCTCGCAGAAGGCGGGCCTCTGGTCCGTAGGTGCAGACGCGTCCGGCCCCCTGTTCCAGGGCGGCGGTCTTCGCGGCCAGTACGAGCAGTCAGAGCATGCCTGGGAGGAGGCGAAGCTGCGCTACCAGCAGACCGCGCTCGCGGCCTTTGCAGACGTGGCCAATTCGCTTGTCACCCGCCGGAAGCTTGCCGAGGCCCGTGCGCAGCAGGAGCGCGCAGTTCGGGCATACCAGGAGGCGGTCACCCTCTCGGAGCAGCGCTATCTCGCCGGCAAAGCCAGCTACTTCGAGGTCCTCCAGGCGCAGCAGATGCTCTTTCCCGCCGAAGTCGCCCTCGCTCAGACCAAGCGCGACCAGCTGGAGGCGATCGTGCAGCTATACAAGGCCCTCGGGGGCGGCTGGAGCCTCAAGGATTCCGAGTGGTCGGTGGCCGGGGCCAGGTGAGCGGGTCCCGCGCGGGGAGCAGCCGCGCGCCCGGGTGAAGTGCAGATAAGGGCGACATGCGACCACTCGGTCGGGATTTGGGCAGCCGGATCGTGGCGGCGCGGCAGGTGACCCCGATCATCGCCGGGGATTCCTTCGGCACGGCCCATGCGCCGCTATCTGACTCGAAAATGCTCTAGAACTTGAGGTGCTTGACGGTCACGCCCCGGTTTATGAGCTGGCTCAGGGAGTCGATGCCGATCGAGAGGTGCTTCTCCACGTAGGAGTCGTCGACCTTAGCGTCGCTCTCCATCGTCTTCACGCCGTCGGGCACCATCGGCTGGTCGGAGACGAGTAGCAGGGCGCCCGTCGGGATCTCGTTGGCGAAGCCCACAATGAAGATGGTCGCCGTCTCCATGTCCACCGCCATGGCCCGTATCTTCTTCAGGTACCTCTTGAACTCCTCGCTGTGCTCCCAGACGCGCCGGTTCGTCGTGTAGACGGTCCCCGTCCAGTAGTCCATCGCATGGTCCCGGATCGTGGTCGAAATCGCCTTCTGCAGCGCGAAGGCGGGCAGCGCCGGGATCTCCGGCGGGAAATAGTCGTTGCTCGTGCCCTCGCCCCGGATCGCGGCTATCGGCAGGATAAGGTCGCCCACCTCGGCGCGGTGCTTGATGCCCCCGCACTTGCCGAGGAAGAGGACGGCCTTCGGCTTTATCGCGCTTAGCAGGTCCATGACCGTCGCCGCGTTGGCGCTTCCCATGCCGAAGTTGATGATCGTGATGTCGCCGGCGGTCGCCGTCGGCATCGGCTTCTCGCGCCCGTGGACGGGGACCTTGTGCGCCTTCGCGAATAGGTCGACATACCGCTGGAAGTTAGTCAGCAGGACGTACTTGCCGAACTTGTCAAGGGGCACACCCGTGTAGCGGGGCAGCCAGTTCTCGACGATGTCGACTTTCGTTATGAGGGCGCACATGGGCTCTTTTGGGTAAGCTCGCTCAGGCGCTCGCGAGGGTGTTGCGCGTGTTGAGGTGCTGGTCGCCGGTGTAGCGGTGCGACTGCTCGTCGGCGTGGTAGCTCGAGCGCACGAGCGGCCCGCTCTCGACGACGCCGAAGCCGATCGAGAGCCCGAAGCGCTTCCAGCTCAGGAACTCCTCCGGGGTCACCCACCGCTCGACGGGAAGGTGCTGCCTGGTGGGCTGCAGGTACTGGCCGATCGTCAGGATGTCCAGGCCGTCGCCCGCAAGGTCGCGCAGCGTCCGTTCGACCTCGTCCTCGCGCTCGCCCAGCCCGAGCATGATCCCGGTCTTGACCGTGAAGCCCCGGGCCTTCGCGTGGCGCAGCACCGAGCGCGACCGGTCGTAGCGCGCCTGGACGCGCACCGGCCTCTGCAGCCTCTCGACCGTCTCGACGTTGTGGTTGAAGATGTCGGGCCTTGCGTCGAGCACGGTGTCGACGTCCCCGGTGCGGCCCTTGAAGTCGGGGACCAGCACCTCGATCGCAGTGGACGGGTTGCGGTTGCGAACGGAGCGGATCGTGGCGGCCCAGACCGAGGCGCCCCCGTCGGCGAGTTCGTCGCGGGCCACGCTCGTGATCACGCAGTGGCGCAGCCCCATCGCCGCCACGGCCTCGGCCACGCGGGCGGGCTCGCCCAGGTCGAGCTCGGTCGGCCGCCCGGTCTGGATCGCGCAGAAGTTGCACGAGCGCGTGCAGATGTTGCCGAGGATCATGACCGTCGCCGTCCCCCTCGACCAGCACTCGCCCAGGTTGGGGCACTGGGCGCTCTGGCACACCGTGTGCAGCCTGCTCGCCTCCACCAGGCCGCGCACCGCGGAATAGCCCGGGCCCGAGGGCAGCTTCGCCCTGAGCCACGCGGGTTTGCGGGAGGTTTCGGCGGTGTTCTGGGTGCTCGTATCGATGCCACCAAAAAGGGCACGAACGAGCGCGAATCACAAGCAAGGAACCGTCCGGAACTTTCCATTTGCCCATGGGGCCAGCCAAAGGCAGGATCGCCCGCTCACATGAGCGAGATACCGGCCGAAAAGACCCACGACCAGCATGCCGTGCGCCGCCAGAAGCTGGCGGAGCTGCGGGCGGCGGGCGTGGACCCCTTCCGCAACGAGTTCGAGGCGACCCATTTCTCGGACGAGGCGGTCGCGGCCCACGTCGAGGGCAAGGACAACACGGTGCCCGTGGCCGTCGCCGGCCGGCTCGTCACCATCCGCGACATGGGCAAGAGCCAGTTCGTAAAGCTCCTCGACCAGCGCGGCGAGATCCAGCTCTACGCGAGGAAGGACGTCATGGGCGACGAGGCCTACGCCGCCTTCAAGAAGATCGACCTAGGGGACATCATCGGGGCAAGGGGGATGCTCTTCCGGACGAAGGCCGGCGAGGTCACGGTCCGCCTCGAGGGGTACGCGCTCCTCTCGAAGGCGCTTCGGCCCCTTCCCGAGAAGTGGCACGGCCTCGCCGACCCCGAGCAGGTCTACAGGCAGCGCTACCTCGACCTCATCGTGAACCGCGAGTCCCGCGCTCGGCTGCTCCTGCGCTCCCGGATCGTCTCCGCGATACGCAGGTTCCTCGAGGAGAGGAAGTTCGTCGAGGTGGAGACGCCGGTCCTGCAGTCGGTCGCCGGGGGCGCGGCCGCCAAGCCGTTCACCACCCACCACAACGCCCTGAACACGGACTTCTTCCTGAGGATCTCGCTCGAGCTCTACCTGAAGAGGATGCTGGTCGCCGGCTTCGACCGCGTCTTCGAGATGGGGCGCATCTTCCGCAACGAGGGGATATCCCGCAAGCACAACCCGGAGTTCACGATGCTCGAGCTCTACCAGGCCTACAGCGACCACCGCGGCATGATGGCACTCATCAGGGACATGCTGGCGATGATCTGCCGCGACGTGCTGGGGACGGAGAAGGTCGCGCACCCGGCGAGCGGCCAGACGATCGACTTCGGCGGCGCGTGGCGCGAGGTGACCTACAAGGACCTGGTCCGCGCCGAGACGGGCGACCCGGACTGGTTCGGCCGCATGAAGGCGGAGCACGCGGACGCGGCTCGCAAGCTAGGCCTCAAGGTCGAGGAGGGCTGGGAGGATTTCGAGATCACCAACGAGATCTTCTCAAAGAGGATCGAGCCGGCGCTCATCCAGCCCACCTTCGTCCTCAACCTGCCCAAGGAGCTCAACCCGCTCGCGAAGATCAACCGCAAGGACCCGTCCGTCCTCGACGTCTTCGAGCTGTGCATAGGCGGCATGGAGATCGCCCCGGCGTACTCCGAGCAGAACGACCCCGACGTCCAGCGGGAGATGTTCGAGAGGCAGGCCGGCGGCGAGCCCCAGAGCATCGACCAGGACTTCCTGCTCGCCCTGGAGCACGGCATGCCGCCGGCCGGCGGGATGGGCGTCGGCATCGACCGCCTCTGCATCCTTCTGACTGGCGCCGAGAGCATCCGCGACGTCATCCTCTTCCCGCAGCTTCGCCCGTCGGACGCGAAGCCGGCGGAGGGCGCCTGAGACCGTGCCCTGGTACCTCCACCTGGCGCTGAGGCAGCTCTTCCCGACGGGGCGGCGGTTCCCCTTCTTCACGCTCATCTCGACGCTCGGCGTCGCCCTCGGCGTCGCCCTGCTCATCATCGTCATGGGTGTCATGGGTGGCTTCGCCTACGAGATACGCCACATGATCGTGGACACCGAGGGCGAGGTGCAGATCGTCGCGCGCTCCCCGATCCCCGACTACCGGGCGCTCATGCGCAAGATCGACTCGGTCCCCGGGGTCGAGGCGGCCACGCCCTACGCGCGCGACGCCGTCATGCTCAAGTTCGGCGACAAGGCGGCCTTCCCGATGCTGAGGGGGCTCGACCTGGACAGCGTCTCCCGCGTGACCCAGCTCGGGGAGTACGTGCGCGTGGGCTCGCTCGACGACCTGGACGACGACTCCATCATCTTGAGCGCGCAGCTGGCCGTCTCCATTGGGGCCAGGGTGGGCGACACGGTGGAGGTCTACTCGCCGCTCATCATCAACAAGCTCGCGGCCGACTCGGTCTTCCTGCCTAGGGAGGTGCGCGTCGTCGGGATCCTCGAGATCGGCCACCAGCAGCTCGACAGCAGCACGGCCTACGGGACGATCCGGCTCGCGCAGGACCTCTACGGCCTGGGCTCGACCGTGCACGGGCTGGACGTTCGCATCAAGCCGGGGATGAACGAGGACGACGTGGTGGCGCGCATAAACGCCGTCCTGCCGGACGACATCCGCGCTCTCTCCTGGCAGGACAGCTTCTCGGAGTTCCTCTGGGTGCTCAACCTCGAGCGCAACATGATCTTCTTCCTGCTGCTCTTCATCGTGATCGTCGCGGCCTTCTCCGTCACGAGCTCGCTCCTCATCTCGGTCGTCAGGAAGACGCGCGAGATCGGGCTCCTTGGCGCGCTCGGCGGGAAGCCCGTGCACGTCGCCGCCTGCTTCTGCGCGCAGGGCCTCTTCATCGGGGTCCTGGGGTCCGTCGCGGGCCTCGCCCTAGGCCTGACGGCGCTCGCCTTCCGAAACAACGTCGTGCTCTGGATCACCCGGGTGACCCAGCACCCCGAGGTTCTCAGGCGCTACTACCAGTTCAGCGAGCTGCCGTCGCACACGTCGGGCGCGACGGTCGCCCTCATCGTCGCCCTGACGATCGTCATCTCGACCCTGGCCGGCCTCCTTCCCGCGTGGAAGGCGGCGAGCCTGAAGCCCGTGGAGGCCCTGCGCAGTGAGTGAGCCCGTCTTGAGCGCCCGCGCCCTGCGCAAGAGCTACCCGAGCGGCGACGGCCGCCTCGAGGTCTTGCGGGGCGTCGACCTGGACATCGCCGCCGGCGAGAGCGTGAGCATCCGCGGCGAGTCGGGCTCGGGCAAGTCGACGCTCCTCAACCTCCTGGCCGGGCTGGACTCGCCTGACACGGGCAGCGTCTCTTGGGCGGGCTCGACCGACACGGGCGCCGGCCGGCGCGCCGCGTTCCTCGGCATGGTCTTCCAGTCCTTCTACCTCGTGCCCGAGCTGGACGCCCTGGCGAACGTCCTTTTGGCGCGCCGGATCCTGGGCCGCCTCGACCCGGCCGCGCGGACCCGGGCCCGCGACCTCCTCGCCCGGGTCGGCCTGGCCGAGCGCGCGCACCACCTGCCCGCCCACCTGTCGGGCGGCGAGAGGCAGCGGGTGGCCCTGGCCCGCGCCCTCATGAATTCGCCGAGGCTGATCCTCGCCGACGAGCCGACCGGGAACCTGGACGAGCAGACGGGCGGCGGCGTGATCGAGCTTCTCCTTAGCCTTTGCGCCTCGGCCGACGCGGCCCTGGTGCTCGTGACCCACAACGCGGCACACGCGGCCCGCACGCGCCGCAGCCTGCTCCTCACCTCGGGGACGCTCGGCGCGGGCCGGGCGTGATCCGCGCGGCTGGCCGAGCGGGAGGCTCCTGCCCGGCGGACCCCTTGGGGCACGCAAGGTTTGTAGCTCGCCCCGAGCGGGCCGGCGGCTACGCTCTGTCGCCATGCCAGTCTCAAGGATTCGCTGCGGCGTGGTCGGCGTGGGTTCGCTCGGCCAGCACCACGCCCGGATCTATTCGGGCCTTCCGGGGGCCGAGCTTGCCGGGATCTTCGACACCTCGAAGGCCCGGGCCGAGGAGATCGCCGCGAAGGTCGGCTGCCGCTGCTTTGCCTCCCTGGACGAGTTGGCGGGCGCATGCGACGCCGTCTCGATCGTCGTGCCCACCGACCGGCACGCCGAGGTGGCGCTCCCGCTCCTCGAGCGGGGCTGCCACCTGCTGATCGAGAAGCCGATCTGCGCCTCGCTCGACGAGGCCGAGCAGGTGCTCGCGGCGGCGCGCTCGAAGGGGTGCCTCGTGCAGGTCGGCCACGTCGAGCACTTCAACCCGGTGATGGCGTTCCTCGAGAAGGAGGCCGACAGGCCGCAGTACATCACGGCCGAGCGGCTCGCCCCCTACCAGGTCCGGGGGACCGAGGTGGGGGTCGTCCTCGACCTCATGATCCACGACATCGGGATCGTGCTCGCGCTCGTCAAGTCGCCGATCGCGAAGATCGACAGCGTCGGCATCAACGTCCTGTCGAAGACCGAGGACATCGCGAACGCGCGCATCCAGTTCGAGAACGGATGCGTCGCCAACCTGAGCGCGAGCAGGATGAGCCTGAGGAAGTCCCGCGAGGTCAGGATATTCCAGAACAACGCGTACCTCTCGCTGGACTTCATGAACCAGTCCGGGCACCTGGTGAGGAAGAGCGACATCATCGCCTTCGGGCTCAAGATGAAGGTGGGCCTCGTAAAGGCGGGCGACACGAGCTCGGTTCCCGTGCACCAGATCCCGATCGAGAAGGGCGAGCCCCTGGCCCTCGAGCTCGCCCACTTCGTCGAGAGCGTGGCGCGCCGCAGGCAGCCCAAGGTGGGGGCTGAGCTCGGCCGCAGCGCCCTCGAGGTCGCGATCGCGATCACCGACCAGATCCGCAGGAAATGACGGGCGATATCCCCATCCGTCTCCCGGCGCCGCTGGGCGGCGCGCCGGACCTCCTGGTGGTCGCCGGGGAGCACTCGGGGGACGAGCACGCCGCGCGCATGGTTGGGGGGCTGCTCGCCGGGAGGCGCACCCTCAAGGTCGCCGCGCTTGGCGGTCCCCGCCTGGCCGCCGCCGGGGCCCAGCTCTTGCACGACCGCACGACCCTGTCCGTGGTCGGCCTGGGCGAGGTCATAAGGAACCTCGCGTACTTCAGGGCGCTCATCGACGAGACGGTGCACTGGATCGGCAGGCACCGCCCGCGGGCCGTGTGTTTCGTCGACAACTCGGGCGTCAACCTGCGCATCGCCGAGGAGTTGAGGCTTCGCGGGATAAGCGCGAGGGGAGGGGGAGGCGTGCGCACGCTCTACTACATAAGCCCGCAGGTCTGGGCCTCGCGGGCCGCCCGCCGCTTCGACATGGCCCGCAACCTGGACGCCCTGGGAGTCATCTTTCCCTTCGAGGTCGGCTGCTACGCGGACACGGGCCTGCCGGTCGAGTTCGTCGGGCATCCCTTCCTTGCCCCGGACTACACGCCCCCGGTGAGCTACGACCCCGCCGGCCCCGTGCTCCTCCTGCCCGGCAGCCGCGTCAAGG
>Ga0224555_1005320_pt1 | contig 10904 bp, 12 predicted proteins | sample 714S23034metaG_FD_180687 | JGI IMG/M metagenome (GOLD analysis project Ga0224555, IMG submission 180687) | Peat soil microbial communities from Stordalen Mire, Sweden - 717 S2 30-34 | ecosystem: Environmental > Terrestrial > Soil > Wetlands > Peat | place: Sweden: Norrbotten County, Stordalen...
CCGCGGCGGCCATCTGTGGATCTTCGCGGAGACGCCACTCTTGGCGGCGGAGTGCCGCATCTATATTTATAACCTCGCCCTACGGCTCGGCGTGCCGGTCAAAGGCGGCGGCCTCAAAGACGGCATTGAGGTTTTCCCGCGTCAGGACCGGATCGAGGACAGCGAATACGGCAACGCCATCCGGGCCCCGCTCGGCGTGCACCGAAAGACGAACCAGCGGTACTGGTTCTACGAGGCCGCCCTCACGCCGGAGGCGCAACTCGATTACCTCGACGGGCTGAAGAAGCTCACCGAGGCGGAACTGAGAACCAACATCGGTGGTATGACGCTGCCCGAAGCCTATCGACCTGCAGTTTCTCCTCCCTATATACCGCCTGCCACGGCAACGTTGAGCACTGAGTTCCGAATTCTCGAATATGTGCCCACGACACGAAAGGACAGCCGCAACTGGTGGGCGCGTTGCCCATCGTGCGCCCAAGCCGGGCACGACCGCTCCGGCGACAACCTCGCCATTCAGATAAGAAATCCCCGCCTCTACAAGTGCTGGGCCGGATGCACGAAAGAAGAGATTCGTGCGGCGTTGGGCCAGCCGATCCGCCGCAAGGTCGCGGTCTGAGGAGGCGATGCCGATGACGCACCCAGCAAAGCCAGTCGCAAACAATGCCAACCGATATGCGCGATATGGCCTGTCACTTCCACGACAGACGCTTCGCGCTTTGGAGAGGCGCGGCATCTACTGCCAGCCGAGCGTCTCAATCGAGCACCAGCATCTGGCGCGGCGGTATGTGCTTCACGGCATCGAGTCCGGTGGCGCGGTTGCCGATATGGGCCGCTACTGCGCTTATCTCGATGCCGATGGGAACCCGGTGACGTGTCTGCAACAGATCGATTCAATCTCCGGCAACGGCCGCCACGCCATCGTAATTGCGCCGGAACTGGTGCGGATAGAAATGCTGCGCATAGGCCACACCTACGAACTGGCCGTCACGCGACTTTGGCTAAAGTCCGAAGAAGGCCACACGCGCCCGGCAATCGTTACGGCGCCACTTTTCCGCGGCCATCAGGGAACGCTCGCAGTCGAACTCTGGAATGCAGAGAACAAATCCCTGCGCGGGACGATTGCGCCGCTCTTCTACACCGCGGCCGGCGAGGTGCTCGATCTGCCGGAGCGCTTCGACGAGGCGATTCGCAATATCTCCGGCGCGGTCGCATGTCCGGGATGCAAGCACACGCATGTCGCCGCGGCTCCGGTCACGAACAAGGGCCGTGAGCTATGAAGTGCGCCATCGAAGTGGGCAAGCCTGATTGGCGGCCTCTTGAGAATGCCATTCCTCCCGAGTACTGCGAAGACTACATGTATATGGGAAAGGCTGGCGACATCGTCCTCTACAAGCACCGCTTGACGCGGCGCTATCTGAATATCGACGCGGTGACAGGAAGGTTCTATCGCTATGCCGATGGCGAGTACGTCGAGATCGACCGGCGACAGGCGCTCGATTCTGTCTACGGCCACGACCAATAAAGGAGGGATTATGGGACGGAGTGTGAACAAGGTCATTCTTCTGGGCCGCGCCGGCAAGGAACCGTCGGTCCACATCCTGCGCACAGGCACAATCGTCAACCTGTCGCTCGCCACCAGCGAACGTTACCGTGACATCCACGGTGATTGGCAGGAACGCACAGAGTGGCACAACCTGGTCGGCTTCCAGCGGGTCGCCGAGATCCTGCGCGACTACGTTCGCAAAGGGTCGCGGCTCTACGTCGAGGGCGCATTGCGGACGCGCTCCTGGGACGACCGGCAGACCGGCCAGCGCCGTTATCGCTCGGAGATCGTCGTAACGGAGGTTAGCCTTCTATCGCCTCCGCCCGATGGCGGCAGTGACGACGTGGAGCACTACGTCAGTGGGCAGGGCTTCGCGCCGCCTGAGTTCAGCGAGGAACCGGAGATCACACAAGAGGAAGTGCCGTACTAGCGCCCAAGTTCAGAATACGCCTGACACAAGAGCAATCGGTGCTTTGGGGCCCCTCTCAGGGAATATTGGCTGCGATGGATGCAAGGCGTCCTTCGATGAGTGGAACCCGCTCGTTGTCCAGGACAAATCCAGGAAGGACGTCAAGAAATCTTGGTTCGGCAAGCAGCATCTTCGCGGCATCCGCAAGATACCGCCGAAGTGATGGTGGAGACCCAGCGATCTCCTGTAGCAGCGTCTCCCGTCCCTCGATGACAGCAACAAAATCTTCAAGATCGTGGCTGGCCTGAAAGTCCATCTTGCCTCGTCCCCGGAATGCTTCCATCTTTGTTCCAAGGAAAAACGGTGCGGTGATCACCCGGATCGATTGTCCGCTGGGCAGAGTCACTGTGAACGCATGTTTGAGCGCAGGCTCATACCAGATGTTCGTGAACCCGAGCACCTCTTCGCTGAGCGCCAGTACATCCAACGTCAGGCCGCCGTTGTGCCAGCGGCACGTGAGAGGGTGTTCCCCTTCGTCCTCCGTGAAGTGGACCTTGCGAAGGCGTTCTGAGAACGCGATGTAATCGGCATACGTGACAATTTCGGCGATTACATCGACATCGTTCGTTCCGCGAATTGGAGCGGCGGCCTTGTCGGTAATCAATAGCCCGAGCGTCACTCCACCGACAAAAACAATCTCGTCAAGAAAAGGCGCGAGTTTGCGGACTGCATCTTCCAACAGAGGCAGATTCGGATCAGGCATTGATCTCCTTTCCGAGAAGTTCGACCGCAAGGTTTCGTTCCCGCGTTCTTCCGCTGCGAATTGCATCGCAGAGAGCGAGAACGCCATAGAACTTTGGATCGAGCAATGCGGCTTTGGGCGCACCCTTGTAAAGCGGGGCAAGGGACATTCCTCGAACCTTTCCCGCTGCATACGGCCAAACCGCGGGAGGCTCGCCATCCTCCAGTAAGCGCGATTTGAGCGGCTCCGCCGCAGCGGCCGTTGGAACGCCTCGAACGAGAGGTCCCTTTGCGGGTGGAAAGACAAACCTCAATCCATGCGCCAGAAACTCCATGAGCGCAGATCGGTTGACCCTTTTCTCTCCGCTGGACAGGTAGAGCAAGCCCGAATCCGCACAGCGCTTCAGAGCCTTCGATACCTCGGAAGGAGAGATGAATAGGCTCTCCGCCAGGTTTTTCGAGGGCACCTGCGACTCATTCAGAATGGCGAGTTTGAGAAGAAGCGCAACGTCTTGTCCTTGCATCTGTCCATTGTAGTCTTCAATTTCCAATTTGGAAATTGGAAATATGATCCAAGCACGGAAAATGCAATGAACCTGCGCACAAGAATCTATGGCCTCAATCATAGGGGCGTGCTAGAGCATTCTCAATGATTTGATCTGGTAACGAAGCTCACAGCCAAAGGAGGTAGGTATGGCCGCAACGAAGTTCACAGAAGCCGAGCGCGAGAAGCTTTTCGCGCAGCTCGAAGCGCCATTCGATCCGGCGCTGATCAAGTGGCGCGTGATGCGCACCTTCGACATTGGTCGGAGCGGCGTCATCCTGCCTTTTTTAGATCCGCGCGCATATACGGACCGGCTCAACGAACTCTTCACGCCGTCCGGCTGGACGCGCGAGTACACAATCTCGACCGTGCCGTCGCTCTGCCGCATGGAGCGGGGCAAGGCGATCGTCACCAGCAAGGTGCTGATCGCCACCGCCGTTACAATCACACGGCTGGGCAGCCACACCGGCACCGGCGAGGAGTGGGCTGACCGGGAAAACGCTGTCACCGCGGCGGACGCCCAGGCCTTCAAGCGGGCCTGTAGCTGTTTTGGGTTGGGCCGCTATCTCTACCGCTTCGGGGAGACCCGAGTGCGGCTGAATTCCCGTGGTGAACCGTTGGCGATTCCCATTCTGCCGGAGTGGGCGCTGCCGCCGGGCATGACCATGGCTCAGGCCAACGGCTTGGCGAGCGACACTCGCGGCCCGGTCGATCAGCGGCTGACGGCCGAGATCGAGGGCTTTCGCGGGATGCTGGGCGACCCGATCTACGCGGAGATTCTGCGCCGGGCGGGGCATAGTGCCGACGCGCGGACCATCCCCAACGCGGAGAGGCAGAAGCAGACCATCGAAAAGATGCAGGCCGCGGCGCGCGGTTTCGAGCGGCTGCGCCAGCTGGCCGAGATGGCAGGCGACGCGCAGTTCTTCGCCGTGACGGAGCGCTTCAAGATCGCGTCGGTCACCGAACTGCCGAGCCTGGCGGCGTTGAAGCAACTGGTCGACGATCTCGAATCCCTCGCCAATCAACAGGTCGCATAGCAGGCGGTTCAGCGCCGGGAGGAAATCATGGGAGAGATCAGCATACTGCATCCGCGGCGCAGCCTCGTCAGCATTCCGGTTGTCGAAGCGGTCTACTGCGAGAGTTGCGCTTCGGTCTCGAACTCCAGCGGGGGATGCTGCGGCGTCTGTGGCAACATCTCCGTTTGGCCGCTGGCTGAATTGCTGCCGCAGCCACCGATGGGGCCGCACTCCGGCTCGGCATCGGCTCGGCGCTTCGCGCCTACTATGCGAATTGAATTGGACAGAGCGGCGTAGCAGACCCGATGGAACACGCTGCCCATCGCTCTTTATGGAGGCTCAATCAGGAGGTCCGCCATGGACACACCATTGCTTCCCATGCCCGACCTGTTCGCCCACCGGGAGGCGCTTCTGCTTCCTGCTTCGAAGGTCGTCGAGAAGTTGGTCGAGATTATTGGGCGAAAACTGACTGCTTATATCGGCGGCGTCAAGGACGCGCGGGCTGTTGATCGCTGGATCGCAGGCCGTGAGATCTACGGCAACGCGGAGAGCCGTTTGCGCTTCGCCTTTCAGGTCGCGCGAGCCTTAAGTGAACACGATTCGCCCGCCGTGGCGCAGGCGTGGCTGACGGGCGTAAATCCGGAACTGGGAGACAGAGTACCGCTGCGCCTGATGCGCGAGAATGAGATTGATTCGGTTGCGCCAGCCATCCTGAGCGCCGTCAGAACATACCTTAGCGACAAGTAGACGGGTAATCTTTCTTGAACGATATAGTTAATATATTGCCTTTCTTGTCTTATAATAGAGATAAAGAGGCAACATATTGACTGTATATCTCAGCACCGTGCAAGAGGTACAGACGGGAATTGCAGGGCGGTTCAAGGCCCGGCGTCTTGCCATGAACCTGACACAGAGCGAACTGGCGGCGCGCTCGGGTGTGACCTTCAGTTCGCTGAAACGATTTGAGCGCGAAGGATTGATTGCGCTGGACTCGCTTCTGAATCTGGCGTTGGTGCTCAATTGTCTGGACGATTTCGACAAGTTGGCCGCGGAAAGCCCACTCAACTCAGCCACTCAATCGCTCGACGCCCTGCTGGCCACGCCGGCGCGGCGGCGCGGAGCAACGGGCAGAAAAGGACGCAGCCATGGCGTATAAGCCGACAGAGTTGCTGAGAGTCTATCTGGACGCGCGCAACCAAGGCCACGAAATTGGGCGCCGCAAGGTTGGACGCCTCGCGTTCAAAGACAGGCAGATCCTTTTCGAGTATGACGCCTCCTTCCTCGCTTCGGGCACCGAGATTTCGCCGATCAAACTTCCGCTCAGGCCTGGAGTATCAATTGCCGACACCACGATCTTCGACGGCCTGCATGGTGTATTCAATGACAGTCTGCCGGACGGATGGGGCCGCCTTCTGCTCGACCGTACAGTGGAAAAACACGGTGTCCATCGCGGCCAGCTGAATCCGCTCGACCGGCTGGCCTATGTGGGACGGCACGGCATGGGCGCTCTCAGCTATGAGCCCGAGCTGAGCCAGCAAATCGCCGACGATGCTCCGCTGGCGCTCGACAAACTTGCCGAGGAATCAGCCGTCGTACTGGCTGGAGAAAATGAAGAGGTCTTCGAAGATTTGTTGCGGCTCAATGGCTCTTCCTCGGGCGCCCGGCCCAAGATCGTGGCGCAAGTGAGCGCCGACAAGAAAAGGATCATTCACGGCCAGCAGGAATTGCAATCGGGCTTTGCGCATTGGATGATCAAGTTTCCGTCTTCGCAGGACGCTCGGGACGCGGGAGCTATCGAATACGCTTATAGCCTGATGGCAACGGCGGCCGGCGTGGAGATGCCTGAGACGCATCTCTTCCGCACGAAGAGGAACAAATACTTCGGCACCAAGCGCTTCGACCGCGACGGCGATGCCCGCGTCCATATGCATAGTCTTGGCGGCTTGATCCATGCCGATCATCGCACTCCCAGCCTCGACTACGACATGGTTCTACGCGTGACCCTGTCGTTGACGAGGAATATCCAGGAAGCAGAAAAGGTTTATGCGTTGGCCTGCTTCAACGTTCTTGCTCATAACCGCGACGATCATGTGAAGAATTTTTCATTCCTGCTGAACTCAAGAAACGAGTGGATCTTCGCGCCTGCCTATGACCTCACCTTTTCCTATGGCCCTGGCGGCGAGCAAAGCATGCTCCTCATGGGCGAGGGAAGGAGGCCAGGCATAGCTCAACTTCAGGCATTGGGCAAACAGCATGGAATAAAGAACGCGCAGGAGATTCTAGCAAAAGTTAAAACGGCCGTGGCCAACTGGCGCCGCTATGCCGAACAGGCAGACGTATCGCGAAAATACACCAAAGAGATTGCTGACAAGATCAAGTTGCAATAACTGCCTGCATTTTTCTCTTCAGGCCGCAGCCGGGTCGGGAATCGAAAACGTGGCCCATCAAGCAGCCTTTGCGGTTTTCTTATTTGCCTTGGGAAGTTGTCCAAATGTCTCGTTCATGTTCGCTTTGGATGCGCTCTTTGAGGCAGCCCACCGCTTGATCTGCGCCTGCCGGATGCGCTCCCGCCCTTCTGCTCTCATCTTGCGGCGCTTCCTTGCCTTCTAAACCTTCGGAGCAACAGCAGTAGCAACCTTGGTAGGCCGGCCGGGCTTACGCTTGGCGACAAATGCGCCTGATGCGCTCAGCAGAGTTTTCGCCTGTTCGAGGCAAGCGATCTCAGCGTCAATTGCGGCAAGAATGTCTTTCACCATGGTGCGCGATGCACCCCCCATCGAAGAATACATGACCTGATTCACAACCCAGAGTGTGAAATAAAGCACAATTTGGCCGGGAATAAAGCATATCTTGGCCGCGCCAGAATGACGCGCTGGTGGGAATCGGCCGACGAGCCATGGGAATGGCACCTTGGCTGAGATGGAACGAATCTCGCTCGGTGCCTCGGGCTGTAGCACCCGGTAAGGATTGCCAATGAGATTCTCCGTGTCCCAGTCTCAATCCTGCCTTTGCCTTCCCAGTGGATTGCGAGCGCAGCTACCCTAGGAAAACCCGCTCTGCACTATCGCCAGGTTGCAGATCGCCTATGACGGCCTACCGATCAGTTTGGTACAGGGTGTATTAGTCAGTCAATGCTAGGATTGTGCCAGCTCGGACATTGCAAGGCCAATTGAGGTTCCCAATGGGTTCGGATCATCCGCCGCTCGTGCTGCTAACAGGAGCCTCGGGTTATATCGGAGGTCGCCTCCTAAGGGCGCTTGAAGCGGCAGGCAGGCCCGTCCGCTGTCTTGCCCGGCATCCTGAGTTTCTTCGGTCGCGGGTTTCTTCCTCTACACAAGTGATTCAGGCCGATTGCCTGGATCGCGCGTCTCTTCGACCGGCAATGGCCGGAGTGCAAACAGCTTACTATTTCGTCCATTCCATGGGTTCGACGGGGCAGTTCGAAGCAGAAGACCGGCAAGCCGCACAAAATTTTGCCGACTCCGCTCGTGAACAGGGAGTCAAGCGCATTGTCTACCTGGGCGGTCTTGGAAATCAGGATCAGGCGCTATCGGCACATCTGCGGAGCCGACATGAGGTGGCAGATATCCTGCGCAGTTCGGCGATTCCGACGATCGAATTTCGCGCCTCGATCGTCATCGGCTCCGGAAGCCTTTCGTTTGAGATGATTCGTGCTCTGGTACAACGCTTGCCAGTCATGATCTGCCCGCGATGGGTCGAGGTCAAAGCCCAGCCGATTGCGATTGAAGATGTAATCGCTTATCTTGTGGCCGCGCAGGACCTACCTCTTGAACAGTCCGCAGTTTTTGAGGTCGGTGGTCCCGACCAGGTCAGCTATGGCGAAATCATGCAGGAGTACGCGCGGCAATGCGGATTGCGGCGATGGATGATTCCGGTGCCCGTCCTGACGCCGCATTTGTCGAGTCTGTGGTTGGGCCTGGTCACTCCCATCTATGCGCGCGTTGGCCGCAAGCTCATCGAGAGCATGAGGAACCCGACGCTAGTCCGCGATAAGTCGGCGCTGACCGCGTTCAACATTCGGCCAATGGGGTTGAGAAAGGCCGTCGAGAGGGCCCTTCACCATGAAAACCTGGAGTATGCCGCGACCTTCTGGTCTGACGCTCTCTCGTCCAGCGGCAAACCCGCGTCTTGGGGTGGTGTTGGGTTCGGGACTAGGCTGGTCGATTCTAGGACCGCATACGTGTCCGTCTCACCCGCCTTGGCCTTTGCTCCAATCCAGCGGATTGGAGGCGAGAACGGATGGTATTTTGCCAATTTCCTGTGGCAGATTCGAGGATTCTTCGATCTTCTTGTGGGTGGTGTGGGACTCCGCCGGGGTCGTCGTGATCCTCACGCGCTGGTACCTGGCGATGCTCTGGATTTCTGGCGCGTCGAGAGTGTTGAACAGGACCGCAGGTTGAACCTCGTGGCGGAGATGAAAGTGCCGGGCCGTGCGTGGCTTCAGTTCGAAGTTGAACCAACGAACCATGGCTCGGTGATTCGGCAAACCGCAATTTTCGATCCAGCCGGACTCAGCGGGCTTCTTTATTGGTACGCGCTATACCCGATCCATTACTGCATCTTCAAAGGGATGCTCCATCAGATTGCTGCCATTGCGCAGCGCGAGCCTGCCGTAGCGTCGGCTCCAGCATAAGGCCAATCCCCCAAAATCCACTCCGGCCGGACAGCATGAGACTGCCCCCTGAAGAAAAGCGTCGTACTTTGATTCAAGCAACTTAGCCGTTGAAAAATCATTGGCGAAATGGACGCGCCGCGCGCCAATAAGCACGTCGATTGCCGCTTATCTCCGCCATAGTCACTCAGCGGGACTCATTCCATCTCTGCCAACTTGGAATTCCCGTCGCTCGTCGGCCGATTCCCACGAGCGCGTCATTCTGGCGCGGCCAAAATATGCTTTATTGTCGGGCCAAAATATGCTCTAAATCACAAACCAAAGTTCATCGCCCCAGGAGGAACCATGGCACGCAACGCGGCGCGGTTGAAGATGGGCTATTACCCACTTCCGGAAAGCGAAGCAGTGCGGCTTCGCGGATTGCTCAACTTTACTGGCCCGGCATCGGTCATCGATCCCTGCGTCGGGCAAGGAACGGCGCTCGAAATCATCACGCATGGCGCGGATGTGCGCCGTTACGGTGTCGAACTCGATGCCGAGCGTGCGTTGGTTGCTCAATCGAAAGGCATCGAGACCATTCAGGGCAACGCCTTTGACGCCATCGCCAAGCCGGAGTCCTTTTCTCTGCTCTATCTGAATCCGCCCTACGACTCCGAAATTGGCCTGGTGGCGAACAACCGCATGGAGCGGCTGTTTCTCGATCACACCTATCGCTGGCTGGCAATGGATGGCGTGCTGGCGATGGTCATTCCCTTCGAGCGGTTGATGGACTGCGCAGGCCTGCTGAGTTCTCACTTCACCGCGCTCAACGTCTTCCGCATGACCGACGAGGAATCTGTGCGCTTCCGGCAGATCGCCGTTCTCGGCCTACGTTCGAACGTACGCGGCTCGGCCATTGACGCGAATAAGCACCTGTTGCAGCGCATTGGCCTCTACGGCAGCTATCAGGAGTTGCCAGAGTTGGCGCCCGATGCCTGCGAGTCATATCGAGTCCCACCTTCAGACGAAACAGTTCTCAGCTACCGTGGCGTGCCCTACGACCTGCTTGAAGACCTACTGACGCACTCCGGCGCGTGGAAGCAGGTGATGCCGTTTCTCGCTCCATACGAAGACGTAGCCACCGGGCGGCCGATCACGCCTCTGCATGGAGGCCATGTCGGGCTGCTCTGCACCGCAGGCCTATTGAATGGTGTCTTCGGCCAGGGAGACAACCGGCACATTGCCCGCTGGCGATCGGTCAAGCACGTCACCACCTTCATCGAGCACGACGAGGAAAACGAGATTGTCCATCACCGTGAGCGGTGGGCCAACGAACTGCGATTGGTTTACGCCGATGGAAGAACGCTGAAATTGACTGAAACGCCGATCCGGCAGGAGGAAGATGCCGATGCAGAATGCGCACCTGCGGCTCGGGCTGCTTGAGTATCATCGCATCACAGAAAAAACTTCAGCCAGGATTCGGGTAAGGGTTGCCTCCTATATAGGAGAGGATGAGCAGGCGCATCTCGTCGGCGTCTTCGGAAGCGACTCCGACATTGGCGCGATCACCGCGGCGGTCCACGAGAAAGCCTACTTCACGCTGACCTTTCCCGATGGCGCAATCAAGGAGATCACGCTCGGCGAACACGCCTCGTGCTATCGCAGTTCGATAATCCTGCCTGGGCGGAAACACCCCGTGCGCCATCTGGTGGCCATCTCTGAACAGTTGCACTCGAATGGCAGCGCGGGCCGGACAATCCTTTCCCGTAAAAGTCCCGACGAAGCCTGGGCGTGGTTATCGTTCTTTCTTGGATTGCCCGCTGTGCCCGAGTGGGCAAAGCACGTCTGCGGGACTCTTGAAGCCGAAGGCCGCTTCCAGTCAGTTCATGGCATCGGTTGTGAGCCTGTGTTGGTTACGGCCACAGCCGATGAGATGCTCGCCTGGATCTCGTCGGCGCTGAAGTCCTGTGAGATCGCCTTCCCCGAAGAGAATGGGCCGATCAAGTGGCCGAAGCACACGTTGTTCGAGGCGTTGCGCC
>Ga0224555_1005321_pt1 | contig 10902 bp, 2 predicted proteins | sample 714S23034metaG_FD_180687 | JGI IMG/M metagenome (GOLD analysis project Ga0224555, IMG submission 180687) | Peat soil microbial communities from Stordalen Mire, Sweden - 717 S2 30-34 | ecosystem: Environmental > Terrestrial > Soil > Wetlands > Peat | place: Sweden: Norrbotten County, Stordalen...
CGCCGCGTTTGCCGGTGGTTGGAGCGTGAAGGAATGCTGGACCGAAGAATCTTGTATCAGGTAGTCGCGTTGTCCGTCTGTCTGCTCTGGCCTGGAAGCAGGCTGCCGGCACAGGCCTCCGCCGGCGCGACTGCGGCAGCCACCGCTACAACGGCGACACCGGCAAAGAAAACACCGGCCGCAAAGAAGAGTCCGGCAAAACCGGTCGGGGACCTTGCAAAGCCCGCCGGCACCAAGAGCAAGGCAGCCGCGACCACCGGCAGGAAGACGTCGCCTGCCGCAACCAGGCTCAGCGCAACCCGGCTCAGCCATCGCAGGGCGCCGTCCAGGCCCACCGCCCGCAGCATCAAGCTCACCAGCGCCTTTCACGCGTCGGAGCAGTTGCGGCCGATGGCGCAGCAGCTCGCTGCCTCGCGATCGCCGGCGGCCTATGCCGGCGTATTGAGCTATGCGAAGAGCCATCCCGGCGAGGGCGCGGCTGCCGCGTATCTCGCCCTGGGTCACGCGTATCTGCTGGACCATCGCGACGCGGACGCAGCCGCCAACTTCGCCCTGGCCAAGCGCGCCGGCGACGCCCTGGACGATTACGCCGACTACCTCGGCGCACAGGCGGCGATCCAGGCAAACCGCGCCGACCAAGCATATGCCCTGCTGGACCACTTCGCGGACCACTATCCGGACAGCATTTTTGTTGCCACCGCTCCCGTCCTGCTGGCGAACGCGCATTTGCAGCAGAAAGACGCAAAGGGCGCGCTGGCGGTGCTGGCTCCGCTGGCGAATTCACCCGCGGCCGCGCAGATTAGCTTCCAATACGCCCTGGGACGCGCCTATCAACTGGCGGGCGACACGGCCCACGCAGCGCCCCTCTTCACCAGGATCTATACCACCCAGCCGCTGGCGGAGGATGCAACCGAGGCGGCTGCACAGTTGCAGGCGATGGGTTCTCCGCTGAGCGCCGCCCAGCGCAAAACCCACGCGGACGCGCTCTTCAACGCCAAGCGATATAGCGAAGCCGGCGCTGAATACGACGCCATCGGCAGAAACAGCCCGGACCTGATCGCCGCCGACCGCAACGCGCTGACCATCTACGCGGCGGTGTGCGACTTCAAGCTGAAGCGCCTGAGCCGGCGCGATGTCGAGAAGCTTCCCGAGACCGGCGACGATACCGCGGCGGCAAAGCTGTATATGCTGGCGGAGCTCTCGCGCAACGAGGGCGACCGCGCCGGTCACGACGCCGTGATCGCCGAGATGCTGCAGCGTTTTCCCGCCAGCCGATGGCTGGAGGAGGCACTCTATTCGGGAGGCAACATGTACCTCCTGAATCACGATGCGCAACAGGCAATCTATCACTACTCCACTTTGGTGAAGATGTTCCCCAACAGCACCTACGCGCCTTCCGCGCACTGGCGCGCGGCCTGGATGAACTATCGCATCCGCAACTATTCCGACGCGGCGCGGCTGATGGATGAGCAGATCGAACGCTACGCAGGGGGCATTGAAATCCCCGGCGCACTCTACTGGCGCGGGCGCATCTACGAGGACGAAGAGCACAACTTCCCCCAGGCTGTGAACTACTACCGCAGGTTGACGGAGATCTACCCGGACTATTACTACGCCAACCTTGCGAGGCAGCGTCTGGCCGTGCTCGGCGCGCAGCACACGACTCCGCCCGCCCCATCGCTGAGTGCCGCGCAGAAGGCTCCCGAACCGGGGCTGACCGGCGATTTGCCGGAGAACGATACGCACCTGATCAAGGCGCGGCTGCTGGCAAATGCGGCACTCAATGAGTACATCGCGCCCGAGATTCGCGCCAGTCCTGGCTCGGACGAGTGGGGAGCGCTGGCGCAGGCGGAGATATACGTCTCCTATGGCGAGTACACACGCGCGTTGCAGTCGATGAAGCACAGCGGCATTTCCTTCTACACCACGCCTATGGATCAGGTGCCCGTCATCTACTGGCACCTTTTGTTCCCCCAGCCGTACTGGAAAGAACTGGTGGCCAATGCGGGAAACAGTGGGCTGGACCCGTACCTGGTGGCGTCGCTGATCCGGCAGGAGTCGGAGTTCAACGCCGGAGCGGTAAGCCCCAAGAGCGCGTACGGATTGATGCAACTGCTGCCATCGGTGGGGAAATCAGTGGCGAAGAAGACTGGGATCAAGCGGTTCTCGACGGCGCAGTTGCTGGACCCGTCGGTGAATCTGGAGTTGGGGACCGCGAACCTGAAACAGGCGATCGACCGTTTTGGCGGGCAGGTGGAGTACGCGCTGGCGGCCTACAACGCGGGCGACACGCCGGTCCGGCAATGGCTCGCGAGCAACGACTACAAGGATGTGCCCGAGTTTGTCGAGTCGATCCCCTACACCGAGACGCGGGAGTACGTACAGTCGATCCTGCGCAACCGGGAGATGTATCGCGCGCTTTACCCAGTCCGCTAGCCGCCGATTGGAGGAAGCGATCATCCGATCTCGCCCAGGGGTTTACGATGTGGAAGGCAACCGCCAGGCCCGGATGGCGAAATTGGCAGACGCAGCGGACTTAAAATCCGCAGACCGTAACTGGTCGTGGGGGTTCAAGTCCCCCTCCGGGTACCATCTAAGTAGTTTATTATCAATAATATATGAGTTGAGCTGTCCCTTGTGTTCCAAAAGGGTGCCGAACACGATGAGCCCGCCTGGCCCTCTTGAAACAAAGCAACTGCTTTAGAATCCGCATTTCCTGCCCTGCATGCATGGCTCGCCGCAGCATGGGTTGTAAACGGCAAACCAATCCAGAAATGCCGTTCCAAAAGGTGTGGGTTGTGAAACAGAAAGCACGTGCGCGGCTCTCCAACTTTAGGAAATCTCGGAACAAAGGGTAGCGGCATCCCAACTCTTACTGAACAATTACCGTGACCGTCGTGGAGTGTGCCAGCGTGCCAGCGGTTGCCGTTACGGTGGCGTTGTAGGTTCGCGGCTGGGCGGTCGTTCCACCGCCTCCGCTGCCACCTCCTCCACAACCCGTCAGTGCGACAGCGCCTACGCTTATCAACAACAACGCGATGAGAGTCAGCCGCGCAGGCTGTATCTTCGTGCGACTGAACCCACCCAGGAAAGGCACCAGCAACGCAAGCGCGATCACAGGGAGGATTCTCCCCAGTTGGCCGCTCCTGTCGAGCATTGCTGTGGTCGGGACCTGAATCATGAGTGTGATGTTGGTTGCAGAACTGCCTGCTGGAAGCGAGGATGGCGTGAATGTTGCGGTGAACCCGGACGGTAAACCGGTTGCCGAAAACGTTACTGTCGCAGGAAATGTGGTGCCTCCGGAAGGGCTCAGCGGTAGAGTGAAGGACGCCGTACCGCCTGGTTGGATCGTCTGCGATGCACCGCCTCCTCCTGTTGTTAAGGTGAAGTCCTGAACGGTCTCGCTCACCGCAGCGCTAGACACAGAGCTGAAGTTCGCGTCGCCGCCATACCCTGCAGTGATCGAGTGTGTTCCCGCCACTAGAGTCGAGATGTTTAGCGTCGCGTTGCCGCCACTCAGACTAGCTGTTCCAAGCGTGGTGGCACCATCGGAGAAGACTACAGAGCCCGTCGGCGTACTAACCATAGAAGAAACCGTCGCGGTCAGGGTCACAATACTCTGTGCCAATGCCGGATTCGGTGATGCGGTCAACCCCGCTACGGGAACGATCTTGTTGACCGTGATCGAGTGCGTTACTTCGGTCGCGGCAGCATAGTTTGTATTGCCTGACTGATCGGCTGCAACCACGACGGTACCTGCACCTGTGATTGTGAGAGTGCTCCCACTCAACGACGCTGGCCCTGAAAGCAGGCTAAATGTTACTGGAAGTCCAGAGGTGGCGCTGGCTGAGAGGGTGACTGGCGGGACACCAAAACTAACGGGCGAGGTAGGGGCAGCAAATGCGATCGTCTGAGACTTGCCTGCAACGGTAAACGTTGTAGTCAGAGTTCCAGCGGCGTAGTTGCCAGTTGCTGCTTGGTTCGCCTGCAGCGTCACGGTTCCTGCGCCTGTCAGCGTCACCGTGGAGCCCAATAGCGTTGCCGGGCCGGAGACAACCGAATAGGTGATTGCGCCGCTTGAATTTGATGTTGCCGATACTGCGAAGGAGGCATCACCGTAAATGTGACTGGGGACTGAGAAGCTGATCGTCGGTGCTGCCATGGCCACAGTAAATGATGCGTTCTGCACTTCAGAAGAGTAGCTGCCGGCCGCAGCCTGACTCGCTTGCAACACTACAGCGCCTGCGCCGGTGATTGTCACGGTCGGGCCAGAGAGGGTTGCCGGGCCGCTGACCACAGAGTAGGTGAAAGCTCCGGAGGAATTCGACGTAGCAGACACTATGAAAGGTACGTCGCCATAGGTGTGATTCGCTACCGAGAAGGTAATACTCGGCGCTGTTCCTGCGACGGTGAAGGAGGTGGTCTGCGTCCCTGCCGTATAGTTGCCCGCCGCAGTCTGGCTTACCTGAAGAACGACTGTACCCGCTCCGGTCAGCGTGACAGCCGCGCCAGATATGGTTGCAGGACCGCTGACCACGGAGTAGGTGAAGGCTCCTGACGAGTTCGAGATCGCAGCCACTGTGAACGGCCCATCACCATAGGTATGGTTCGGAACGGTGAACGTGATCGTCGGCGCGGTACCGGCGACCGTAAATGTTGCGGTCTGAATCCCTGCCGCATAGTTGCCCGCAGCGCCCTGGCTTGCCTGGAGCACTACGGTGCCTGCGCCAGTCAGCGTGACGGTAGAGCCAGAGATCATCGCCGGGCCGCTGACGATGGAGTAGGTAACGGCTCCGGAAGAGTTCGACGTAGCAGACACTGCGAACGGCGCATCACCGTAGGTGTGGTTCGGAACGGTGAACGTGATCGTCGGCGCGGTACCGGCGACCGTAAATGTGGCGGTCTGAATCCCTGCCCCATAGCCGCCGGCCGCGGCCTGGCTTGCTTGCAAGATCACTGTGCCTGCGCCGTTGATCGTCACGGTCGAGCCAGAGATGGTTGCCGGCCCGCTGACCACGGAGTAGGAAAACGCTCCTGACGAGTTCGACGTAGCAGCCACTGTGAACGGCGCATCACCATAGGTGTGGTTCGCTATGGTGAACGTAATCACCGGCGCTGAGCCTGCGACGGTGAAGGTGGTGGTCTGCGTCCCTACCGCATAGTTGCCCGCCGCGACCTGACTTACCTGAAGAACGACTGTACCGGCCCCGGTCAGCGTGACGGTGGCGCCAGCGATGGTTGCAGGGCCGCTGACTACGGAGTAGGTAACAGCTCCGGAAGAGTTCGACGTAGCAGACACTGCGAACGGCGCATCACCATAGGTGTGGTTCGGGACGGAAAAAGCGATCGTCGGTACTGCAGACGACACCGTAAACGTGGCATTCTGGCTGCCTGAGGAATAGTTCCCCGCCGCAACTTGGTTGGCTTGCAGCACCACGGTGCCCGCGCCGGTAAGAGTGACCGCCGGCCCGGACATGGTTGCAGGGCCGCTGATTACGGAGTAGGTGAAAGCTCCGGAGGAGTTAGAGGTCCCAGACACTGCGAATGGCGCATCGCCATACGTGTGGTTCGGGACGGAGAAGCTGATGGTTGGCGCGGCGGGAGCTACCGCGAACGTGACCGTCTGACTACCCGCGGAGTAGTTGCCAGAGGCAGCCTGGCTTGCCTGCAGCACCACTGTGCCTGCGCCGGTAAGAGTGACCGTTATCCCGGCAATGGTTGCCGGCCCGCTGACCACCGAATAGGTAATCGTCCCCGACGAATTCGAGGTTGCAGACAATGCGAAGGGCGCATTGCCATAGGTGTGGTTGGGGACGGTGAAGGTGATTGTCGGCGCGATACCGGCGACCATAAATGTGGCGGTCTGAGCCCCTGCCACGTAGTTGCCCGCCGCAGCCTGGCTTACCTGAAGAACGACTGTGCCCACTCCAGTCAGCGTAACCGTAGAGCCCGAAATCGTCGCCGGGCCACTTACCACCGAATAAGTGATCGCTCCCGAAGAGTTCGAGGTCGCAGACACTGAGAACGGCGGATCGCCATAGGTATGATTTGAAACGGCAAACGTGATCGTGGGCCCGTTACCGACGACCGTAAATGAGGCGGTCTGCGTTCCGGCCAGGTAGTTGCCCGCCGCCAACTGGCTTACCTGAAGAATGACTGTGCCCGTTCCGGTCAACGTGACGGTCGAGCCGGAGACTGCCGCCGGGCCGCCTGCCACGGAGTAGGTAAAGGCCCCGGACGAGTTCGAGGTTGCGGACACTGTGAATGGAGCATCGCCGTAGGCATGGTTGGGCACCGCGAAAGTTATGGTCGGCGCTATGGCAGCGACGCTGAAGCCAGCCAGCTTGGTCGCTGCTGCGTAGTTGCCAGAGGCAGCCTGGCTTGCCTGCAGAAACACCGCTCCAATTCCCGTAAGTGTGACTGTGGAACCAGAGATCGTCGCTGGACCTGAGACTACCGAGTAACTTATGGCGCCCGGCGAGTTCGATGTCGCAGACACCGCAAATGGTGCATCGCCATAAGTGTGGTTGGGGATGGCGAACGTAATCGTCGGCGCTGTGCCTGCAACGGTGAAGGTGGTCGTCTGCGTCCCTGCGACGTAGTTGCCGGCCGCCACCTGGCTTGCCTGAAGCACGACGGTGCCCACTCCAGTCAGCGTCACCGTAGATCCCGAAATCGTTGCAGGGCCACTTATCACGGAATACGTGATTGCCCCCGACGAGTTAGAGGATGCGGACACGGCGAACGGCGCATCGCCATAGGTATGATTTGAAACGGTAAACGTGATCGTGGGCCCGTTACCGGCGACCGTAAATGTGGCGGTCTGCGTGCCGGCTGCATAGTTGCCCGCCGCGGCCTGGCTTGCCTGCAGAACGACGGTGCCTGCGCCAGTCAGCGTAACTGTAGAGCCCGAAATCGAAGCCGGGCCGCTTACCACTGAATACGTGATTGCTCCGGACGAGTTCGAGGTCACCAATACCGGGAACGGAGCATCGCCGTAGGTATGGCTCGGTACGGAGAAGGTTATGGTCGGCGCTTCGGCCGCAACTGTAAAGCTCGCTGTCTGTGCGCCAGCCAGGTAGTTGCCGCTCGCAGCCTGGAATGCCTCGAGAATTACAGTCCCCACGCCGACACCGGTGAGTGTAACCGTAGAGCCTGAAATCGTCGCCGCTCCGGAAAGAACGATATAACTGATTGCTCCGGGTGAATTCGACGTCGCTGACACCGTGAATGGAGCGTCGCCGTAGGTGTGGTTCGGCACCGCGAAGGTGATGGTCGGTGCTACCCCCGCGACGCCGAAGCCGGCCTGCTTAGTAGCTGCTGCGTAGTTGCCAGAGGCAGCCTGGCTTGCCTGCAGCACCACTGTGCCTGCGCCGGTAAGAGTGACCGTGGCACCAGAGATGGTCGCCGGTCCTGCGACTACCGAGTACGTAATGGCGCCCGGTGAGTTCGATGTTGCCGAGACCGTAAATGGGGCATCACTATACGTGTGGTTTGGGACGGTAAACGTAATGGTAGGCACAATCAACGGATTGACGGTAACAGTTGCCTGCTGGGAGCTGCTGTTGTAGTTGGCTGTGAGCGTGACCAGAGTGGAGGAAGAAACACTGCCCGATTGGTTGCTGAATGTGGAGGAAGTTTGCCCGAATGGGATCGTGACGAAGCCGGGTACTGGAAATGCGCTGCTGCTGGAAGCCAGCGAGACAGTTGCGCCGGGGACAGGCGCTGGGGCGCTGAGGGCGAGAGTGAGAGAAGCCGACCCGCCGGAGAAAACCGTTGATGGGCTTATGGTCAAACTGCTCACTGTGGGCTGGGTCGATCCAGGGCCGACGATCCAATAGCCCAGTGGGAGAGTGCCCGTATTGCTGCCGGCTTTGCTGTTTGCAGTTGCGCTTATGTTGTGGGCGCCCACGAATGCGGATGAAAAAGACAGAACCATGGTCAGAGTTCCGCTATTGCCGGTAGCAACGTAACTGCTGCCCGGGGCCGAGAGCGTACAGAATGGTGTCGACAGGGTTCCGGGCCCACCCGCCACAAGACTCTGCGAACCGGCACTGTACAAGTAAAGGTAGGTCGAGGATCCACTGAATGAGGCTTGCATTTCACAGTTGGCGCCTCCCATGCCTGCAAAATTCAAGGTCACGCTTTGGATGTCGGAAGCGCCAACCGCATCGTTGAGGTTCAGAGTGAAGGAAACCGGAACATCGTTCGCCGAGGAACCCGCATTAGGAGTGACGCCGGTAATTGTGATCGCCGTGCCCTCCTGTACCAGGGACAGACTCTGGCGCTGCGCGGTGATGTAGCTGTTCCGCTGCGCAGCGGCGGTATTGGCCGTATACGTGAAAGGAATCGTCGCATTTCCGCTGCCGCTGATTGTTCCCGGAAAGCTGATCCACGAAGCATTCGAGGACACATTCCACGAGCACGTTGCGGGCGCGGTTATGTTCAGGTTGGCCGTCCCTGCGGCAGCGGCAAGCACGGAAGAAGAAAGCGATAGCGCAGCGCAAGGGGTGTCATAGCTGACAGTAATTGGCAGCGAAGAGGAGGTCTGGGTGCCTGCGGTCAGCGTCAGGAGCGAATAGGGGTCGGACCAACTGCTGCCCGGGGCGAGTGTGCCGTTTTCAAAGTTGTTCGAGAGGGCCACCGGCTTCATGTCGAGCTGATAAGTGTGCAGCGCGTCCAGGGATCCCGTTTCGTAGTGAATGAGCGCGCCACTGGTGAGGGTAATGACCGATTGAGTGGCCATGGCCAGGTTGTTCGGAGTGTAGAAGCCGATCGGCTGGTGAAACTCAAGCCATAACCACGAGTCGGAAACGGGGTCGCGCAACACGTGGAGAACGCGCAATCCGGAGGAGTTTTCCGCGGGCACGAGGGTATACGGACCCGAAGCGGTGACATCGCGCTCATCGGTAAGGGGAATCCAGCCCAGGACGTCTGCGCGGTGCTCGGCAGAGTAGGGCCCGCCATTATTCCAGGGATAACCCATCACGGAAAAAGCATCCGCATATTCGTAGTTGACTGCCGTGAGAGGGGCTGGCGGCCCGGCTGAGGCAGCGGCGGGATCCTCCGCCGGGGGGGCCCCAGAGATGGTGCCCGGATTAGAAGCTGTGAAGTCCAGTGGCCCCAGCGTGATCGACCCGAAGTCCAGCGTATTGGCATGATTCAAACCGAGATTGTGGCCCAATTCGTGCGATGCGCCCCCCCACATCTGTGGATAGCTGGTGGTGTAATTGTTGAGGATCGGTAGCCAGACATTTGAGTATTGATGATTGATCGCGGAACTGGCCCCTTCACAGCCGATGTCGGCGTAGCCGCCAAACCAGCAGGAAGTAGCCGGGAATGCAATCACGATTCTGTTGTACTGGGTAAAGTCAACCGTCCCGGAAGCGGCTGCAATCGCCGCGGCCTGCATCCCGGAGGTTGTGGTGCAATCGTAGGCCTGCGGCAGGGCGAAGGGGCCGAAGATATTCCCGGCCGCGGAGGTCTGGCCGTAGGAGACCTCGTTCCAGAAACCGTTCACCGAGGGGTTTGGCCCGAACAGTACCTGGTTCCAATAAGACGCCTGGTCCAGTCCAGTCGGAAATGACGGCGTGTTATTCGGGAAAGTTACAAGGAGTACGGCAATGTTCTGGGTACCGGTAGTGGAGCACGCGGCGGGAGCGGGACTCCCCGCCGAAGGAAGAGGACTGCCAGCTAGGTAGCTTGCATACGCAAGTTGTTCGATTTCGGCGGGGGTGGCATCGGCCAGCGAATCCGCCGCCATGATTTCGGGCAGACCCACGCCGCGCACTGTCACCTGATGATGAAGCAGCCGCTCAAGGTGCGGTATGGACGCGGAGAACGAGAGATCAGTGTCGCTGGCAAACGTGTGGAGGCGGTAACGCGTTGAGGAAGTGTTGTGTTCGAAGTCGTCTGCAACTGAGCCTACTAACTCGCCGGTAATGGCCCTTTCCTGCTCAATCAGACTTGAGGCAGTAGCATCGGCGGCAAGCAGAGCAGTACGAACTGCGGGGTCTAGCGCATAGGTGCGAGCATTGGATGGGTCGTCCCTCAGGATCTTCACGATCAGATCGCGCCTTGCCGCGACCATCGTTTTCGTCTGCATGCTCCACGAAGCCCCGCCGCTGGTCGCTGCGTTGATTTGAGTATTCAACTGAGCGAGCGCCTGGTTGATATTCGCCTGTTGGCTTGGGGGGCTTGCGCTCTGCGCACATAATAACGAACCGGTAAAGAGTGTCGCTGCAATTAGAACCTGGGCGCTTGCGCGGCGCACCGAACACGAACTCCTGGCACCCGAGGCGTTCGGCGAGTCAATAGCGGAACTTCCGGATCTCATTAGAGTTCTCCGCTGGAGCTGATTGGGGGAGGATGCTGATGATACACCGGGAATTGCCACTTGATCCGTCAATTAAAGGATGGAGCGGTCATGTTTCTGTGATGTCTCGTCCTTTCTCGATGACTGTGATCGGGGGCAAGTGCACATGATTCGGGATGTGTTTTCGATAAACGGCCATTCTTCGGGCGGAAGTGAGTGCCAACGATGGAGACCCACCCACGCATATTGCTACTCCGAGTTTCTGCGACGCAGTCGGAGCTAGGAGTTCTTTCTGTCCCTCAACCCACACCTTTTGGAACAGTGCAACGCATCATTTTCTATCATCTCTTTTCAGCAGATTGCGGGGACTGCAACAGTCGGCTTTTTGGAACAACCTTGCGCGCGGGTATTCCCCTTTGCCGCGTTTGTTCTCGCAAATTGACGCCCCGCTTCGAAGCCGAGATGTGCTCGGGTTGCGGTATAAAACCGTAATCTGAGCAAATTGAGGACAAAAGGGCGTGTACCTAATACGTACCAAATAACCGCGTATCGGCAGTTTCCGGCGTTTGTTGCTAGCATAGTTTTCA
>Ga0224555_1005322_pt1 | contig 10901 bp, 11 predicted proteins | sample 714S23034metaG_FD_180687 | JGI IMG/M metagenome (GOLD analysis project Ga0224555, IMG submission 180687) | Peat soil microbial communities from Stordalen Mire, Sweden - 717 S2 30-34 | ecosystem: Environmental > Terrestrial > Soil > Wetlands > Peat | place: Sweden: Norrbotten County, Stordalen...
CCTGCTCGACCACGCTGAAGTCGTCGCCCTGAAAGGCGCCCAGCAACACGCCGCCGACCGCCTGCGCGGTGGCACAGCTTACGTCACCTTGGAACCCTGCAACCACACCGGCCGCACGCCGCCCTGCACTGAAGCCCTCATCGCCGCAGGCCTCAGCCGCGTCGTCGTCGCCACCATCGACCCCAACCCCGACGTCGCCGGTCATGGGCTTGACCTACTGCGCGCCGCCGGAATCGAAGTCACACTCGGCGTCTGCCAGTCCGAAGCCCGCCGCCTCAACGAAGGATTCGCACGCTGGAGCCAGCATCATCGGCCACTCGTCCTGATGAAGGTGGCCATGACCCTTGACGCCCGCATCGCGCCGCCGCCCGGCGAACACACCCTGCGTGAGCCTTACTGGATCACCTCTGAAGCCGCCCGCGCCGCCGTGCAGCCGCTGCGCTGGCAGGCCGACGCCGCGCTCACTGGCGTGGATACGGTCCTCGCCGACGACCCCATGCTCACCGACCGCAGCGGACTGCGACGCCGCCGGCCTCTCATGCGTGTGGTCCTCGACTCTGCTCTGCGCATGCCTCTCGACTCCAAGATGGTGGCCACGGCCCATAACGATCTGATCATTTTCACCGTCTCCAAGGACGAAGCTCGCGTCACGGAACTCCGCCAGCGCGGTGTCCGCGTCGAAATACTGCCCGCCGAGGCTGGCCGCGTCCCGCTCGGCAAGGTTCTGGACATTTTGGGCGAAGAGGGAATTCTGACACTGCTCACCGAGACCGGAACCATGCTGAACACGGCGCTGCTGGTTGGCGGTCTTGTGGACCGCATCCATCTCTTTGTCGCCCCGCAAATCATGGGCTCCGACGCCGTCCCCGCCTTCAAAGGCATGACCCACGCCATCCACATGGCCGAAGTCGAAGTCGAGCGCTACGGCAACGACCTCGGCCTCTGCTCCCTGCTCCGCGATCCGTGGCCGGGTGACCCCTTAAAATAAAACCATGTTCACTGGCATCATCGAACAAACCGGCACGCTGGTTAGCCTGGAAAACCGCGGCGGCGTCCGTCGCATCACCGTCGAAGCTCCCGGCCTGGCGGGGCGGCTGCGCGAGGGCGACTCGCTGGGCGTCTCCGGCGTTTGTCTTACAGCGTTGGATGTGAACCCCACCCTCTTCCACGCCGATCTGGCCCAGGAAACTCTGGACTGCACCTCGCTGGGCGCGCTCACTCCTGGCGCGAAAGTCAATCTGGAACTGCCCACCGCCGCCGGAAGTCCACTTGGCGGCCACATTGTGCAGGGTCATGTGGACGGCTGCGGCACGATGACCGCGCTCGATCCCGTCATTCCGGAATCGAGCCCGGCATTCGACCGCGAAACCACTGACTGGACCCTCAAGGTCAAGGTTCCGGAGAAGGTGCGCCCGTGGATGGTGCACAAAGGCTCAGTGGCCGTCGAGGGCATCAGCCTCACCATCGCCGATTTCGACGGCGAGACCATCACCATTGCTATTTTGCCGCTGACCTATTGGCGAACCAACCTGCACACGCTTGCCGCCGGTGCTCCAGTAAACGTCGAGGCCGACGTTCTGGTCAAGCTGGCGCACGCACAAATGCTGTCCGAGAAGAAGCCCGATCTGGATCTGACCGAGGCTTGGCTGGTAGCCAACGGATACTGATCGCCCTTAACAGGCTGCGGAAAAACTCATCGTTTTGAAAGGGCACGGCTTCAGCCGTGCCGTAAACGCAACAAAACAATGGCGGCCTTTAGCCCCTGAGGAACGTATTTCTCCAATTTTTCCTGAGAATCCGAGTTTTTCGCAGCCTGTTAAGCCCCGGCCTCGCCGAGACTTGCCCAATCGAGGCCAATCAAGCGCAAACGCACACTTACCCTTGGATGCTCTCGCATCTTGGGCCAGCCGACAGTGAAATATCTGGAAAATAGCGGTTTATTTGAACTGGGTGGCAATGTCCCAAATGTAGTATGCGATCACGAGCACTGTCGCGACAGCAACGAGCCACTTCATGACGCGCAGCGACGGCTCAATCTTGTTGACTCTGGCAACAATGGCCTCCTGCTCGGCCTTTTCATGTTCGAAGGAGTCGTCCAGAAAGATCTGGTCCTCTTCGTCGCGTTGCAGTCTTCCGCGATAAATGTAAAGGACTGCAGTGATCGCCACCAACGCACCATAAACCGACCACATCACCAGAACAAGCGACATATACCACCTCCGAACATTCTTTCAGCCCCGAAAAACGGCGGACCCAAAAGAATTTCCGGACCCGCATGGTAGAGGAGCCGTCTCGGTGAACATCATAACGCTGATCGGCCATGCCGGGGCTAATAAAAATCAGAGCCTTCGCCCGGCAGTGCCATCTGCGCTTAATCTTGCCTCGAAACCGGCTCTGGCCGCAGAAATCGACAGTTGCGCCAAATCCCGCCGCTTCTGCGACTTTCCCGGCTTTTAGTGCATCTAACAGGAGCCGAACAGCTCTGGGGGCCTTGAATCCCCGCTCGGCGAGCGGTACAGTAACATTCACGGCACGTATTCCACTTTTGGGAGATTCCATGGCCACCACAACCGTCGCACCCGCACAGGACGCCGTCAAGAAAGCCCCACTCACCCTGACCCCTCAGGCCGTCGCCAAAGTGCGCGAGATCATGGCCACCCAGGATCCCCTGCCCGCCGGACTGCGCATCGGCGTCGAGGGCGGCGGATGCTCTGGATTCCAATACTCCATGGCCTTCGAAAATCAGGCCGGCATGATGGACAAGGTCTTCAGCTTTGACGACCTCAAGGTCTATGTGGATGCAACCTCGCTGATGTACCTCAATGGCTGCACTGTGGACTACGTCGAGAGCCTTGAGGCCGCCGGCTTCAAGTTCGACAATCCTCAGGTGAAATCCACCTGCGGCTGCGGTTCATCCTTCAGCGTTTAGCGCTGCTGTTGGCCCCGTTTCTCAGTCAGTTTTGCTCCAGCACAAGGCTCGTCCCTCTCGCGGGGGCGAGCCTTTTTGCGTAGATTTGTTTGTTTTGTTCGGGCGTCGATTACCCTATTGCTGCGTCGGCGGCGATGCCGGAGGGGGGTTGCTGGTAGGCGCGGTTACGGCACTCGGGCTGCCGCCCACGGGAGTGGTCGTAGCGCTGGCAGGCTGCCCGATGCCCCCCGTGTTGCCCCCCTGCATCATCATCTGTTCGGCGAGCGGGTCGTAGACAAACTCCCATTCGTTGTAATGGTTCTTCTTCTTGTAAACCATGATGGACTGCTTGGGGCTGTTGGGCGAGAAGCCGATAATCCCCCCTCCGCCAAAAGTCTGTCCGCTCAACCCGGTACCCGTTCCGGTACCCGATCCGGCGTCTGCTCCTATCGTCGTCCCAGTAGTCGGCGCGGTAGCCGTGCCGCCGCTGGCGCTGTTCGCGTCCGGTGCCTGCGCGGCATTGCTGTTCGCGTTCTGCACTTGCGCAGCGTTGGGGTCGGGCGGGGCCGTCTGCTGGTTGAAGCTGCTTGCTCCTGTAGGGTTGCTTCCGCCCCCAAGGCTGCTTCCGCCCGGCAGTCCGTTTCCGCCGCTTGGCCCCGTCCCGGCAATCGTCGAGCCTGCCAGCGGCACTCCAAAGAAGCCCATGGCCGTCGGAGCTTTGTTCTGGCCAAACCTAATCGGCTTCCAATCCTCTTTCCCGGTTGTCGGGTCTGTATATTTCTTGCGCAGGAAGCGGATGTTGTTGGTTTTCACCAGCGCATCGACGCTCGGCGGATACGCCCCGAATTTCTTGTAATAGAGCTTCACGCCTCGCGCGTACTGCATGCCGCGATGCATGGTCTCCAGCTCACGGTCGCGCTGAATCTCCTTGGAAACCTTGGGCAGCGCAACGGCCAGCGCAATGGTAAGCATCGCCACCATGCAGATGACCGCAACCAGCACGTAGCCTTCTTCGGAAGGCTTCGTACGGCGGGTTGGGGTGGGCTTCGTCATTCAGTTCCCATCAGCTAATTCGCTTGCAGCGGCAGCGTTTGCGTGTTGTTGTAACCCAGGTCGGTCACTTGCACGCTGCCTGGCATTATTGCGTTCACCTTGTAGCGATGATCCACAATCTCGCCGGCGCGGGCGACAAAAATGTCATCCCCGTGAACAAAAAATGCTTGCAGCGATTTGTCCTTGGCCTGCGTGTAGCCGAAGTACTTGAGATCGATGGCCGGTGGTCTATGCTTTTCTGGCACTGCCGGGGCCGCGTTCGCGCTGTGCTGGCCGGGACGCGCTCCCGCCGCCGGCATTTCGATGCGCGCCGGCTCCGACTCCGCGGAGAAGATGTTTCTGCCCGTGCCCAGGTACTCCACCTCTTCACTCAACGCCAGTTTGTCGAGATGCAGCGTAGGGTCAATGTCGGCGTTGGAAAGCTTCTGAGCTTCCGGAGAGCCGGATGAAGAAGGATTTGTGGCAGCCGCGCGGCCGGGCTCCAGAGCAGGCTGACCGGCAATAGACCGTGCTGCCGCCACCGGGCGCGCCGGCGTGGGCGCTCCTCCAAAACTCCCCTTCAGCTCGTAGCCGCCAGCGCAGACGATCACGGCCAAAAGTGCGGCGAGTATATAAACCTGGCGCTTGTTTTCGATTCCCAGGGGCAGGGCCATGTCTATCTGCCCTCCTTTCCCTGAGAGGCAATCGGCGTGGCAGAAGTCGCATCGCCTGCTTGCTGCGTTGACGGCAATCCGCTGGCCGCCGCATCCCCCGGCCGCAGCCAGGTGGAAACCTTCAGCCGCAGGTTCACCAGGCCGCCCTGCTGGCCGGTCAGCGAAAGCCCGCGAATCACAAAGAAGGTCTGGTCGCGTTCCAGGCTGTTCACAAACCGCATGATCTGCTGGTAGTTGCCTGTGATGCCCGCATCCAATGAAATCTCTGTCAGGTCCGAGCCGGGAGCGCCTTGCGAGTATTGCACCCGGCTGAGCCGCACCGGGCCTTTCAGCGCCAGCTCCCCAATGCGGCGATCGACGGACGAGTAGTTCGGCGGGATGCGCTTTGCGTAAAACGCCATCACCTGCGCGCGTGCATCCTCCACGCGCTTGTCCAGGCCGCGCAACGGGGCGATTTGCAGCTCTTTCGCCTTCAACTGAACTTCTTTGGCCGCCAGCGCGTCTGTCGAGCTACCGCTCGTCGCAGCCCAGTCCAGGCCAAAGCGGATCGAGAGGCCGATAACCGCAACCAGCAGCACTGCAAAGGCAGCGTAATGCCATGTGAGCGGAGAGGTCAGCCGCTCGCGCCACAGGGATGGGGTGCTGTTGCTCATCGCGCCCCTCCTGAATTCGATTTCAATTTCTGGCCCGCGCCATCTTCGCCAGGCGAAGGCTTTTTGCCTTCGAGCTTTTTTTGCGCCTTGCGTTCCATTGGCGCCGTCGGGTTGTATTCGGCTTGCAGTTCGAAGGTAAAGCGATTCGAGGCGCTCACCGGCTCCAGCCGGTCGGCCTGGCCTCCAGTCGCCTCGGAGCTTTCGCCCACGATGCCCGGCAACAAAAAGTGTTTCGAATGCTCCAGATTCTGCACCAGATCGTCAGCGCGGTCGCGGGGTCCCACGACGCGCAACTTCACCGTAGTGCGGCCCGTCTTTTCATCGCTCGTCGGCTCCAGCGTTGCCACTTGTACGCCGCCCGGAACTACATTTTCCAGGTCTTCCATCGCCAGCGTCCAGGAGAAGGTCTTCTGGTCGAAGAGCTGGTTGAGCATCCCCACCTCTTTCAGCAATCGTGCGTTGGCGGGCTGGCGCATCATCTCCTGGTAACCCTCCCGTTCCCGGTTGATGGCGTCTATCTTGCTCTGCACGCGCTGTTCGGTTGCGCGAGCCTCGTCGGCTTTCTGGTGGACGGCGCGCAGGCCCAGGCCGAGCCCGATGGCCATCACCGCCAGCACCGCAATGGCGATACGAAGCCGCTTGAGCGCCGGTCCTATATCGGTGTAGGGGCGGGTGGCGAGATTGAGAGTTATCTTCATTAAGCCGCTCCCGCCAGCGCGCCGGCCACACCCGCCAGTGTCAACACGTTTCCCAGCGGTGTCGCGGCTCCGGTCTCGGGCCGCGGCGCCAGATCAACGACGGTCAATCCAGAGTCGCCGGGCGGGAATATCCAGCGGGCAAAGTCCTCTGCGGCGCTGCCTCCGCCCAAGCCCATGCCGGCTCCAATCCCGGCAAAATGCAGCACCCGCGGACGAGCGCCCACCTTGTCTTCAAAGTAAGCCGCGGCCACGGCGATGCCGCGCTGCACCTCATCGAGGCGCTGGCTTGGCTCTTCGGGCAGATCGAGCGAGCGATAGAGCAGCAGATCCTGCCCGTAAGTAATCGATGTGGTCAGCGCCAGCGCGCCCAGGTTGGCCGCCAAAACCGGCTCAGTCGAATCGATAGCCCCCAGCGACGCCAGGCTTGTGGGCAGCACGGCTCCGGGCTCGTAGCTCGCCGCGCGCACGGCGCCCTCGTACTCCGCCAGAATCGCTCCCGGCAGCACCGCCGCCAGCACCTTGCATTCTGTCTTGTTCTCCACCAGCACCTGGTAGCTCACTCCGGCCTGCTCCACGTCGAATGGAACCATCTTGCGCAACCGGAAGCGGATCACGGGAACAACTTCCGCCGCCTTGCTGGGCAGCGAATCGAAGTCCAGAACGAAGACGCGAACCACCGTGTCGGGCAGCACAAGCGTAACCGCGTGTGTACGCGGCGAAACCTGGCCGAGGGCCGCGCGGATGGCGTTAGCCACAATCTCCGGCGCGCGCAGATTTTCTTCGCCGATGCCCGGCACAATCACGCCCTGCGGCAGCGGCTCAAACGCGTAAACCGGCGCCTCGCCCGGCCCCGACGTGGCGGCGGCCAGCACGCCCTGTGGCGATAGCTCCACTGCCACCGGCGGACGCGCTCCGGATGCGGAACCGAGTTTGGCTTTGCTGAGAATCGAGTTCACTATCTTGACGCCTCGATAAATGTAACCTTGTTGATCTCCTTGAGTGTGGTCAGTCCGCGCCGCACACGATCCAGCGCCGACTCGCGCAAAAAGCTCATGCCCTCTTTCTGCGCCAGCTTGCGCACTTCGGAAGTGGGCTTCTTTGCCAAAATCAATTCGCGAATCGGATCGGTCAGATCCAGCAGTTCATGAATCGCCGTCCTGCCGCGATACCCCGTGCCCCCGCACTCGATGCAGCCCTGGCCCTCGCGGAATTCAAACCCGCGCCAATCGGCCGGGTCCATGCCGCTAGCCCGCAGCGTCTCATCGTCATAACTGATGGGGCGCGCGCAGTACTCGCAGATGGTGCGCACCAGCCGCTGCGCCAGAATGCAGTTCAGCGCGGAGACAAAGTTGTAAACCTCCACGCCCATGTTCACAAAGCGGCCCAGCACATCCACCACGTTATTGGCGTGAACCGTCGTAAATACCAGATGCCCGGTCAGCGCGGAGTTGATGGCAATCTGCGCCGTTTCGTTGTCGCGGATTTCGCCCACCAGTATCTTGTCCGGATCATGCCGCAAAATGGACCTCAGCCCGCGCGCAAACGTCAGCCCTTTTTTTTCGTTCACAGGAATCTGCGTGATGCCGCGAATCTGGTACTCCACCGGGTCTTCGATGGTGATGATCTTGTCCTCGTCGCTCTTGATCTCGTTCAGCGCCGCGTAGAGCGTGGTGGTTTTTCCCGATCCCGTCGGCCCCGTCACCAGCACCATCCCGTAAGGCTCGCGGATATAACCGCGGAAGCGCTTCAGGTCCGCGTCGTTGAAGCCCACCACGTCGAGCGTCAGGTGGTGGAACTTCTCGCTCATTGACTCCTTGTCCAGCACGCGCAGCACGGCATTCTCGCCGTGAATCGTCGGCATGATCGAGACGCGGAAATCGATCAGCCGGTTCTTATACCTCACTCGAAAGCGTCCGTCCTGGGGCACGCGCCGCTCGGCAATGTCCAACTCGCTCATGATCTTGATGCGGCCCAGTATGGTGCTGTGATGCTCGCGCGCGATGGGCGCCATCGCCTCCTGCAACACACCGTCGATGCGGTACTTTACATGCACCGAATCATCGTAGGTTTCGATGTGTATGTCGGAGGCTCGCCGTTCCAGTGCGGTGAAGATGGTCGTGTCCACCAGCCGGATAATGGGGCTGATGTCTTCTTCGCTCGTCAGCTTTTCAATGGAAATATTTTCGTCGGCGTTTTCGTCGCCCGTCAGCACATCGAAGGTCAGCCCCTCGCTGGCTTCGTCCAGCACGCGCTGCGACTGCTCGGTCTTCTTCAGCAGTTCGGTAATCTGCGAGAGCGTCGCCACGCGCGGAATGATGCGATGCGAGAGCAGCCCGGCAATCTCGTCGAGCACCATCAGTTGCGAAGGGTCGCTGACCGCAATCACCAGCGCGTCCTTCTGTTGTTCGATGGGCACAAAGTTGTAGCGGAACATCAGCTCCACCGGGACCGTGCGCAACAGCTCGTGCTGAATCTTGAAATTCTTCAGGTCCACAAACTCTGCGTGGTAGCGCTCGGCCATGGATTCAGCCTGAGCGCGCTCCTCAGGGCTGCCAGGAAGCGGCCCGCCGGGAAGTGGAATCGCAAGTTGCGTTGCGTCAGCCATGATTTATCCCGGACCTCCGGTGCCCTGCCCCAGCGAGAAGATGGGCAGGTAAAGCGAGATGAGAATGAAGACCACCACAATGCCCATCACGACCAGGATGGCCGGCTCAATCAGCGCCAGTGCCGCGGTGAGAGCGGTGGCCACATCCTCCTCAAAAAACTCTGATACCGAGTTGAGCATCTGCGGCAGCGCGCCGGTCTGCTCGCCCACCGAAATCATCTCGCCGGCCAGATCAGGAAAAATCTTTGTCTGGATCAGCGCATCGGCCAGGCTGCGGCCCTCGCGGACCGTGGTAATCGAGCTGGTCACCGCGCGCGAAACCCGTCGCGAGCTAATGGAGCGCGCCGCGGTCTCCAGCGACGGCACCAGCGGCAGCCCGCCCGTCAGCAGCGTCGACAGCGTGCGCGCAAACAGGGCTACTTGGTACTTGAGCCAGATCTTGCCGAAGATGGGCAGCTTGATGCGGAACCCGTCGATGAAATCGCGGCCTTTTTCGGTCTGCGAGAAGCGATAACCGCCGAATCCCGTGCCCGCGAAGATGAGCAGAATCCACAGCAGATTGTGGTTCAGAAATTTGCCGAAAGCCAGCAGGTCCATGGTCATCGCCGGCAGCTTCGAGCCCATCTGGTCATACAGCGTGGCAAACTGCGGAATCACAAAGACGAACATGAAAAACATCAGACAGGTAACCAGCGTCATCAGCACGCAAGGGTAAATCAGCGACGCCACCAGCTTTTTACGAAAGGTGAGCGAGGTGCGCTGGAAGCTCACATAGCGCTCCAGCACCTCCTGCAAATTGCCGCTGCGCTCGCCGGCCAGCAGCGTAGTGGTGTACATCACCGGAAAGCCGCTCTGCGCCTCAAAAGCCGCCGAAAGTGCGTCGCCGGTCTTCACCCTCGCCGCCACGTCGTCCAACTGCGCCGCAAAATGCGCGTTTTTCTGGTTCTTGGCCAGCATCTGAATCGAGCCCAGAATCGGTAACCCGGCGCGAATCAGCGTGAGAAACTGCTGGTTGAAGATGAGAAACGGCTCCAGCTTGACCTTGCGCTTCGAGATTCCGCCAAAACCGCTGCGGGATTTGACGGAGAAGACGTGGTAGCCGGCGTGAACAAAGCGCGCGCGCAGCTCCTCGGCAGTGGCCGCCGTCTGCACCTGCTCCTGCACGCGGCCGCGCTCGTCGGCCAATTTGATTACGAATTCCGCCATGCCTCTGCCCGCCGGTTCAGTTGTCACCGGCTATTCCCCGCAAATTTCCCCAGCATTCAGGGTACCAGTTCCCGCCCGCTCTTCTCGTAACGGATAGACGCGAAAGGAGCAACCACCGCTCAAAGCGGGAAGGCAGGACAAGCCGCGGAAAACCTCGCAAGGGTGGCGAGTGCGGCTGTTTTGAAGGGCGCGGCTGGCCGGTCAGTGCTTTAGCCCTGACTCTTAAACACCGCTCGATGGGCAAAGGAGCTGTCGGGCTTGGGTGAAAAGCTGATTTCATACCGTGCAATACAGGCCATCATTCTGGCGCTTCTCCGCCCAAAGTGGATTGTGTACAGGTTCCTCACCATCCACTCTCGCCCGTGGAGGAAGCCCTGCACAGGAGAACCCTATGAATCTTCCCTTTACGAATGCCCAGCTTATCATCGCCGCGATTGCGCTCGTCGTCGTCGTTCTCATCGCCGTTGGCGCCTACCTTGAATATCGCAAATCCAAAACCCGTGCCCTCCGCACCCGTTTCGGAACCGAGTACGACCGAGCCATTGCCACCCATGGCTCCTCGCGAAAGGCCGAAAACAAACTGGCTGACCGCGAAACCCGCGTGGAAGCTTTGAAGATTCGCGATCTCGAAGCCACCGAGCGGGAACGCTATGCAGCCGAGTGGCACGCAGTCCAATCCCGCTTCGTCGACCACCCCAAGGCCGCCGTCACGGAGGCCGATGATCTGGTCAACTCTGTTCTTGAGGCGCGCGGCTATCCCAGAGCCGGTTTCGAACAGCGCGCCAACGATGTCTCCGTCACCTACCCCCGCGTGATGGAAAACTACCGCCGCGCGCACGGCGTTGCCGTCCGGCCGGGCCAGATCGAAGCCACCACCGAAGAGCTCCGGACCGCCATGATCGAATACCGCGCTATCTTCGATGAGCTGCTTCAGGCCCAAAAGCCCGGCGAACACAAAGTCGCCGCATGACTTTGAGTTTTTGCGTCGCCAAAAGGGCCTGACATAAGCGGGTGTCCTGGAGGTTCATAACATGGGACTACTCACGAGCGTAATTCGATTCGCGCGCAAGTCGGAACTCCCCTGCCTGCTGCTGGCGGGCACATTCGCGCTGACGACCACCCTGG
>Ga0224555_1005323_pt1 | contig 10900 bp, 14 predicted proteins | sample 714S23034metaG_FD_180687 | JGI IMG/M metagenome (GOLD analysis project Ga0224555, IMG submission 180687) | Peat soil microbial communities from Stordalen Mire, Sweden - 717 S2 30-34 | ecosystem: Environmental > Terrestrial > Soil > Wetlands > Peat | place: Sweden: Norrbotten County, Stordalen...
CCGGAAAGCCGGATACGGGAAATCCGTTCGTCCGGTTTGATGAGGGGTGAAGTGGAACAGCGGAACCGACAACGACGGTCAGTTCAATCCGCTCGTTCCACTTCGCCTACTCTACCGCTGGCAACCCAATCATGCCAGAAGCGCAGGGATGACAAGGCCGACGCGCGCGACCGTCCCGCTCCGCAAAGCTCTTTTACTCCACCACGTTGGCCAGGCCCACGTCAATGTTCTGGCCGCCCTCGGTTTGGTGGCAATGGACGGCCAGCGTCACGGTGGCGTTGGGCGTCAGGAGCGCGCGGGCGGAAGGGCGGATGCCCATCGTCACATAGCTGGTGGTGAAGCCGCCCGCCTTGGACGCCAGCACGCCGTTGACATAGATTTCCACGTCTTCATCGTGGTCCACGTAGAATTGAAGCCCGGAGTACTGCTTGTCCGGCAGCGTGATCTGGCGCCGCAGCCAGATGTCCCCGCTATCCCAACGCGTCCGCACCACCGCGCCCGGGGTGCCTTTTGTGCCGAAGCTGGCGGGGCCTTCCTGCCAGGAGGAGGCGTCGAACCCGGCCCCGGCCCAATCGTCCGAAGGTTTGCTGGTGGTGTAACGCCAAATCGCCGGCGCCTTCTGAGCGGTCGGAATCACTTCCACAATCTTCGGCGGCGTGGGCAGCGGCGCCCAGGGGCCGGCTTTGGTTTTGCCGGCGCGCGCCCATTTGGTCCACAGGGCGCGATCGGCCAGCATCTTGATGAAGACGCCGCCGATGACCGGACGCGCGTGCATGCCGTCGCTGTGGATATTGTCCGTCTCATACGAATCCGTAAAGGGCGAGCGCGCCGTGGTGTGGTTGAGGTAATCGTAGATGGGTGAAATCAGCGCCTCGAAGTCAGCCTGATTGTCAGCCAGCGTGGCGCTCCACAACGACCAATCGGTCTTGGTCAATTTAGTGCGCGAATCCAGCGGGACGCCGTAACGCTGCATCACGGTCTTGTAAAAGGCGGTTTCCTTTTGCGCCACTTCGGGCGGGAATACGTTCAGGCCGAGAATGCGGTCCCAGACGAGATTGTACTTTTGGCTCCAGGTGCCCGGCTTGTCGAAGGCCAGGCGATAATGGTTGTCCTCCGCCGCAACGGTCAGCCAGTGCGCGGCGTCCGTGGCGGCGATGTGCTGATACTTGTCCGCGCCAGCCGTGTCGCCCCGCAGGCGGCACAAATCCCCGTAGCAGGCCAGCCCCAGGATGGCCTTGATGGAAAGATTGGCGTTGTGGGCCAGGTGGCCCATGAAATCATCGGTGCAGAGCTGATCCTCCGGGTCGAGTCCGTAATTCTCCAGATAGCCGGCCCACTGCGTCAATTGGGGCCACCAGGGATCCACGAAATGCGCGTTGCCACCCATTTGCGCCACGGCGTCGCACAGGATGAGCATGTTGCCGCTTTCCTCCACTGGCATGCCTTCGCCGCCGTCATCGGTGCCGCAGGCGATGGGGTAGGCGCCCAGATCATGCGGGGCGTTGGGAAACTTCCAATGCGGGCTGGCGGCGTAGCTCAGGATGGGAACCAGCGTGGCCTTGGCCAGCGCCGGACTGAGCAGGAGCCATTGCGGGTCCATGGGAAAGAACACATCCACGGTGGCGATGTCGCCATTGCTGGTATTTTCCTTGGTGAAGAAAAGCGGTTGTTTGTTGGCGTCGGCGGCCAGGCCGCAGGCGCAGGCGCATTGCCGGTAAGCCAGGGCGCACATTTGCGCATACTGGGCGCCGCCCGCCTTGGTGGCGTCGGCCGTCAATTGCGCGTCAAACTCCGCGCAGCGGCGGGCCAGTGGCGGATACTCCCGCGCCGCCTGTGGCAGCATCTTTTCGGCGGTGGCGCCGTTGCGCCGCCAATAAGGCAAGAGGTTCCGTCCAAAGTACTTGATGGCGTATATCTCATCGTAGGCCACAATAACCTGCCGCGTGACCGGCGTGGCGGCCACCTGGCCGAGGTCAAAAACAAAGGCCAGCACGGGTTGGCCGTCGTTCACGGCGCGAGGCATCCGCGCGTCATCCGCCTCTGGAAGAGAGCCGCCGGCCACGAATTCGTCAAGAAGAACTTTGTCCGCGCCGATGGCCGCCACGGCCTGGCCGGCGTCGGCGGCGGCATAGACGAAGCCCCAGTTGATGCGATGGTCGTCCCCGCTGGACCCCAGCACGTCCTGCTCGACTGTGCCGGCGCGCAGAGCGGTCAAGTTCCCGGCCTTTTCGCGCGCCCAGGCCACCTTCTCGGTATTCTTATTGACGGCAAGCTGCGAACTCGTGCTGTCGTAGAGCGAGACGGCGTGTTCCCGCCCGTCCGTCGAACGCACTTCCCAGGTGAGGTAACTGAGGGGCAGCGCCATGGCCTCCAAATCATCCGGCAGGGCCGGCCGCATAAACGTCAGCGTGACGTGGACTTTGTCGTTCTCGAAATCGTAGATGCTGCGGGTGGGAGTGACCTGCAAGCCGGTTTGCGGCAGGGCGGCAACGGCGGCTGGCTCATGGCCCATGAGGCGGAAGGCCGCGCCATCCACGCGAATCAAACTGACCAGGGAATGCGGCTGTTTGGTCCAGTGCTGCGTCGTGGCATCGGTCAGGCGGTCGGCTCCCGACCAGATACTCAGGTAAGGATCAAACGTCACCAGCGGCACCGAAGGCGGGCGGAAGGATTGCGCCGAACAAAGCGGCATTCCGATGAGGGCGGCCGCCAGAGAGATGATAAACCAACTCTTCATAGGTTCCGAGGTTAACGGGCCTCTCCCGCCGAGTCATGTGGCATAAAATGGCCACAGTATTCGCTCGACAGTTTGGAATCCAGCATCGTCCATTCGTGGGCGCCGGGACCGGAGCCGATGACTGGAAACAGGGTCACGCGAAGCCGGGCCGCGCCAGGCCCAGATACTTGACCCGGGTAGAGTAGGCGAAGTGGAACAGTGGAACCGACAACTACGGTCAGTTCAATCCACCCGTTCCACTTCGCCTACTCTACCTAGTTTGGATGGTTCGCTTTGAATGCCTTGACGTGACGGACGCGCGGCGATCAAATCAGTCGAGCCGCAGCCGTTGACTTCCGGTTCCAGCGTGGCGTGTTCGATTGCCCAGGCGTGGGCCAGGTGTTCGCGAATTCGTTTCAACAATGCTTCGGCCTCCGCCAGCGGCATTTCAGCCAGGCGAACATGCGCCGAAAGCACGCGACGGCCGGCGTTCACTTCCCAGACATGGACGTGGTGCAAATCGCGCACGAGAAAATGCTCCTGTATGTCCCGCTGCAGCGCGGTCAGGTCCAGACCCGACGGCGTGCCCTCCAGCAGAATCCGCACGCTGTCCCGCAGCAAGCCCCAGCCGCTGCGCAGAATCAGCAGGAGCACCAGAATCGAAACCGCCGGGTCCAGATACGGGCCGTATTTCCAGCCGGAGAAAATCGCGGCCACGACCACCAACGCCGAGGCCACGGCATCCTGCAACAAATGCAGAAACGCGCTGCGCATGTTCAGGTCGCCATGATGATGGCCTCTGAGCAGGAACACCGAGGCGAGATTGGCGATCAATCCAATCACTGCGACAGTCAACATGATGCCGCCGCGAATCGGTTCTCTGGCCAGTCCGGAGGCGATCAAGAATGCTGTCGCTGCGGGAATGGGGATTGCGATCGTCTCGCGCCTGATTATAGCCTTGGAATTGCAGGCCGGTTCGCTCGGCATCATTCCACTGAAGGATTTGACGATTCGGCGTCCGCTTCACTTGCAAAAAGTCCGGGGCCAGAGCCAAAGCCCAGGGCTGGTAAAGTTCCTGGCCATGCTCGAACCGGGAACTCGGAGTTGCGCCGTGTCAGGGCGCGTGCAATTACTTTAAAATCCTGTTCTGTGGCATTTTTTGTGGGTGATTTTGTGGACATTTCCGGTTTTCGATAGGCTTAGTCTTGACAGTTCGAGCTGTTCTCGCACGTCATCGGCGCGCCTATGGGCGGGGGCGGGCGAGTCCGTTCAGCGTGGCGACCAGAGGCGACGCGACGTAATAAAGCAGTTCGTGGCGATTGACGAACATTGAGCCAAACGATGTTTGCAAATGTTTTATCAATTAACGCCGCCCTGCAGGCGGTGGTAATCTGCTGCTGAGAAAACAGTCGAACCATGAACATTCGACAAAACAGACAAAGCAATCGAAAGTCCACGCAATAAAACACTGAACACTATTTGTGGCTGTTTTTTGGGACGTTTCCGGTTTTCGAGGGGCTGCTTCTTGACAGTTTGAGTTGTGTTCGGACATCGCGGGCGCGGCTATGGGGAGGGCGGGCGAGTCCGTTGATATGGCGACCGGCGGCGGCGCGAACTGGAGTACAGCAGACGCCGCCGCCGCTCGCCGCCCCCGCCCATAGACGGCGCGAGACCGTCCAAGGCGGTAGAACCAAATAGCTGATCCCCGGAAGTTCGAGTAAGTTGCAAGTTGCGAAACAGCGCCAACTCTCGAACAGGAGACCAGTTATTCAACTGCAAATTAAGACCATTCTGAACGCGACTCAACGTTTTCCCGGATTCGTTTTCCGCGACATCCGCCTGCAACGCTATCGTGATGGCCAGCCCCCTTGCCTCGAAATCACTGTCCAACCACATCCCTCCGTCCCCGCCAAATGCTCCCGCTGTCTCAAGCCCGCTCCGGGCTATGACCGGCTTGAGCAACGCTCTTGGCTCTTTGTGCCGCTGTGGGGTATCGTGACTTGGTTGCTCTACGCCGCCCGGCGGGTCAACTGCCCGGAACGGGGAGGGTTACTGCTCATCTCGTCGAAGATATTGAGAAACTCCCGCGCTGGCGATTTTCTCTTTTTTGGCGGTTTGGCCAGCTTGGCAGTGACAGCGAGATCAGTTGCTGCCGCCGTGGCCCGCGATTCTCCGGGCGCGGGCGAGCGAACCGAGATTAAAGACATTTGTGTAGCCCATGCTTGCCAATTGCTGTTTGGCGATTCCGCTGCGACCGCCGCTCAGGCATTGCAACAGCAACACCTGGCCTTTGTCCTTCACGAGGCGAGGCAGGCTTTCGCGCAACTCGCCGAGCGGAATGTTCACTGCGTTTGGGAGATGTCCACTGCGGAATTCCTCCGGTGAACGCACATCAATCACCAATGCTCCCTGCGCGAGATTTTTCCGGGCGGCATCTGCCGAAATGAAGGAGAGCCGTTTCAAGGCAAAGAATGCTCCAATGACGAGTCCGGCGATGACGGCAATGGTCCAGTTCACACGTTCGCTGAGAGATTTATTCAACCGCCATTTGTGGTTGTCGCGGTTTTCCAAGTGCGAAACGATCCGCTCAAGTTGCGCGCGCGGAAGCCATTCTGCGTCAGAATCCGGCATGCGAAATAGGAGCGCTGCCCGCTCTGGCAATGCACAATGATCTCGCGGTCGCGTGGCAATTCGTTCATCCGGGCGCGGACTTGATCGAGTGGGATATGAACCGAGCCGGGGATGAAACCCTTCGCGCGTTCGTCCGGGCGGCGAACGTCGAGCAACAGGGATTTCCGCGCGTCGAGAAGTGCAACTTCATTCCATTGCGCCAGTTGCACATCCCCCACCAGCACGTTTTGCGCGGCCATACCCGCCATGTTCACCGGGTCTTTGGCCGAACCGAACGGCGGGGCGTAAGCCAATTCTAATTCCGCCAGATCGTTCACCGACATGCCGCCCTTCAACGCGGTGGCAAGAACGTCAATCCGTTTGTCCACACCGTCGTGACCCACTGCCTGCGCGCCGAGCAATTTCCCGGTGCTCGGTGAAAAGAGAATCTTCATCGCAATGGGTTCGGCGCCGGGATAGTAACCCGCATGTGAGCCAGGATGCAGGTGCAGCGCCAGAAACGGCATGTTGGCTTTGCGCAGACTTTTTTCGTTAGCGCCCGCGCAACCGGCTGTGAGATTGAACAACCGCAAAATGGCCGTGCCCAACGTGCCGTGGTAGCGTGTCGGCTGGCCAAGAATGTTGTCCGCCACGATCCGCCCCTGGCGGTTGGCCGGGCCCGCCAGTGGAATGATGCTCCAAGCGCCTGTCACTTGGTCATGAACCTCGATGGCATCCCCCACGGCCCATATCTTTGGGTCGCTCGTCTGCAAAAGGTCGTTCACGCGGATGCCGCCCAGCGATCCAAGTTCCAAACCCGCGCTTTTCGCGAGAGATGTTTCCGGGCGCACACCCAAGCCGAGAACCACAATGTCGGCTTCAATGCGCTTGCCGCTTTTCAAAACAACGACCGACGCACGGGCGGTTTCGCCGGCTTTCGCCGGTTCAAACGCAGCGACGGCGTCACCAAGATGAAGTTCGACGCCGTTGGCTTTAAGTTCGAGGTGCAGCCACGCGGCCATTTCTGGATCAAGCGGTGTCATCACTTGAGACATGGCTTCGACGACGGTCACGCCCAGCCCGCGATTCTTGAGTTGCTCCGCCATTTCGAGACCGATGTAACCGCCACCCACGACCACGGCTCGACAGGCTTTGCAATCCTTGATCCATGCCATGATGTGTTCCACATCCGGGATGTTGCGCACGGTGAAATGCCCGGCGAGGTCAATGCCCGGGATCGGCGGCTTGAGCGGCGATGCGCCCGTGGAAAGCACGAGCGCGTCGTAGGGCTGATCATATTCACGTTCCGTACCCAGTTCGCGAACTTTCACGACTTGCGCAGCGCGGTCAATCGCCAGGACTTCCGTGCTCACGCGCACGTCGAGATTGAACCGGGCGCGAAGCGTCGCGGGCGTCTGCAACAGCAGCGAATCCTGTTCAACAATCTCGCTGCCGACGAAATAGGGCAGTCCGCAATTGGCAAACGATACATGTGGCCCGCGCTCGAAGACAATGATCTCGCACTTCTCGCAGAGACGCCTTGCTCGCGCTGCCGCACTGGCTCCGCCTGCCACGCCACCCACGATCACCAAACGTTTGTTGCTCATTTTGCTTTCTGTTTTTCTTTCCACTTCTCACGCAGCACATCGTGGAGGCGATCGCGGAATTTGACCGGCAGCTCGTAGGGCTGCCCGGCTTTGTAAAGCGTGATCGTCTTGCGGATGTTGTCCACCACCACCTGGCACGGGTTGCAGCCCGCCATGTGTTTCTCGAACTCTTCGCAGATGTGAGCCTTGACTGAACTCCAGTTTGCTCAGGCTGGACGTCACACCTGGCAGTAGTTTGCCGAAGGCGACGCCCACGACCATGCAGACCAACACCCAAACGGTGAGGTAACGCTCGAAGAAATCGAGGCGTTTAGGTGGTGTTCGAGCCAGTTGGTCAGAGGCGGCGACGACGGGGTGGTTCATTGGGTTTTCGGGCTGGAGGCACTGACTAACCGCAACAGCTTCCCGGTTTGCAGCCGCAGGAGGAACCGGAATCGGTGCTGCCCCTGGAGTTGAGCGTGCCGAAGCCGCCGAGCACCAAACGGCGAATGGGTTCGCCGCTCTCGGGATGCTTAATCAGGGGCGCATCCTTCATGCTCTGTTTGATTTCGAAGTAGCGCGGCTTTTCTCCGGTTTTCTGGTGGATCGGTTCGTAAACGTAGGTGGTCATATCAATCCTTGGTGTGAATGAGTTCTGGCTCGTGAAAGAGTTGCAGGAGCTTGTCGGCTCCTACCGGCTCGTCGGGCACCCAGGGAACAATCGCAGTGCGCAAAGAGAGTTCTTCGGCGACTTCGCGGATAAAAGGCGCTTCGGCTGCCCCGCGGGCGCGCAGCAGTGCATCGGTGGTTTGGACGTCGGCAAAGCTCTGGTTGATCACCCAGGCAAAGGGCTCGATTTTCGCTCGGCGCAGGTCTGCCTGGAGGGCCGCAGCCTCGTGGACCGGCGTTGCCTCGGGCAACTGTGTATTCGGTGAACACCTCCACGGTGCCCACCACGCCGGCAGCAAGGGCGGACTGGACAGGCGTTCCTGCCGCCTGCTTGTGCGGTGAATGAATGATTCCAATCTGGGTTAGGTTCATTGTTCGAGGCCGTTTCTCATATTGCGCTTGGATTATGGCACGCTGTAAATGAGCCAAACTCCGCCCAGCATGACCAGCACGCCACATACGGATTTCACAACCATCACCCCTTTGGAGTGCTCGTTCCAGTTCAGGAATTTTTGGACCACTTCGGTAAAGGTCCCGGCCAGCACAATCACCGAGCAATGACCCACTCCGTAGGCCAGCAGAAGCGATGCGCCGAAAAACGGATTGGTCTTCGAAAGCTTGAGGGTCACGGCCAGCATCGGCGCCACGTAGGCGAACGTGCATGGTCCAAGCGCAACGCCGAAAGCCAGGCCGAGGATCAACGCCGCGAGAAGTCCCTTGCGCTTCATGTTCACCTGGCCGGGGCCGCACCATGGCATAGGAATCACGCCGAGCAAATGGAGCCCCACGGCAAAGAAGATGGCCGCCACAACATAATTTCCCCATCGGCCCACATCACCGAGCATCCGTCCGGCAGCGGCCGTAATCGCGCCGATGACCCCAATGGTGACCAGGATGCCCATGGAAAACAAACCGGCCGTCGAGAAGGCGCGGCCAGTGCTCATCCGCCCATGACCGCTGATGAAGCCGACAATCAGTGGGATGCTGGCCAGATGGCATGGGCTGAGAATAATGCTCAAAATTCCCCAGGCGATCGCGGCACCCAAGGCACTCAAATCGGCGCCTTCCACAGTATGACTGAGATAGGTGAACAGTTGTTCCATTTCGCGTTGGGTGGGGGGGCCGCTGGCGCCATCCCTCTGGCGGGGCCGGTGTCGGCGCGTAGCGCGGTTTATTTGGCCGGTTTGAAGGTCACGCCCAGTTCCTTCCATTTCGCGAGGATGTCTTCCTTGGAAATGAAGCCCTCGTGCCGGAATAATTCCTTTCCTGCGGCATCGAAGAAGATTTGAGTGGGAATAAGACTGATCTTGTAGGCCTTGCCGGCGTCAGGCTCTTTCCACACGTCAATGAACTGAACCTCCAACCGCCCGTCGTATTCTTTCTTCAACTGCTTGAGAACGGGCGCCATCATTTTGCAAGGGACACACTTGTCGGCGCCCAGATCGACGAGACGCGGCAGGACGGCCTTGGCTGGCGCGTTACCGGGTGTGGCGTTGGAGGATTCCGCGGCCAAAGCGGACAGGGACAGGCCCCCCGGACAGCAGCATCCCGACTGGGAGGAGCGATTGCTTTTCGAGAAGGCAAAACCTGCTGCCAGGACGGCGGCGAAGGTGATTAACACTGCTGTCTTCGATGGTGTATTCATAAATGGTTCTCACGTCATACAAGCATTTGTTTAAGCTCCTGCAGCGACGGCACTTTGCCGGCGACCTTCACGCTGCCGTCAATCACCAGGGCCGGTGTCCTCATTACGTGCAGGGCCATGATTTGCCGCAGGTCGGTGATTTTTTGCATTTCGCAGGCCACGCCAAGTTCTCTGGCAGCCTGCTCCGCCAGTTCATACAGCTTGGTGCATTTGTCGCAGCCAGTCCCCAGGATGAGCAGTTGCTTCATGTTCAAGTTCCTATTTCGAGCCCTTTTGGACGGATTCCACGCACTGAAAGAAGTTCAGCACGCAAGGAGTTTTCAGGGAATAAAAGACCTGCAATCCTCGCTTCTGATCCTCCACGATTCCAGCGTTTTTCAGCACCGACAGGTGTTTCGAGACAGTGGAAATATCCAGTTCCGCGACCTCCCTGAGTTCGCAGACGCATTTCGTTTTCCGGGCCAGTTGCTCGATCAGCAGCAGCCTTGTGGGATGGGCAAGGGCCTTGAGAATCTTGGCCTGGGCTTTGAGCCGGGCATGCGTCTTGGCAGTCATGAGATCAAATCGATGCTTATTGAGTAATTGGCCAAATAGCCAAATATGTCAAGCTCGGTATTGGATTCCAAAAAACCAGCGGTGGTGGGGCAGCAATGTATGTCGCTTTCGGTCGAGCGGCGGGCTGGATGTCCCAACGAGCGTTTGAAGGTGGACCACCGGATCGGCGTGGCGGTCGGGGCGGCTTCCACCTGCTACCCCCGCTTGCACAGGAACAACTGAACCTGACCACCGATGAGCAGAGGCAGTTGGCCAACTTGGAGGCCGACGTAAAGGCGAAACTCGGAAGTATTCTGACGCCCGATCAAATGCGGCAGTTGAATCAAATGCAGCCACCTCAGCGCCAAGGAGGTCCCCGTGGTGGTGGTCGTGGAACGGGCGCCTTGGGTATGGGTGGTCAGAGCATGGACCGTTCCGGCGCAGGTGGCCCGCCGGATGCGGGTCCGCCAGGCGAAGACGCCGGTGACTACCACTTTGTTGACGTCCATGGAGCCGGCGCGCAACGAAGCGATCCAAAAGACGGCGTCCCGGCAATGTTCCCTCATGGTCGTGGTCCGCAAGGCGACGTCATCCGGATCTACAACTACGTCCGTCTCGTCCGAGTCGCGGTGAAGTGAACTAATCGAAAAACGAAGATCGACTTTTCGAAATGGTCAAGGCGTAACATAACGCGAACGTCGGCGATAGGGCAAGCCCGGATGGATTCACTGGAGCAGGTCCGGAATGTGCCGATTCTCGACCACCAGGGCCAGAGCATTCTGCTGCGAGACGCGGCCAACGTCGCCGAAGGCACGGCCATTGGTCAATACCAGCGCTACAACATGCAACGCACCGTGACGGTCACGGCCAATATCGCGGGTGTCACAAATGTTTGGGACCGTCGCGAAATACGAACACTGCTCGGCCATATTCCGCAGCAGCCTTCACGTCGGCGATTGAACGCACACCCAAACGCACACTTGGCGAGCAGGAATTGAGTACATTTGGGTTATGTAATGCCTCAGTGACGGCGGGAAAATGGGCCATAAGTTTTTCATTTTTTTTGTTGCGGATGTATGTATAAGATAGTATATACATACCATGAAGCATCCAAAATCTCCCGATTTTGCTCTCCGGCAG
>Ga0224555_1005324_pt1 | contig 10900 bp, 13 predicted proteins | sample 714S23034metaG_FD_180687 | JGI IMG/M metagenome (GOLD analysis project Ga0224555, IMG submission 180687) | Peat soil microbial communities from Stordalen Mire, Sweden - 717 S2 30-34 | ecosystem: Environmental > Terrestrial > Soil > Wetlands > Peat | place: Sweden: Norrbotten County, Stordalen...
CGAATCACGCCCCAGCGGAGACAATAGGAGAGTTGCATCCCTGCAGCAAGTGGGCCTGTGGCGCAGCTGGGAGCGCGCTTCCATGGCATGGAAGAGGTCGTCGGTTCGATCCCGACCAGGTCCACCAATAAAATCAACAACTTAGCGAATCGGCAAGAAAAGACGCGATACGCTAAAGATACGTTGGTTCTCATGCTGCATCTTCCGCAGCATTTTCTACTACCTTCCGCGAACGATCCATCAGAACATCCACCACCCTGCTTTGCGCTTCGCGCTTGGCGGGCGTCAGAGCTTTTGTGTAAATGTTCATTGTTGTCGAGATGTTGGCGTGGCGCATCAACTCCTGCACCACTTTGACATCCTCCCCGTTGGCTTTGAGCAGCGTGGAATATGTGTGCCTGAAGGTATGGAAGCCAACCCACTTCGTGATCCCGGCCCGCTTGGCGGCGGGTTGCAGAAAACGATCCAGCAGCGTGTCAGACCAGGGCGGCATTCTGCCTTGAACCTTTTCGCTGGCGAAAACCCAGTCTTCCGGCTCCGCATAGGCGGTTTCCCGTCTCCAGGCCAACAGTTCCGCAGTCGTGAACTCATCAATTGGCACCGGCCGCCGGGACGTCTCGGTCTTGCACTTTCCGACGATGCCATCCACAACGGATCGGGTGACCTCCATCTGCAATGACTTCCAGTCGATGTCCTTCCACTTCAGGCCCAGAACTTCGCTGATCCGAAGCCCTGTCGTTGCTGCCACGATGCCGATAACGCGCATCTTGTGTGACAACTCCAGAATGAGCGCCCGGAACTCTGCCGCTTCCAGAGGTTCAGTGACACGCGTTCGCTTGGCGCTCTGGCGAACTGCAAAGATGGGGTTATCTCCATCATTGAGCCAGCCATACCGGATCGCGTGTTGAAAAACCTCGCTCATAATGCCCTTTATCTTCGCCTTGGTTCCGTTCGACAGATCGTCGATTGAGCCAAGCCAACGCTCTACTGCTACTGCTTTGATCTCTCGAAACGGATGACCGCCCCATCGTGGAACGATTCGCGCCTTCAGGTAGACGCCGTAGGTCTGTTTCGTTTGGTAAACCTTCCGCTCAGATTCTTTTTCCAGATCCAGTTCGATCATTCGGTAATGGTCCGCCAATTGCTCGAATGTCTCCGGCTGGCCTTCCGGGCGAAGTGTTTGCTCGTTGATGTCGAGGCGCAGTGTTGAAACAGCCTTCCAAGCTGCTGTCTCAGTGGAATACTGCTTAACTGAGCCAACTACGAGGGAACGCATCTTGGGCTTTCCGCTGGCGTCTATATCACGCCACCTGAAGACCCAAACTTCCGGTCCCTTCTTGCGTTTGAGCCGGCTGAAAAAGCCGTGTTGATACCGTGGTCGAATCAAGGAATTGACTCCTCTCTCTGACCCCGATGGCTATCTGATTCTACCGTTTTTGATTGAACCCAGGAAGCCAATTCAGAGATCCGAAAACGCCACGTATGACGAATGCCCTCTCCCAGCGGATGGGCAGGGACCGAGCCGCGCCGCGCGAGGTTCAGTAGGGTCTTGCGAGGCAGTCCGAGAAACTCGGCCGCTCGCTGGCCATCGACGAATTGTTCATGCGTAAAGCCCGTCGGAAGTTGCATACAAAACACCCTCGATACAAAATTGAGTCAAAACGGATTCTGTAAGGTTGGCCTCATCTTTCCGGCGCCGCTTATGCTATGTACATTTCAATACTTTCGCATAAATGAAAGAGTGAGAGCAAGCTCATTTCGATTCAGAATGCTAGTTTGATTTTGTCCCCCCGACTGGCTAATCGGTAGGCTTCTTGCTTTGTGCCTTGTGCGACTTCTTCGCTTTAGCTTCCAAGCGGAGGTTTTTGGCGTGGTGCCGCATCGCGGCCTCGTAGATCATTTCCCAGGTAATGGGAAACTGTCCCTTCGCCCCGAGAAGTCGGACAATAGCGAACTCCGGGCGGCTTTCGATCACAATCTTGCGCTTCTTGCCGTTCTCCTTAACGGACGAAGCAGAGACAAAAATGGTCTGTGCCTTGTGTTCAATGAGGTAACTCATTCACACTTTCTCCTATCACAACCCGGCCTGCCCGATTATTTGTGTCGGCGAGATTGTCAGTTAAAGGCGACAAATGCACGAGATGCACCTTCGCGGCCAGGGGTGTAGGGAGCGGTACGCTTCCCTTGCTTACGGCCTGTTACGGTCATTCTTACGACATGCAAGGTCATACACAGTTACGTCAGTTTTCTACGCGAAAGCTGCGGCCAACACCACACTCCGTGTCGATCGCGCGAACAGCTTTACACCGATGTCCCTCTCAAGGGAAGCCACCCTCCTGGTGAGTGACGGCGGAGTAATCCCGAGCTTTTTTGCTGCCCGGTTGAATTTGACTTCCTGTGCAATCGTGACGATGAAGATATTGACCTCGATTGGATTTCTGTTTTGCATACAGACCTTCCTTGATGAGTTTGGGGAAGAGACACCAAGGGCGTTTGCAATATTCCGCGGCTTACGGAATGCCCTTTCTTCAATTCGCACTCCGGTATGTGAAAGAGGGCCGGCAGATGGGGAAGACCTGCCGGCCGCATCAGGAATGGACTTTCTGGCAATCTGCGCCAAGTTGAGTCTGTGGCGTCCAAAATCACGCCACTATAAGCTAATATGATTCATCCTTCTTTCGACAGAAGTCCAATACTCTTTTGAGGGCCGGTGATTACCTGGGGTAATGACTGCGCCGACCAACTCATGGACTGGCGTCCAAGGTCATCTGAATGCGCGTACAATTGGATCGCATTTGTGATGGGATGCCTTCGAATCCTATTCCACGACGGCCCGATTGATGAACTGCCGTGTTTCAAAACCAACGTTCTGCAGCTTCCCACCACTACCACCCAGCGGAACGGGGGAGGAGGAACGATGGCACGCAACAACACGAAGTACATGGAGTCCGTTATCGCCCTCGCCGAGAAACTGAACTTCGGCCGCGCCGCCCAAGAACTGGGTATCAGCCAGCCTATGCTCACGAGAAACATCGCAGAGATGGAAGCAAGTCTCGGTGTTCAACTCTTCACCAGAAATCATCGGGCAGTAAGGGTTACTGCCGCGGGCGAAGCCTACATCGCAAAGGCGCGTATCGCCCTGCTTTACGGAGAGAAGGCGTTTCTGGCTGCGCGCGCGGTGGGTGAGAACGCCAAGACTGTGTTGTATGTCGGCAAGTCTCCCTATACCGACCCGGCACTGACCTCCAAGCTCCTTTCCATCAAACTGCCATCTCACCCGGGTTTCCAGATTGAGCTGACCAGCCAATACTCCTACGGACTTACGCAGGAACTGATCGACGGTGGACTCGATCTCGCGATCGTTACCGAGCCACCGAAGTCACGTATCCTGACTACACTCAAGGTAGCCGAAGATCCCTTTTACATTGGCATGTCGAAGCAGGATGAGTTGGCGGCAAAACCGTCTTTGACGCTCGATGCAATGGCTGGCCGCTGCTGGGTCATCTTCGAGCGCCGGATTCATCCGCCGCTCTACGACGCCGTCATGAAGCTTGCCGAAAGCAGAAAGATTACTCCTGCGAAGATCTACCACATCACGGTCCCGGAAGAGGCTTTCCCGTTTGTCGCCGACGGTTCATCCGTTGCATTTTTCGTCAAAGCGGGCGCTCTGGTCATGGCCCGCAATGGCATCACGGTGCGGCCTCTCGCCGAGAAGACGCTCCTCCTGAAGACCTATCTTGCATCGCGCACGGACAATGAATCAAAGATCGCAAGCGAGCTGGTGAGAACCTTCATGACCAGCATTGCGGATTGGGATTAGGACGGCGAGCAAAGCTTGCTTCCTGTTGCAGTTCAGTGATCCGGCCGGCTCTCACGGTACGGTAGATCAGTCGGTAGAACTTCTCAACTCCTCTGTAATTGTGATTCGGACCGGACCGAACCATTTACAGTTTGGGCAAGAGATCATTCCTGTGGAGATGACCCTCAAATCAGTCTTGTCCAGATTTACCAAGTGCCCGCACTTGGGACACTTGTGAACGCTCTCCAACTCACTCCGTCCGTTATTTACCGTTGGCTGATTGGTCATATGTCGCCGTTCCGATCTTCTGCAAAGTTTTCTTCCGACATGCACATTCCAAGTTCGTTCTTGTTCCAACCAAGGCCGCATTCATTGCGCGTATTCGGCTCCGACTGGAAAGCGATCCATCATGCTGTGCTCGATGCGATGACTTTGGCCAAGAGTACGCCGCTACTTTGGCCGGCCAGCGAGGTCACGGATTGGGCCAAAAATGCAGGTTGTTGTCGATCCTTTCAATGAGTTAAGGTGCCTCTATTCCTTCGCATCAGATCCGGCCATAGCGCGCCGCGCAAGCTGGGTGTCCGTATGGCTGACAGATTTCGCGAACAGTGCGGAATCTGCGATCCTACCTCGGTGATGCGTAGAGGACACCCTTTTCCTCCCGACGGATAGCCAAGCGGTTTGAAGTGCATATCTCGGTTCGGAAAGCGGGAAGCAGTGTCGGCAGCTTTGAAGTTATTCCGTCGCTATCGTCATGGCCTGGTGGAGGTAGGTGGCCCGCAAAGAGGCGATTGGTCTGTAGCTTTACATGGGACTGCACAAGGTCCAGGCCCATCCGGGCATACAAAATGGACTGAGACGCTTTCGGTGCGAAGAGCCTGCCTTCCTCGTTCAATACCCACCTGCCACCATGGCGATCAAAAAGTGGGGTACCGACCTCCTTTTCAACGATCCCCACATGCTTGCCAACAGCCGACCTTCCCAGACTCAAGACCTTTCCAGCTCGTTCAAGGCTCCCTTCCTGGGCAACAGTAACGACGGCGATGAGTCCTTCCATCGATAGGTTGAGTTGGCGCATAGCGCACCTGGTCAAACTTCTGAATCACGAACAATCCTTGGCAGTGAGTGTCACTCCAGTAAGAATCTCGGCAATGTTCGACAGGCTGATTAATGAAGCGGAAGCCGCAGCAGCCCTTCTGCATTGCCATGGCACAGATTCTCAATATCGACCTGGGCAAACGGCAGCGTATCGATGAGCTGTCGTCCTTCCGAGTTATCACTGTATGGATAATCGACGCTGAATAGAACGCGGTCGATCCCGAACGTATCGATAAGGATCTGCAAAGGTTGCAGAGTAAACAGACCTGACGTGGAGAACCAGACCTGCTCACGGAGCTGCTCAGAAATCGTGCGATCACTAAACTTCGCGTAATCCGGACCTACCATTTTTTCGGTCCGTGCGAGGGTCATGGGCAGGAGTTCCCCCATGTGACCGGCGATCAGCTTGAGCTTCGGGTGACGGTTCAAGGTTCCACTCAGCACAAGCCGCAACAGATGAATTCCCACCTCGACGTGCCAGCCAAATCCGTAAGTAGAGAGCTCAAAACCCAACACCGGGGGGAGCCCTTTGTAGTACGCATCTCGGACAGCGGCAGGCGGAATGTTGGGATGGATGTACAGCGGAACGCCGAGCGCTTCAGCTGTCGCTAGCAGCGGTTCGAACATAGGGTCGTCCAAGAAGCGTCCTTGTGTCGTGCCGTTGATCATACCGCCCTGGAAACCGAGTTCCTGGACACAACGTTTTAGTTCGGCTACTCCCGCATCGTCGGCCGTGACAGGCAAATGCGCAAAGGCACCGAACCTATCGGGATGACGCTTCACTACCTTGGCGAGCCTGTCATTGGCATCCTTCGCGAACGCCGTTCCCTGCTCGGCATCCAATAGATCGGCCCCAGGACCTGCCCAGGAGAGCACCTGCATGCTGATTCCATTGGTGTCCATATCGGCGAGTCGCCCTTCCCCAAGATCGGCCAACCTCTTAGAAACGGTCTTCAGCAACGATGGAGCCTGGTCAGACGATGGATTCCCACGATCCGAAATCCGCTGGGTTGGAATGCGATTCATCAAACCTGGAAAGACAAAGTGTTCTTCAAGGGCAATTACGCGCATAATACGTCTCCTCATGACATTCAATCCGGCTTGCGTAGTAATCGTACTACTCGTTACGAATAAAATGCAAAGAGGTTCGTCGCCGCCGGTGCCGTTTTTATTTTTTCTTGTTGTGATTTATGGAAGTGTGCTCGCCCTTCCACCCATACCCCTTCAGGTACACCGCTACGGCAGCCTTAACCCACGAAGCAATTGCAGGTGCCGTGCGGACTAACGGATCCATGCCTAGACCATTGCGGATGTAGTGGATACCCACCGTGATGCCGATAAACTGGTGCGCTGCTTCACGTGGGTTCGCCACCTGAAGCAAACCTCGTTCCGAAGCTTTCTTTAGACAGACTGTGAGGTTTTCGATGCCAATGGCCGGACCGCTCTTCCAGAAAAGCTGCGAGAGTTCAGGAAAACGCCCGGATTCAAGCACCACCAGCTGCTGCCAGCGGCGTGCCTCTTCGCTGCCGATCCATCCTAGAAGATCGATGGCGAAGGATTCGAGCGCTTGCTGGATCGGCTGATCCAAGCTAATCAATCGTTCCCGGTCTGCTTCACTCACTCGTGCGGCAATCCTGCGTTGCACGATGCCTGCGAAGAGGTCGCCCTTGCTGGGATATAGCGCATAGAGAGTTCCCTTGGAAGAACCAGCCCGCTCGGCAATCAGTCCCATGGTCGCAGACTCGAAACCCTTTTCTAAAAACACCTGTTCTGCCGCAAGCAGGATGGCCTCCTTGTGCTTGGCGACCTCCGCAGCAGCAGGGCGCCCCGCGCCTCGCTTGCCCTTCTTCACAGGTACTTTTACCATCTCTCAAGACTACAACCTCTTTCCATTGCCAGCTATGGGTCAGGAGGAGCGGCTCGGGGACGCGCATCCTCATTATTGAGGATACGGCGGAGTTGCATATCCGCAAGCCGCACCTTGTCTCCGCCCAGTCCCAGACGGATACGCATCGCAGTCAGATCACGTTCGACGACTTGCTCAAAGCCGTGCTTCGCCATCGGCCAGACTGCATCATCGTGGGCGAAGTGCGGGGACCGGAAGCGCGGACCCTCTTGGACGCAATGAATACCGGACATCGTCTTCTCACTGGGAAACAGGCTACAATGCTGCGTCAAATCGTATTGCAGGAGAACCGACTCCCGCAGGTGTTACGGGTCATTGAATGGATTCGACAGAACTATGCCTTGCTCGCTTGGCGAGCATGAGCCCCGCATCGCTTCACCGGCAATTCAAAGCTGTGACCGCGATGAGCCCGCTCCAATACCAAAAGCATGTTCGCCTGCAAGAGGCGCAAAACATCATGGTTTCAAAGAGCACAGACGCGGCTTCGGCTGGCTATGAGGTGGGCTACGGTTCGCCCTCCCAGTTCAGCCGCGAGTATCACAGGATGTTTGGAACTCCGCCACGGCAGCACATGAACCAGGTGAGATCGCTGGGGCAAAACTAGCCTATAGTTGCGAACTCTCCCGATCAGTAATGGAAACATATCGATACTGGCGAGCACTTCTGCCCGTCGGGAGGGGTGGTCACGAACGCGAGCGCAAGCTCGCGGTGCTGTATCAAAGATGGGAGAATGGTCCCCCGAAGTCGGCTTGCAGGAGCAGGCTTCAAACCGCCTCGTGCTGCTGCGTTCAAAAGGCGTGGTAGTGAACAACTAGGGAAAAGACCTCCGATTGCTGTCCTCAAATAGCAGGCGCAGTATGATCGCCCTGCGAAGAGCCTTCCGGTGACAATGACCTCCGACACAAGCGGCACAACAAACCACAATCGCGGCCAGCGCCAAGGCTCCACAGCCATCGCCGGCGATGCGCGCAAAACTATCGTCCAACGCAACTGTTTGAAATTGCTCGACAATTTGCCCAAAATCTGGCCAAAGTCATCGCCTCTATTGCCGGAAATCTACGTCGCTTTTGTTGGCGGAAGTCGTCACTTCCCCGGCGGCCAGATTCGCTGCACGATTGGAGGGTTGGACCGGTTCGAGCGTTTGAGGCGCAACGCAGTTCGGCTCCAATGGCAGCTAGCAGCTCATCTGTTCTCTTCCCCGGCCGGGGATCACACACGGGCAGAAATGGTGTTGACAGCAGCGAAGAGTATTTGTCGCTCTGACTTGGCGCGCGAAGGATTCGGTTCCAGTCAGTCAATATCCGGGGAAGATTCGTAATCGCGGAGAACGCGCGGTTGACCGCCTTCGTCCAATGTCAGCTTCGCCTCGACCGTATTGCGCAGACAGACATTGAAATTACTGTTGTCGGTGAATTCGAAGTTGACCTCTGGACCGTAATCGCCATTCTCAAAGATCCTCGCTTGGCGAACCACCTTGCCGATGAGTTCTTTACAGTCGATCATGCGATTTCCCGCCTCGAATGGTCCCATGAGAACATATCCATTACTTTGGAGTGGCGACTTCTTTGGTAATACGCCAGATTTTAATGCACGACGGGGCAGAATTGCTCCGCCCTCCATTCCATTGCCAAGAATTCTTCAGGCGCTGTTGCACGCAAGAACGAACGGGCGCGGCTCCGACGGGAAAAACATCGCCAGAGAGTGTATCCACTAAATATAGCGCATCCGCTAAGTCAATGCTGGAGGAATGCCCCCTGATGTCTGCATCCAGCTCGGAGAACGCATCCGCGAGCTTCGCAAGAAGCGCGGCTGGAGGCAGATCGACTTGGCCGAGCAAGCCGGAATCCACGAAGTCCATATCTCCGACCTCGAACGGGGAGCGCGCGAGGTCGGGCTGCGGCATCTGGCGGCTCTGGCAGCCGCCTTTGACCTGTCGCTGAGCGAATTTCTCAAAGGGATCAAAGGCAGGTAGCAGGCTCTTTGGGTGCTGCCTTGTCAAATTCACATTCGAGGCCAGACGAATGCGCTTAAGAGTAAGCGCACATGTTCATGCGTCAATCTGGCCGAACGCTTTCTGCTTCCTATGCTACATCGCACATCCAATGCTCTTTATGTTGGAACTGCCCTTGCTGCGGTATATCTGCAAAGATGTGCAATAAGCGGATAAGGTGCCCGACATCCTCTTGGGCAAGCGCCCCAAGGCGTACGCTTCCCTTGTTTACGGCCTGTTTCGGTCATTCTTACGACACGCAAGGTCACGAGCCCACGGGCCGGGGAAAGTGTAGCAATGGAATGATGGCGTGTTACCATTCTTCCGCGTTGAAAATCCCGCAGGTAACTGCAAAATTCTTTTGACGTCACAACAGGTAAAACCGCTCAAACGTGAACTGAACTTTTTTTCCCGAAACTCAAGGCTTCCACGGTGCGGCCTCTTCCCCGATCAACCGATGCGGCCCGGCAGCATCCGTTCTATACCCAGCTCTACAACGCGCTCGCGGCTGAAATGCTGTGCGATGGGGCTGGCATCCACTGCCAGCATGATGAGGCGTCGCAGGTTTGCTGACTGCTCAGCTTGGCTAAGGAGCGCAATCGAGTCGGTTGCAAGGTCGGGAGTCGCATCCCATTGCAGACCCAGGTTGTTCTTTCGTGCCAACTCCACGGCAAATTCATGGAGCGCGATTTCGTTTCCCGCGAGGAACGGCTGTATCGCTCCGAGATCGTAGAGGTAGGCAGAGGCGCTGTGTGTCCACTCTTCGGCACTCAAGCCCTTGAGGTGATTATCGCGGCTCAATCGGTCGAACACGCTGTTGAGGGATTTCTCCACCTGGGACGCGGGCACATTGCCAGAGTCGATCAGGCGCAACTTTCCGGCCCAATCGTAGAGGTCTTGAAGAATATGGTGATGGATCGCCTGAAGGTGTGTGGCGTCAAAGCCGCCACGAACAGGCGTAGCCTGAAGCTCGGCAAGGCGAAGCGCCGTTGACGTTGTCGCCGCTCTCGAAAGAACGGCTGGGTCCGTGATGCCCAGCTTGTTTCTGAATACGCCGGTGCTGGGAATTGTGAAGTCGGTTACGTCAATCATCTTTTGTCATCTCCTTGCGTCATGGATGTTGTAGCGGAGTTTTGCCTCAGTGCCGCCATGACCCGCGCTAGGTAGCCGTTATCGATGCCGCGCTGGGCGTCGCCAGTGTTGTAGCGAGAGATGGCGTGTTGAAGTGCTTGCTGGCCGGGTCCGTAGGTTTTGATCTCAAGTTGGTAGGCGCGGTTGAGAATCTCCCAACCAAAGCGGAGATTGGAGCACGGGTCTAATAGCGATTCGACGGGAATACCACGGCGCTTTGCTTCCGCCGTGCTGACCTGCATGAGGCCCACGTCAACAAAAATGCTGCGGCGCTCGAAATAATCGAGCCATTCCAGAGCCTCGCGTTGGTTCGTGGGCTGGCGCTTGAGCCGCAAGGTACCCTCCGGCAGATGCCATTGCTTGAGGAGCGCTCTGGGAAAGTCGATCTGCATGGCATTCGGGTTGCCGCCGGATTCAACGCGGACAATGGCGTTGAGCGTGGTGAGCGGCACTGTGGGCAAGCAGCGCGACTGAAGAGCGGCAACGTCAAGCCGTTGAGCGAAGACGTCGGTGGAAAAGCAGAGCAGACAAATTACGGTCATAATTCTCATCGGTTGCTTGCCTCGTAGAGAGGGATGGCCCAGAGGTCGGCCCAATCTTGCGCGGCCATATGCTGAATCGCAGGAATCGGCGTGTTGGTCGCCCAGTAGACATTGGAGGACGCAAGCAGCATGTCAGGGTTGTGCGCGAGAGTCTCGATGGCTGGCCAGAAGGCGAACTGCTCGTAGCAGACCAGTACCCCGGCGCGGCGATTCCATATGCGGATGGTTGGCGGGAAGCGAAGCATCAGCGGAAAGCCACTGCGCCGCTTACCGATGTGCCACATGCCGAGTGGCACAGGCACACGCTGAACGTAGGAGAAACGCTCCGTGTGTCCACGGGAGAGGAGAACATTGCGATTGGCTTCCGTATTCGGGATGGGGATCGTGGTGCCTATCAGCAGGCCGGTGCGTTGTTGTTTGAGTCGGGCGAGGGT
>Ga0224555_1005325_pt1 | contig 10898 bp, 6 predicted proteins | sample 714S23034metaG_FD_180687 | JGI IMG/M metagenome (GOLD analysis project Ga0224555, IMG submission 180687) | Peat soil microbial communities from Stordalen Mire, Sweden - 717 S2 30-34 | ecosystem: Environmental > Terrestrial > Soil > Wetlands > Peat | place: Sweden: Norrbotten County, Stordalen...
ACGCCGACCGCTGCATGTTGGCCGGCGCGAAGAATAACGTTATCAACGGCGACGCGATTCTGCTGATGGCGGCGCGCGACCTGAAGGCTCGCGGGATGCTGACGGGAGATTTGGTTGTCGCCACCACCATGTCCAACATGGGCCTGGAAGCGGCGTTCAAACGCAGCGGCATTCGCATGTTGCGCGCGCCGGTTGGAGACCGCTATGTGCTCGAACAGATGCTCAAGAATAATGCCGCACTGGGCGGAGAGCAGTCGGGCCACATTTTGCTGCCGCATCTGGCCACCACGGGCGATGGGCTGCTGACAGCTCTTGTCGTTCTGGATTTGATTGCTCGCTCGGGGAAGAGCATTGACGAGCTGACAGAGGATCTGAAGGTCTTCCCGCAGGTCATCGTGAATGTGAAAGTGCGTGAGAAGAAGCCGCTGGAATCAATCCCCGCTGTGGCCTCGGCCATCCACGCGGCCGAAGAGGAATTGAAGGATTCAGGGCGCGTGGTGATTCGCTACAGCGGCACTGAAGCCCTGGCCCGAGTAATGATCGAGGCGGAGAGCGAAGAGGCAATGAAGCGGCATGCCAAAGCAATCGCCGATGCAATTCGCGCGGAGCTTGGAGTTAGCTAGAGGAATCCCAAGTTCGGTGGCATTTGACATCGCGGTCTCCCGGGACAATACTTTCCAATTAATTACCAGAAGACATTCCAGGGGAGCTTGAAACCTAATGGTTTTGATCGTTTTCACAATCTCCATGTTTGTGAGTGCGGCGCTGCTGTTTTTGGTCGAGCCGATGATGGCGAAGATGGCGCTGCCCATGCTGGGTGGAACCCCAGCTGTGTGGAACACTTGTCTTGTCTTCTTTCAGGCGACGCTGCTGGTTGGTTACCTGTATGCCTATGCGGCCACGAAATGGCTGCATAGGCGGACTCAGATTGTTCTGCATATCGTCCTTGCGCTTACTCCCCTTTTCGTATTGCCACTGCGCATTCCCATCGGATGGGAGCCGCCCACCGAAAGCAATCCGGCGCTGTGGATTCTCGCCATGCTTGCGGTTGCCGTGGGTTTGCCATTCTTCCTGCTTTCAGCCTCCACACCGATGCTGCAGAGATGGTTTTCGCAATCGGGCGACAAATCCGCAAGCGATCCTTATTTTCTTTACGCCGCCAGCAATGCGGGTAGCCTGGTGGGGTTGCTGGGGTATCCGCTGTTGCTCGAACCCACGCTGCGCCTTAATGCACAGAGCCATCTCTGGAGCTACGGTTACGCGTTATTTCTGGTGTTGACGATAACTTGTGGCGTACTGGTTTGGCGGGCACACCCCGGCATGGCAGCAGCCGAGGCCGCGCCGCAGGAAGAAACCGGCGCGACTGAACCGAGTGCTGTCTGGCGCCAGCGCCTGCGTTGGGTCGCGCTTGCCTTTGTGCCCTCCAGCTTGATGATGGGCGTAACCTCCGCACTGACTTTAGATGTACCCGCCATTCCGCTATTTTGGGTTTTGCCTTTGGCGCTTTACCTATTAAGCTTCGTGCTTGTTTTCGCCAAGCGCCCCCCTGTTTCGCATGAATGGCTGGCTCTGAGGATGCCTCTTTTTATCCTGATTGCACTTATTCCTACCGTAATCAAGAGCAAATTTTCATTAGTTTTTCTGATTCTGCTTTATTCGATAATTTTGCTTGCGATTGCCATGGTGTGTCACGGTCAACTTGCCCGCAGCCGTCCTAAGATCAGCCGCCTGACTGAGTTCTATCTATGGATTTCTTTTGGTGGAGTGCTGGGCGGTATCTTCAATGCACTGGTCGCGCCTGTGATTTTCTCTACGGTGGTTGAGTTTCCGCTGGTGCTGATCTTTGCGGCGCTGTTGCGGCCCCCCATCGCCCAGAAGCCGATGACGCCAGCCCAAGCGGCGAAAATGAAACGCAACGACTGGCTGCTGCCTATCGCGCTTGGCCTGATCCTGGTTGCCGCGCTGAGCGGACTGGCACATACCGGAGTAGTGTTCGCGCATCCACTCCTCGTTCTCATTTTTGGCTGTTCGATGGTTTGGTGCCTAAGCTTCAGCAAGCGACCGCTGCGCTTCGCGGCGGGAGTGACCGCACTGCTGGCCGCGAGTTCTTTCTACACTCCGGAAGTTGGACAGGTTTTGCATACAGACCGAAACTTCTTTGGCGTGCTGCGCGTGACCAACAGCCCTGACGGCAGCCTGCGCTATCTCATCCACGGCGCAACCCTCCATGGTGCGCAGAGCCTCAATCCCGCGCTGAACCGTGAACCGCTGTCGTACTTTACCCGGTCAGGTCCGGCAGGGACGATTCTCGGGGCATTACACGCCAAGACACTGTACGGAAGTAGCGGTGCGGAGCGCAAGCCAAAATGGGCCGTAGTGGGGCTGGGCGCGGGCGCGATGGCCTGCTATCTACAACCGGGAGAGTCGCTGACTTACTTCGAGATTGATCCTCTGGTGGAGCGTTTCGCCCTGGACCCACGTTACTTTACGTACCTGCGGGATTGCGCGCCCACGGCACAGATTGTCCTTGGAGATGCGCGGCTCAAACTCCGCGGCGAACCAGACGCAAGCTACGACCTGATCGTGCTAGACGCTTTCAGCGGGGATATGATTCCCATGCACCTGATGACCAAAGAAGCGCTGGCGCTTTACCTGCGGAAACTGAAGCCAGGCGGCATGATTGCCTTCCACATCACCAACCTCTATCTCAACCTTGCGCCCACGCTCGACGCCCTGGCGCGCGATAGCGGGCTGGTGTGCCTGATGGATGATGATAGCGCCGTCTCGCAAGCGCAAGGGAGTGCGGGAAAGCTTGCTTCAAAGTGGTTGGTCATGGCGCGAAGCCGGGCCGATCTGGGAGCGCTGGCGACGGACCCTCGCTGGATACCCGCAAGCGCGCTTCCGGGAACGCAGGTGTGGACAGACGATTATTCGAATCTCTTGCGCGTAATCAAGTGGAGGTAAGGAGAGCGCGATTTCTCAGTGTGATAATCGGCGAAGAATCTAAATGAGTTATGGGCAGTGATTTAAGTCATAGCTTGAATTCCGCGAGTCCACTAGCCTTCTAGTTGGGGGGAAGCGCGACGATGGGCACACGGACAGCGGCTGTAAACTCTTTGAGCGGAGAGAAGAAGCAGCTTGTTCGCCGGATCGCGCCGGATCGTTCGCAACAGATCAGGCAGGTTGTGCAGTGGTTGTTTGTGGCGCTGAACGGATGGCTGGGAATCCAGTTTTATCTTTGGGCACGCTATTTTGAGCGCGGCGGCGTGGGCCTGTATGTGCCTCGACCGGCAGGGGCCGAGGGCTGGCTGCCGATTGCCGGATTGATGAACTTCAAATGGCTGGTGGTCACCGGGAACGTGCCGCTCATCCATCCGGCTGCCATGTTTCTATTCATAGCCTTTTTGCTGATGAGCCTGTTTTTGAAAAAGGCATTCTGTTCATGGCTCTGCCCGGTGGGAACACTCTCAGAAAATCTGTGGAAGTTGGGGCGAAAGATTTTTGGACGCAATCTGCACTTGCCTCGCTGGGCTGATCTTCCGCTCCGTGGCTTGAAATATGTGCTGCTCGGCTTTTTTGTGTTTGTGATCGGCGCCATGTCAGCGGAAGCGATCGGGGATTTCATGCAGACTCCTTATGGCCTGATCGCCGACGTAAAAATGCTGAATTTCTTTCGCAACATGGGAATAACAGCGGCGATTGTCATCGGGGTACTGGTTCTTGGCTCGATGCTGGTGGAGAATTTGTGGTGCCGCTATCTTTGCCCTTACGGTGCGCTGATGGGCCTGGTCTCGCTGCTAGGCCCGCTGAAGATTCGGCGCGACGCGGATGCCTGTATCGATTGCGGCAAGTGCGCGCGAGCGTGCCCATCCAATCTGCCGGTGGACCGGCTGACGCAGGTTCGAAGCGTGGAATGCACGGCGTGCATGGCATGTGTTGCGGCGTGTTCGGTGCAGGACGCATTGCAGTTTTCGCTGCCGCCGAGACGGGCTGCTGCGACGCCGCAGGCGCGGTGGCGCGGCCGCGCCGTCACGCCTCTGGCTGTGGTTGGGATTCTGGCGTGCATTTTCTTCGGGATTATTTTGTATGCGAGAGCCACGGGCCATTGGCAGACGAACCTGCCGAGAGCGGTTTATATGGACCTGGTTCCTCATGCGAACGATGCGACCCATCCCGGCATGGAATAGGGCGTCGGCTACAGATCGCGCCAGTTGGGGCCGAAGGCGAGGTCGGCGACCAGAGGCACGTTGAGCTTGATTACGCCTTCCATCTCGGCGCGGACCAGGGCTTCGACTTCAGCAGACTCATTTGTGGGAACCTCGAAAAGCAACTCGTCGTGGACTTGTAGGACCATGCGGGTTTTGAGGGCGCGCTCGGTGAGTTTGCGGTCGATGGAGATCATGGCCAGCTTGATGAGGTCGGCTGCGGTGCCCTGCAACGGCGTGTTGATGGCGGTGCGTTCGGCGAATCCGCGCTGGTTGGGGTTGCGGCTTTCGATGTCGGGAATGGGGCGAACGCGGCCGAAGAGTGTGCGTACACTGCCTGTCTTGCGCGTGGCTTCGAGTGTTTTTTCGATGAACGCCTGCACGCCGGAGTAACGCGCGAAGTAGCGCTCGATGTAAGCGCGCGCTTCGGCCTGCGGAATGCCCAACTGAGCCGCCAGACCAAAGGGCGAGATGCCGTAGACAATTCCGAAATTGACGGCCTTGGCGCGGTTGCGCGTCTGTTTGTCCATTTCCGCAGGCAACACGCCGAAGACCTCGCTTGCTGTGAGGGTGTGAATGTCTTCGTTGTTTTGGTAGGCGTGGACAAGGAGCGGGTCGCCCGAGAAGTGGGCCAACAATCGCAGTTCGATCTGCGAGTAGTCGGCGGAGAGAAGTTGCGTGCCCGGCGCGGCGGTGAAGGCGGCGCGAATTTCGCGGCCCAGCTCAGTGCGGATGGGAATGTTCTGGAGATTGGGATTGACGGAGGAGAGGCGGCCAGTAGCCACCGCGGCCGCCTGGAACGTGGTGTGGACGCGCGAGTCAGCATCGGCCAGCAGCGGCAATGCATCGATATACGTTGATTTGAGTTTGGAAAGATGGCGGAATTCGAGCACCAGGCGGGGGACCTCGTGCTTCTCCGCCAGAAATTCGAGCACATCCTGCGCGGTGGAGACGGCCTTGCCTTTGCCGCGACTGGATGGCGCGGGCAGACCCAGATGAGTAAAGAGTACCTCGCCAAGCTGCTTGGGGGAGTTGATGTTGAAGCGGCGTCCGGCAAGCTCGAAGATGTGCTCGCCGACACGCTCCAGCTCGATGGCGAAGCGCTTGGAGAGTCCGTCGAGGACGCTGAGATCGATGCGCACGCCGGCCTGTTCCATGCGGAAGAGAACCGGCGCAAGGGCGAGGTCCATTTGGTAAACGCGGTCGACTCCAGCCTTTTCAACTTCCGCGCGCAGTGAGGGAACCAGCGCGCGAATCGCGGCTGCGCCCGCGGCGAGCGTAGCGGGTGCGGGCTGCGAATGGCGCGCGGCCACATCGGCGAGCGACTGCGTGGAGTGAGTTGGATTGAGCGCGTAGGAGAGGAGCATGGTGTCGTCCACTGCGCCGCGCAATGTCACGCCCTGCGCGGTGAGCAGATGCAGTGCCGACTTCCAATCGTGCGTTTGTTTGGGGACGGCGGCGTCTTCGAGCAGGGCGCGCAATTCCGCGGTGAGCGGCAGGCGCAAGGCCGTGGCAGGCTCAGCGCAGACGCCCACATTGAAGCTAGCTTGCTGGTTCTTCTCCGCGGCCTCAGCTACATCGAGCAGAGACATCGACTGCTGTGGCTCGTCATCCGCTTCTTCAGGCGCGGGCGGTTTGGTGTCGAGGGCGAAGGCAAAGCCGCGAGCGCGTGCGGCGGCGTAAAAAGCGGCGGTCTGCCTTTCGCTTGGCTCTTCAAGGAGTTCGACAATCGGCGCTGTTTCAGAGGGTGCGAGCTCGCGCAGCATGGAGGTGAATTCAAGCTCGGTGAAAAGTTCGCGGCAGGCCTCGAGGTCGGGCTGCTGTGTTTCCATGGCGTGGAGGTCCAAAGCGAGCGGAACATGGGAGTCGATAGTGACCAACTCTTTCGAGAGCAAAACGGCATCCCGATTCTGTTCCAGCGACTCGCGATAGCTCTTGCGCTTGACTTCGGCGGCTCGGTCGAGGACAGCTTCTACGCTGCCGAATTCGACAATCAAATCGACGCTGCCCTTGTCGCCGATGCCGGGCGCGCCGGGAATGTTATCGACCGCATCGCCGCGCAGGGCCATCACGTCGATGACCTTCTCTGGCGGGACTCCCAGCACTTCGACAACCTTGGCGGGATCAAGGATGAGGTTGTCCTTTTGCGGGTTGAGAATCTTCACGGTGGGCGTGACCAACTGCATCATGTCCTTGTCGCCACTGACGATGAAAACCTCATGCTGCTGCTCGGCGGCTTCGCGGGCCAGGGTGCCTATGACGTCGTCGGCCTCGAAGCCCTCCGCTTCGAGGATGGGAATGCGGAGGGCCTCAAGCGCGCGGCGGATGTAGGGAATCTGGCGGCGCAGGTCTTCAGGCATGGAGGCGCGATTGGCCTTGTAACCCTCATAGCTCACTTCGTCGAAGCTCTGCGTTTTGCCGTTCCACTTGCGCAGCGGCTTCATGGCGCGGGCGCGCTCATCGCGGAAGACCTCTCCGCTTACGTCGAAGACGGCGGCAAAGTAGCGCGGCTGGAAATCCTGGCGCAGCTTCTTGATCATGTTCACAAAAACAAAGATAGCCGCCGTGGGCAGGCCCGAGCGGGTGCTCATGGGGCGCGAGCGCTGCATCGCATGATAGGCGCGGAAGATGAACGACATGGTGTCGAGGAGGAAGACGGGCGGCTTGGATTGGTCTGTCACGGTTCGAGTTTAGCAGGGGGCATAGAGCAGGGAACAGGGAATAGGAAACAGGGAACAGCCCGAAATGCAGGTCCTTCGACTCCGCTACGCTCCGCTCAGGATGACACCTTTGTCGTTCGTCACTTGCGGCGCTGGATTGCAGTACAACATCAGGCGAGGAACATGCAATCGCCGTAACTGAAGAAGCGGTAGTTTTGTTGGACGGCGTGGCGATAGGCGGCCAGGACCGGCTCGCGGCCGGCGAAGCCGCTGACCAGCATGAGCAGGCTCGACTGGGGCAGGTGGAAGTTGGTGAGCAGGCCGGAGACGAGACGGAACTGGAAGCCGGGAGAGATGAAGATTTCCGTTTCGCCGGAGTGGGGTACGAGCGGGCGATTTTGGGCCTGAAGCGCACAGTGCTCCAGCGTGCGAACGACGGTGGTGCCGACGGCGACGATGCGCCGGCCCTCGCTGACAGCGCGATTGATGGCCTCCGCGGCGGACGCGGAGAGCGTATAACGCTCGCGATGCAGGCGGACCTCATCGACTCGCTCGACGCGTAGCGGGGCGAAGGTGCCGAGGCCAACGTGGAGCGTGAGGCGTGCGATTTCGACGTCGCGGATGGTGAGCGCATCGAGAATTTGCGGGGTGAAATGCAGTCCAGCAGTGGGCGCGGCCACCGAGCCACGTTCGCGGGAGAAGACCGTCTGGTAGCGCTCGCGATCCGCCGCCTCATCTTCGCGGCGAATGTAGGGCGGCAGGGGCACGTGGCCGATGCGGTCGAGAACGGCGAAAAAATCGTCTACTGGGTTGAAGCGCAGCAGGCGCTCACCGAATTGGCCGCGCTCGAGAACCTCGGCTTCAAGCGCGAGGCCGCCTGAGGGATCGGGGAAGACGAGGATCTCGCCGATAGCAACCTTTCTGCCCGGACGGACAAGAGCGCGCCACAGATTTTCGCCCGATGCTGATTGAGGTTCGCGGTTTCCCACCCTTTCCGCTGAAGAACGCGGAAAGGATGGGGCACCCAGCATTTCTGATGCAGCCGGTTCGGTGAGCATTACTTCGATGCGCCCGGTTGGATGTGTGCTTTCCCAGGTCCGAAAATCCGGACCTCCACCCCACGGACGAAGACCTGTCCGTGGGGACCCCGGACCTGGGGCACCCGGCTGTTGAAGAGACGCCGGTTGAGGGTCGTGGTTTCCCACCCTTGCGCCAGGAAGAAGGCGCAAGGATGGGGCACGGAGAGTTTGTGGGCCATCCGGCTGGTTGCGCACTGTTGTGCGGCGGGCGTAAAGGCGTGCGGGGATGACGCGGGTGTCGTTCAGAACCAACAGGTCGCCGGGATTGAGCAGCGATGGAAACTCGGCAAAGGCCGAGTCACGCACCGCTCCGGTAGCGCGATTCATCACTAACATGCGGCTCTGGCCGCGCTCGGCGGGAGGTTGCTGCGCAATCAACTCCGTAGGCAGCTCGAAGTCGAAATCGGATACTCGCAGGCCGGTCCTTGGTTCGCCTTCTTCAGAAAGGCCGGTCATGCTTTGGCCTTCTTGAAGTAGTCGTACGAGCGCATACGCGCGCGTTCGATGGCGTCGTTCAACTCCTGGCGCTTGGGTTCGAAATCTTCTGGCGCGAGATCGGAGGGAACGCGCGTCCACTGCGCCCAACTGACGCAGATGCGCGTGAAGGGCTTGGGCACGAGGAACCGGTCCCAGGCGGGAATGACCCATGCGTGCTCGGGTTGCAGATGAAAGGCGCCGATGGGCGCGCCGGTTCTCTGCGCCAGCTTGATGGGGCCCATTTTGGTTTGATAGATGGGGCCGAGCGGGCCGTCGGCGGTGAAGATGGCGGTGCGGCCGGTCTCGATGATGCGCGCCAGGCCGAGCAGCCCCTCGCGCGCGCCGCGCGAGCTAGAGCCGCGCACGGCATCAAAACCGAACAATTTGAGGATGCGGGTGATGAGTTCGCCGTCGAAGCTCTGACTGATAAGGATTACGGCGTGGGAGCGGCGGAAGTAGACCGTGCAGGGCAGCACGCACTGATGCCAGAAGCAGTAGATTTCCGGTCCCGGCTTTTCGCCGAAGAGGACTGGCGTGACGCCGTCTTCGGCGATGACTTCAAAGCGCCAGGTAGGGCTGACGATCCAAATGAGCGCCCACACCACGCGCGGAACCACAGCCAGCAAAAGGCGCTGGACGAGGGTGAATCGCGGATGGGATTCGGCGGTCACTCCTTCGATTTTAGCTTCTAGCCTCTAGCTCCTAGCTTTTAGCTGCCCGTGAAACGCATATCAGCTCGCGCGGTTCCCACCCTTTCGCCAGAAAAAAGGCGTAAGGATGGGGCACGGTGAATCTGCGCCCGGCCAAAACGCAGATCTCCTTCGACAGGCCAGGGCAAGCTTTCGTCTTTGCTTCGACTCCGCTTAGCTATAGCGCAGCCAGCGCACGAGCTCGGGCAGCGTGGCGCGCTTGCCATACATGAGGATGCCGACGCGGTAGAGTCGCGAGGAGAACCAGAGCGTGGCCCAGATGGCGAGGATCAGCAGGCCGATGGAGGCCGCAAGCTGCCAGAGCGGCACAGCCTCCAAACCCATGCGCGGAAGCATGACGTAGGGCGCGGTGAGCGGAAAGAGCGACGCGGCAACGGCCCAGACGGAGTTTGGATCCTTGAGCAGCACCGGAAGGATACCCATGCTGAGATAGAGGGGGATGATGGCCAGCGGCATGAATTTCTGCAGATCCTGCGAGGTTTCGCAGGTGGCCGCCAAACCGGAGAAAAGCGTGCTGAAAAGCGCGAAGCCCAGCACGAAATAAACGGGAAAGAAAAGTCCCTCCATCAAGGAAAAGTGAATGCTCAAACTGCCGGAGAGCACGCTTGCGGCCAGGGAGGAGCCTAGAAACAGGGTGGCTGCGGTCATCCAGATGGCGATTTGGGTGAGACCGACGGCGCCCACGCCGACCAGCTTTCCGGCCAACAGATCGTCGGCGCGAGTGATGGAGAGCATGACCTCGAAGATGCGCGAATTCTTCTCTTCGATAATCGCGCGGGCCATATCGAGGCCATAGAGCATGATGGGCATGGAGAGCAGGAAAGCCATCAGTACGGCCTTGTAAAAGGGTGTTGACCCTTTGCTCTGTTCTGTCTCGCCTTCCTTGTTCAACTGGAGGGTCTCGACCGAGACGCGCTTGAGCAGCTCATCGGCTTCGGCCGGCTTGATTCCCCTGGCGATCATGCGCTCATCAATCAAGCCGCGGTTCAAGGCATTCTGCAGGCCGCCGATATTGGCAAAGCCGCCGGACGAAAGCGAGGTATAAGTCGCAGTGACCGCACCATTGGAAGATGTATTGATGGAGAGCAGCCCATCGATGGCCTTATCATGGACCTGTTTCAACAGGGCCGCAATATCCTCCTGGGTTGCCGGAGCGACCAGCTCGACGGTGAATTTGGCGTCCTTGTCGCTGAGCATCTCATAGCGAACCCGGTTGGCAATTTCCGCATTATCAGCGGCAATCGCGACATGCTTTCCGGTAACTGCTTTGCGGTTGGTTAAGGCGGCCCAGCCGAGAAGCGCGACGATGAGCAGCGGCACCAGAACCGTGGAAAACATGAAGGCTCGCCCGTGAATCTGTTCGAGGTACTCTCGCCGGGCAATGAGAAGAATGTTACGCATCGGCCTTGACTCCCACGGTCTGGATGAAAATCTCTTCCAGCGACGGCTCGACCAGCTCGAAGCGGTAGATGGTTGCCACGGCCGCTGCTTCATGCAGCAGTTTCTGCGCATCGCCGTTCGGTTTGAGCGTGATCTCGGCGTGGCCGGAGAAGTTTTTCGCTTGCGCAACTTCGTCGCTGTTGAGGAAAGCGGAGTTTCCTTCAAATTCGACAATCACGTGGTTGCGCTCGTAGCCGGCTTTGATTTGGCGCAAATTGCCGGCCAGCACGGCCTTGCCGTTGTTGATGAGGCAAATAGAGTCGCATAGTTTCTCGACCTGGTCCATGCGATGGGTGGAAAACAGAATGGCCTTGCCCTGGCTTTTCA
>Ga0224555_1005326_pt1 | contig 10896 bp, 11 predicted proteins | sample 714S23034metaG_FD_180687 | JGI IMG/M metagenome (GOLD analysis project Ga0224555, IMG submission 180687) | Peat soil microbial communities from Stordalen Mire, Sweden - 717 S2 30-34 | ecosystem: Environmental > Terrestrial > Soil > Wetlands > Peat | place: Sweden: Norrbotten County, Stordalen...
CCTCGCCTCTATCGTAGGCCAGCAGAAATTTTCGGCGCAGATCATCCCCATATGGCTTCGCCATCGATTCACTCGCCGCAGAGTCTCGCCAATTGGAGTCTACACTATTAAGGAAAATGCTCTAGACCGCGTCGCGCCGGGCTGATCTGGTGCGCCAACTCGCTGCCCAGTGTGACGGCAAGGTTCAGGTGCTGTTCCAGGCTTTTCCGCTGGAGTCGCGCGTGGACGGACGCATCGGCAGCCTGGGCGCTCGCGTCAGATTTGTGGAATTGGCTCGTTGGCAACGGGAGTTGGCTAAGCCAACCGCACATTCACCAGTTCGATCCCTGCGCCTTTGCCCAGGTTGCGGGTGTACTTCTTGTCGGTGGCGTTGTTCCAGTGCTCGTGCACACCAAGGCTGGCGAGGGACTTGCCCGTCTTGGCGGGATCGTAGATCGTCTTCGAGGGCGCGTTGGGGGCGAGAGCCATCTCGTGGAGGTAGTTCTCGACGGCGCCGGTAACGATGGTGGTGAGCGTCGGCTCATTGCGCAGGAAGTCGAGTGCGACCGAGTCGATGGCAACGCCGTCCTGCGAAGCGAACAGGCTGGACGTCCAATGGCCGTTGAAGGGCGCGCTCTGCCACTTGCAGACGGGGGCGAGACGGAATTCGTTGTGCTGCGTCGCGTACAGGCCGTCGATCAGGTAGAGGACGGTCTTGCCACCAACCTGCGGGTGGCCGTTCATGTCCACCAGGCCGTTGTAGGACGCCATGCCCTGCACGGTTGGTCCGCCGACGCGGTTGCCGCCTTTGACGGCAAGCCATGGATGCACAAAACGCGCGCCGGCTGAGCCGTCCGCCATCAGGATGGTGCCCTGATGGTTCTTGGCGGTGACGGTCATGCCGGCCATGGTATGCCCTTTCAGGCCGGCCACGTTGATCATGTAATCGGCCTGGGTGACAACCGTGGGGAGATAGAACGTGAGGCCGCCTTTGGCGAAGACCAGCGGGTGGGCCTTGTCCTGCACGGCCTTCTCGCGGCCATCGGTGCCGGTGGAGTCGACGAAGTGGACGCCCGGAAATTCTTTGGTGCAGCGGTCGAAAATGGTGGCAGGCACGTCGCGGATGGCGTCGTAGAAGGTGATGTCGGCCGGCGCTGCGCCCACCTGCTGGACCAGTTGGCGGAGCAGGGAGTGCACCAACTGCGGCGCGATGTAGGAAGCGTTGGCGCCGTCGCCGTGATCGTGGACCTGGTTCAGGTTCAGCTTGACGACGATCTTCTCGCCTTTTTTGTAGCCAGCGGCGCCCTTGCCGCTGCGGCGGTTGAAGTCGGTGAAGATCTTGTTCCAGGCGGCCTTGTCGGTGGAGGCGTCGCCGACGGAGCGGATGCTGCCGGAGACCATGGCGGCGACGGGTTCGGGGTGGGTATTGGTGTCGTCCCACCAGCCGGGGGCGTTGGTCACGCCATCCCAGGTGGTAGCGCTGGGATCGTGCGCCCAGGCCACGCGGCCGGGCTTGACGCCGAAGGCCGTGCCCAGCGGCGAGTTTGCCGGCTCGCTGGGGGTGAAGGGAGGCTGGGCCGCGGGCGGGGTTTGGGCGTGGGCTGCGGGGACTTTCCAGGTGGTGATGGCGGCGGCGCTGCCGAGAACTGAGGTCTTGAGGAAGTCTCTGCGGGAGGCGAAATAGTAATCGGATTTCATCGTGCGGGCCTTTCCTTACGGGCGTGATTCTAGGCCGGGGGCGTAGGGTGGTCAACAGGAATCGGAGTCGATGTCGTCTACACTATCGTCCCCAACCGCAAGTACGTGCTGATGACACTCTATCCGGGAGACAGCCAACCCAATATCGTCACGGTCGAGAAACAACTGAGCACTCATCCCACCTTAGTACCCTATCCAGCCGGTGTTCCAAAGTCGTAGGATAGTTGCTGTAACTGTGATGACAGGACGCTCTACCCTCCGCTCTCGGTTGACTCTGACTCCGCTGCTGCTGGCAGCCGTGGCGTCGGTGTGTCCGCCGGCCTATAGCGCGCTGCACATCACCCTCCGCAACGGTGAGGAATTCGACTGCATCCGCCAGGAGGCCGCCGGCGACCGCATTCGTCTCTACCTCTTCCCTGCCGCGAGCACCAGCGCTTCCGGCCAGGCCATAACCGACGACGCCGGCTACGTTGAAGTCTCCGCCAGCTCCGTCCTGCGCGTCGAGACCGTCCCCGACCCGCCGCCGCCCACCGAAGCGCCTCTTCGCTCGCCTGCTCCCGCGCGTCCTGTCGCCCAGCTCACTCCCGCCGAGATGCGCCAGATGCTCGCCCGCGCCGGCACCCTCCACAACATCGATGCAGACTTGCTCGCCTCCGTCGTCCAGGCCGAGAGCAACGGCAACGCACTCGCCGTCTCCCGCGCCGGAGCCCGGGGCCTGATGCAACTCATGCCCGGTACCGCCTCCGGCCTCGGCGTGCACAACTCCTTCGTGCCCGAGCAAAACATCGGCGGCGGCTCCGCCTATCTCGATCAGCTCCTCACCCGCTATAGCGACAACATGGCGCTCGCACTCGCCGCATACAACGCCGGCCCCGCCGCCGTCGACCGCTATCACGGTATCCCGCCCTATGCCGAGACCCGCGCCTACGTCGCCCGCGTCATCCGCGAGTTCAACCGCCGCAAGCGTGCCGCAAGCGCAACCTTCACCGCCAGTGCCCACTAATCGCGACGCCCCCCGGGAGGCCAGCCCCATGAAAAGCCGCAAGGCCATCGTCGGGCTCGCACTCCTCATCGTGCTGGCGCTCGTCGTCTTCGCCAACCGCGGCCGCATCCACTTCGACTGGGGCATGTTCTGGCAGCAACTCCGCCACATCGCCTGGATTCATATCGCTGCCGGCATCGCATTCATTTACTTCACCTTCTTCCTGCGCGCGCTGCGCTGGGCCGTCTTCGTTTCGCCAACCCGGAAAATCTCCCCCTTCTCAATCCTCGCCCCGCAGTTCATCGGATTCACCGCCGTCGCTCTCTTCGGCCGCCTCGCCGACGTCATCCGTCCGGCGCTCATCGCCAAGCGCGTGCAGCTTTCCGTCAGCTCGCAGATCGCCGTCTACACCATCGAGCGCATGTTCGATCTCGGCGCCGCCGCCGTCATCTTCTCCGGCGCTCTGCTCTTTGTTCCGCACGACCTGCCCCACCACGAGATCTTCGTCCGCAGCGGCAGGGTCGCACTCGCCCTCACCGCCGCCCTCGCCATCTTCGCCGTCATCGTCCGTGTGGCGGGAGGCGCGGTCGCCAATGCCGTCAGCGCCGTCCTGGGCAGGCTCTCCAGGTCCATCGCCGACAGCGCCGCCACCAGGATTCGCGATTTCCGCGACGGCCTCAACGCCATCTCCTCCGCGCAGGACTTCCTCATCACCGTCCTGCTCTCGCTCGCCATGTGGGGGCTCATCGCCTTGGCCTATGTCCAGACGCTCCACGCCTTCGTCGATACGCCGCAATTCGCAACCATCAGCTTCTCGCGCACCATGCTGCTCATGGCAGCCAGCCTGGGCGGGTCTCTGCTGCAACTCCCCATCGTCGGCTGGTTCACCCAGATCGCCGTCACCACCACCGCAACCCACGAGTTTTACGGCGCGCCCATCGAGGCCGCCACCGCCTGCGGAGCGCTGCTGCAAATCGTCACCTGGCTCTCCATCATCCCCGCCGGCCTCATCGCCGCCCGCCTCAACCACGTCAGCCTCAAGAAAGCCGCCACCGAATCCGCCACAGCAGCAGCCGAATCCCCCGCCGACCCCGCCATTTAAGCGCAACTATTCGATTAGTCCACGAGTGTCGAACGTCACGGCTGGTCCCGATGATGTTTGTGGCGGAGCGCAGGCAACTGGTTTCTCGCTGATTCTTCCGCCAGCGAACAAGTGAGAGATGCATTCATCAGGGTCAATCATCTCGATTGCCGTTTTGCCGTCGTCATCTTCGATGCTGCGATTGGCGTGCGCATCGAGTAGTGCCTGTACCGCCTCATAATTGCGATACATCACCGCCTCATGGAGCGCAGTCCGCCCTCCCCAGCGCCCGGTTGCGTTTAGCTTCGCGCCACTTTTCAGCAGCACCTCAATTGTCGATCGAGAACCGCTTTCAGCCGCTCGAGTCAGCGGGTACGCCCAAAACTGGGCGTTGTAGTTTGGGTCCGCCCCGGCCTCTAGCAGCAGCGACACAATCTCAGGATGGTCCCAATTGAGTGCCATCAACAATGGTGAATAGCCATCGGCAGACTGGGTATTGGGAGATAGCTTCAGTGCCAGGAGCTTCCTGACGACCTCAAGCTGCCCGTCCTCTGCGGCCAGCGTAAGTGGATCTTTCCCATCAAGGTCATAGAGCGGCGTGCGTTTCCATGCCGGGAATAGTTCCGCCACTTTATTAACATCTCCATGACGAACTGATGAATAGAAGGCCGTAATCTCTTGTGGACGCAGTGCCTGTGGCAGGAAGGCAGCAATTCTGTCGTAGCCGCACACAACGATATGGGTCGGCGAGGCTTGAACCGTGATATCCGACCCATCCAATTGCCAAACTACACTCCGACTAGACCTGTCCACGACGTCTACTCGGCCACGGTGGACGAAATGTCGATACTCCAGGCCCCACCACGTCTTCTTTGCAAATATGAACCGGTCGGTGACGACGACCGGGTCGAATCCAGCTGGCGTGATCGATTTTACTAACGAAGTTTGAAGCGACTTCAAGTCGTTGCCGGAAACCTCGACGTAGGTGTCGGCAGGAAGGGGCTCGCGGTCTACAGGTTTTTCGGAATGATCCAAAATACGACCGTTGGACATATCGAGAGTCCATCGATGGTAGTCCACAAGCTCATCCCGATTAACTACCGACGCCTTGGCTCCATCTAATCGAATCCCTCCATCACAGCCAAACGGCATCGACCACAGCGGGGTCTCTGTATTTCCAAATGAAGATATTTCGGGTCGCTGCTCGCTTCGAGTGCAGCCTATTAGAAAAATCAACAGACTCGTTACGAACGCGTATTTTAGGCATCGAGTCACACTGGGCCGCCTTACCTTGTCCCAAACGCGAATTTAGTGTAACGCGGCCGATGTAAACCACCAGTCGAAGCACCATCGCCGCGTCTCGCTTACACTTGTAGCCGTCGCTTCTTCACGTCAAAAAGGATGCACCGTGCCCGCCACCCCCCGCCCCCTCGATCTCGTCCCCCACCGCCGCTACAATCCGCTGCTGCGCCAGTGGATCCTTGTCTCGCCGCAGCGCACCCAGCGCCCCTGGCAGGGCGAGACCACCAGGCAGTCCACCGCGCCCAGCCTCGCCTACGACCCTACCTGCTACCTCTGTCCCACCAACGCCCGCTCCGGCGGCGTACACAATCCCGACTACAAATCCGTCTTCGCCTTCGACAACGACTTCCCCGCGCTGCTGCCCGACGTCTTTTCTGAGCCTGCCCCGCCTGCCTCCGCCGCCCCGCCATCCCCGCTCCTCGTTGCCGAGCCCGAGCGCGGCCGCTGCCGTGTCCTCTGCTTCCACCCCAACCACTCGCTCACGCTCGCCCGCATGACCGTGCCCGAAATCGCCACCGTCGTCGATGCCTGGGCCTTCGAAACCTCCGCCCTCGCGCAACTTCCCTGGATCAACCACGTGCAGATCTTCGAGAACCGCGGCGCCATGATGGGCGCCTCCAACCCCCACCCCCACTGCCAGATCTGGGCCACCGAGCACATTCCCGACGAATCCCTCAGCGAGCTCGCCGCGCAGCAGGCCTACCACGAGGAGCATGGCTCCTGCCTGCTCTGCGACTACCTCGCCACCGAACTCGCTGACCCTGAAGCCCGCATCGTCGTCGAGAACTCGCTCTTCGTCGCCCTCGTCCCCTACTGGGCCACCTGGCCGTTTGAAACCTTCATCCTCCCCCGCCGCCACCTCGGCGACCTGCCCGCACTCACCCCGACCGAGCGCACCGCCCTCGCCGCCATCCTCAAGGCCGTCACCACTCGCTACGACAATCTCTTCCAGGTCCCCTTCCCCTATTGCCTGGGCTTCCACCAGCGCCCCACCCACGGCCAGGCACACGAGGGGATGCACTTCCACGCCCACTTCTACCCGCCGCTGCTGCGCTCCGCCGAAATCCGCAAGTTCATGGTCGGCTTCGAAATGTTCGGCTCGCCCCAGCGCGACCTCACCGCTGAAACCGCCGCCGACCGCCTCCGCGCCCTCCCCGACAAGCACTATCTCGACTAATCTGTTGTTCGTCCTTCTGAAAGCATCCTTTTGAGTTCGTCATTCCGGCGCAGCCAGAATCTCCGTATTCGCATTTGCACTTTGATCCCCACCAGGAATGAGCCCCATGCAAACCCCCGCTGAACTCGCCGCCCTCCACGTCGCCTCCTACTCCGTCCCTGCCCAACTCTTCGCCGCGCCCGGCCGCGTCAACCTCATCGGCGAGCACACCGACTACTGCGACGGCTTCGTCATGCCCGCCGCCATCGACTTCTCCACCATCGTCGCCATCTCCCACCGCACCGACGGCCGCGTCCTCGCCCACTCCGTCAACTACGACGAGCGCATCGACAAGTCCATCTCCGAGCTGCTCGACGAAGGCTTCGCCACTCGCCACGCCGGCCGCAAGGTCCACTGGTCCGACTATCCCGCCGGCGTCCTCTGGGCCCTGCGCGAGCACGGCGTCCCCATCCAGAATGGCTTCTCCCTCACCATCGCCGGCGACGTGCCCCTCGGGGCCGGCCTCAGCTCCTCCGCATCCGTCGAAGTCGCCACCGCCTTCGCCGTGCTCGGTGCCACCAGCTTCGACATGCCGCTCCAGAAGATCGCCCTGCTCTGCCAGCGCGCGGAGAACGCCTTCGTCGGCGCCAACGTCGGCATCATGGACCAGTTCGTCTCCTGCTGCGGCGCGCTCGATCACGCCGTCATGATCGACTGCCGCTCCCTCGAGTACACCCTCGCGCCCATCCCGTCCGACGTCCGCATCGTCATCTGCAACTCCATGGTCAAGCACTCCGTCGCCGGCGGCGAGTACAACACCCGCCGCGCCGAGATGGAAGCCGGCCTCCGGATCCTGCAAAAGCACCGCCCGGAGATCAAGGCCCTGCGCGACGCCACGGTCCAGGACCTCACTCTCTGGGGCAGCGAGATGGCTCCCGAATCCCTTCGCCGCTGCCGCCACGTTGTCACCGAAGACGACCGCGTTCTGGCTGCAGTCGAAGCCTTCCGCGCGTCCGACCTCACTCGCTTCGGCGAGCTCATGCGCCAGGCCCACGCCAGCTTCCGCGACGACTTCGAGGCCTCCTGCCCCGAAATCGACACTCTCGTCTCGCTCGCCAACCAGCAGCCCGGCTGCTTCGGTGCACGCCTCACCGGCGGAGGCTTCGGCGGCTGCACCGTCAACCTTGTCGCCGCCGGCCACGCCGCCGCCTTCGTCGAAGCCATGCGCACCGGCTACCTCGCCGCGACCGGCATCACCGCCGAAATCTACACCAGCCGCGCCTCCGCCGGCGCCCACCAGATTCCCCTCTAACCGGCCCGCCCCGCCCGGCGACCGCCGTCACATTCGCCCTGCATCTGCGCCGGAGTACAATCCCTGCAATCCACCACACCAAGGACTCCCCGGCATGAACAGTAAGCTTGAAGAAATCTCTATTCAGCGCAAGCTCGCCCACACCAAACTTCTCGCCAACGCTTCCAAGGTCTACGACTGCTTCCTCACCATGGAGCGGATCGCCTACGCGGACGGCGCTTTGAGCAAGAAGCACAAAGAGCTCATCGGTCTGGGCATCGCCCTCGTCGAGGACTGTGAATCCGGCATGCAATGGCACGTCGAGCAGGCGAGAATCGCCGGCGCATCCTTCGAGGAGTTGCTTGAGACCATCGAAGTCGCCATCGAGATGGGCGGTGGCCGCGCCGTCGTCGCCTCCAGGTTTGCCCTCGAAGTGATGGAGAGCATCGGCGTCACGCCCTCGCGCTGAATCTACCGCTTTTGGTCAAGTGATTGATTGAGCGATAAAACCCAATAACGACGCTGCAATTGTCGCAGTCGCTTCAAGATTCAAAAAGTACAGGAGGGGCACGTCTGCCAGTCAGTGAGCACAAAAGTGAGCACAAAATGGGGAGAGGGCCGTGTTCAGAGCAACGAAAAGCCCCACTCGATTTGAGTGAGGCGAGTGAGGCGATTCGAACCCGAAGAGAAGATCGACAGTGCGTTTAGGCGACTGCGTTGGTGAGAGAGTTGCCGACGCCATTGAACATGTTGCTGATGGAGTTGGACTGCTTACCCATTGATATACTCCCGCCATGGACACGAACGACCTGATACGGCAATTGACTGAGCAACGCGACCGCATCGACGCGGCCATCAAGCTCCTCTCCGACTCCGGTACTACAACCAAGGCACCCAAGATCACACGCAAACAGCGGAAGCCACTCAGTGCAGCCGCTCGTAAGAGAATCTCTGAGGCACAGAAGAAGCGATGCCCGGCCACGTGAGCGTGTCCCCTGAATTGCAGCCCGCAGAAAGCACAAAGCCACAATAATCCGCACGTTAACAGGGAACGAAAGGTAAACGACGACATGAGAAAGTCAACCGTGTTGGTGTTGTTTGCATTCCTTGTGCTTGCCGTGTCCGCGAGCCCGCAAGACAAATCAGACAAATTTGCCGTATACGTGACAGGGTTAAACGATGCTGCGCCCGTCGCGCAATCCTTGATTAAGAAGCTGAACGCGTCAAAACCGTTCGAGGCTGTGGGCAAGGACGAGACCGCAAAGGTTGTTGTGCTGGTTACCTGCTATTCGCGCAAGCAAACCGACCCCTTCTTGTGCATGTACGTCACACACTTCAACGGGCCAGCATTTAAGACATTCTTGGGGGGAGGAATGTTTGCCGCTACAAGTGCGGACGCGGTCTCAGATAATTTCCTTGGATCGATTGCGCAAGACATTGTTGAGCGATTCGACGACACAAGCAAAGACAATCTGAGGGAGGCTCTACAAGCTTGCCTACTTATGACAGACTCCAAGTGCAATGTTCCTGACCCGTTGCAGAAGGAATTCAACGCAAAACAACTCACTCTTGGACAGTACCTTTTGAAGAAGAATCAGTAGGTCATGCCCGCCCTCATCCAAGGAGACGCATTTATGCGACGAATCTTGTCCGCTTTTGTTGCTTTTGCGCTTGCGGTTCCGGTTGCTGCCCAAAAGCCAATCATTTTCGATGTCTCTAACGTTGTTGTTGGAGCACAGAAAATTCAGACGCTCTACCTCTACGCGCAGGGGAAGTGGTCTGATGCTGGCGACCATATCGGACCGCTTTCTACTCAAATTCAATGCTATAAAAGCCTCGGGTTCTGCGATGTTGCCAATGCGATTGAGACCTTTGGTGAAGCCAATGTTGATCTTACCGCCTTTGATATTCTTCGCTGGGACAGTAAAGAAATAATCGCGGTGGATAGTTCACCAATTTGTATCGCGAACACTCTGCGAATTGACCTCATTACAAAGAGAGTCACTCTAAGCTCATCTGACAAGGGCGTGACCAAAGACCCATTCTGCAAAGGGTCAGACAAACTCTCGACAGCCGTCTTATGGGGCGAGGAAGATATAGTGAAGGACGCAATCGATAGGGCGAAAGCCAAGAAACAGAACCATTGAGGAGATCAATGGAACCCGACTTCAAGGCGCATCTATTCCGGCAGCTCGGGTTTCTATGGCGGTCCTGCCAGGCTTACGACGAAGGCCACATTGACGAGGCCGTACGCATCGCAACAGTGATTCGCGTTTTGATCCATGACACGCAAGCCTCTACTTCCCTGCTGAAACATCTGGACGCGGAAAACATCCTGCTCTCAAGCACAGTCGTTACCCACACGGATATAAAACCCGTCTTTATGAGCGCGATGGGTCGAACGAGGATAACCAGCACAGAAACGACCCGAAAGCCGAACACCGACCCCACGGCGCTGCAAATTCAGCTAACCGTACCGGAATGGTGGGGCCAAGTCGTTTACATCTACGGCCAGGTACAGGCTACGCGGAAATCTTTGGTCTTAGGCGCGGCCAACAAGGATGGCGGCGCGCATGTAGATACTAAATTGAACAAGGAATATGAGGCCCTAATGTTGGGTGGCGTTCGGGGATGGTTTCACTACTCACCGACGAGTGACGATCACTTTCAGCCGGTGATGAATGAGCATTTTCTCTACATCCGGCAGATGGGATTTGAACTCTTGAACAGCCCGGAACTGCTGGCATTATCCGCCTGACCACCGCGCTTAGGGGCGATACAATTCTGTGCATGAGAACATTGCTGCTGTGCGCCGTTGTTCTGTTGGTCCTTCCCGCGTTACCGGCCTGCGCTAGAAATCTTAGCTCCGTGGACGGCAACGTCCTTCTGACGAAGTGCCACCCTGCGCTGCAAATGGCGGAAGTCACCCCTAAGCTTAGTCAAGATGAATGGGCGGCAGCGTTGTACTGCCTGGGGTTCGTACAGGGCGCGATGGACGCTGATGCGGTATGGCAAACTGCACAGACTAAGGCGCTCGGGGCAAAAGCTCATTCGATTCTGTTCTACTGTGCGCCGCAGGATGCCTCATGGCCGCAGATCATCAGGATTCTAGTTAAGTGGCTAGAGGACAACCCGGACAAGCTAAACCTACCAGGGTACGACGTCATAAATTTCGCTATGTCGAAGGCCTACCCATGTCCTGCTGCTCCGTAACCTTAAAGGGGGTGAAGTCGGAAAATGAGTATTGCGCCGTTCCCGGAGTTTTCGAACATCCAAGCGTCACTTCCCCGGAAGGTATTCGAGTGAGTGTCCCGGCATCCTTCCAGTACGGCGCTATTTCCTCCGGCACTTCATGCTTCTTGCCGCAGAGCTTGCAGACAAAAGACCATCCATCGGGGTATTCCATG
>Ga0224555_1005327_pt1 | contig 10895 bp, 9 predicted proteins | sample 714S23034metaG_FD_180687 | JGI IMG/M metagenome (GOLD analysis project Ga0224555, IMG submission 180687) | Peat soil microbial communities from Stordalen Mire, Sweden - 717 S2 30-34 | ecosystem: Environmental > Terrestrial > Soil > Wetlands > Peat | place: Sweden: Norrbotten County, Stordalen...
AAGTTCAATTGGATGTTCAAGCGCTGTGCACTGGCCATGGTGGTCATAACGTTTTCCGCAAGCGTCCTCTGGGCGCAAGACGCGGCCAAAAAAGATGATGCGGCCAAGCAGGAGACTCCCACCAGTTCCGTAGCGCCGGCCAGCGTAGAAATTACTCCCAAAACTGCCGATGCCCACGTCGGCGAAAAACTAAAGTTCACCGCCGTCGCCAAAGACGCTTCCGGCAATGTCATCGACGAAAAGCCTTCCGTATGGTTTGCCGCGCCCTTCGATGTTGCCGGAGCGAACGACTCCGGCGAAGTCACCTTCCACGATGCCGGAGTGGTCACGGTCGGTGCCGTCATCGGAGGCAAGGCTGGCTATGCCACGGTCAACGTCGGCACATCCAAAGTTGCAACCATTGATATCGACTCACCCGCGTATCCCATTGTTGCCGGAAGCGCCGAGAAGCTCAACGCCACTCCGCGCACCTCCGATGGCAAACCTCGCAGCGATGCAACCATCCAGTGGACTTCGGAAAAGCCAGCCGTCGCCAGCGTAGACGCAGCCGGCCTGGTAACTGGACTCGCACCCGGAAGCGCAACCATCAAAGCCACTGCGGATGGCGCCAGCGGTACTGTGTCATTTCAAGTCGTGCGCGATTCCGTCCGCAAGCTAACCGTGACTCCAGCTTCCATCGAAGCCCGCACCGGCGATGTCGTCCACTTCACCGCAGCCGCAAGCGACGCCGGCGGCGGGCATTTGAAAAATCCCCCGGTTCGCTGGGCCATCAGCGGCGCCGGCGCCTCGGTCTATCCCGACGGAGGTTTTGTCGCGGAAAAGGCTGGCACCTACGTGGTCACGGCCAGCAGCGGCCAGCACAGCGCTTCTGCCTCAATCGTAGTTCGGCCACGCAACGTCGAGCGCGAGATGGAAGTGGTCTCTCACACGCCCATGCCCGATCTCCAGATGACCGAAGAATGGATCATCGGACATCACGCCTACCTCGGCACCCTCGCGGATAAAGTTTTCACCTACGACATCTCCGATCCCGCCAACCCGAAGCTCCTCGACACTCTCAAAGTCGACGCGCGCATCATCAATGACATCAGCACCACCCCCGACGAAAAGATCGGTGTCTTCACCCGCGAGGGTGCCTCCAATCGCAAAAACGGAATCGTCTTCCTCGACACCTCTGACGCCGCGCACTTGAAAGTACTTTCCGAATACACGGCCACGGTGAGCGGAGGCGTGCACAGCGCCTACATAGATGGCCACTACGTCTACATCACCGACGACGCCACCGGCTCGATGCGCATCATTGATTTCCAGGATGCTAAACATCCCAAGGAAGTGGCGCGCTGGCAAACCGAAAATCCCACCGCGGTCGCCTTCGACACCAAGTACGGAACCGTGACCAGTGGCCGCTACCTGCACGACCTCCAGGTGATGGACGGCCTCGCCTATCTCGCCTACTGGCGCGATGGTTTGATCATCCTCGATGTGGGCAACGGCATGGCCGGCGGTAGCCCGGAGAATCCCAAGCTGGTCAGCCAATATAAATTCAATCACTACGAGCTTTACGGCGATGGCTGGCTGGCGGGCACGCACAGCGTTTTCCGCTACAAAAATTATCTCTTCGTCGGCGATGAAGTCTTCCCGGCAATTTTCGAACTCGACAACCGCGATCGCATCCCGGTGCGCGCCATCTGCCACGTCATGGATGTCTCCGACATCAAGCATCCCAAAGAAGTGGCGCAATATGAAGTGCCCGAAGCTGGCTCGCACAATTTCTGGGCCGCCAACGACATGCTCTACGAGGGCTACTACAGCGGCGGCGCGCGCGTCCTCGATATTTCCGGCGAGTTGCGTGGGGATCTCTACCGCCAGGGCCGCGAGATCGCCCGCTTCTGGACCGGCGATAGCAAAGGCTATCGCCCCAACCTGCCTTTCACCTGGGGCGGACAACCCTGCTCGGTCAAGTGCGACAGCGATCTGCTCAACCGCCTGATGTACTTCAACGACATCCACAGCGGCCTGTGGATCACCAAACTAGGCGAGCCCAAATTCGAAGGCTCAACCACTTCGCCAGCAGTGCGCAAGAGCGAAGAAACCATCCACTAAAACGTCTTCAAAGTTGCGGTGCAATAACAACTTAAGTTCGGTGCAATAACACTTTAAGTTCGGTTCAATAAACAACTTAAGTTGCGGTGCAATAACAACGTATGTCATCCCGAGCGCAGCGAGGGACCTTGGTGTTCGCGTGTGGCGCCAAACCGCCGGCGCAGGCAGAAAACCTCGCCCCATCGGGATGACAATTTCTCTCTGGCTTCCTACGCTATGCCTACGCGCGCTTGCGTTCGTACTTCAATTCAACCAGTCCCCCGGAATACGATTTGTTCTCGACTAACGAAAACTTCAGTTGCGAAAACCCTCCCAGAAATAGCGGAATTCCTTCTCCCAGTAGAACCGGAACCATCCCCAGGTGAATCTCATCCACCAGATCTTCTTTCAAAAAGTCGCGCGCCAACTCACCCCCACCCATCAGCCAAATGTTTCTGCCCGGAGCTTTGCGAAGCCCTTCTAAAAACGTCGCTGGCGATTCATTCACAAATGTCGCGCTGTACCGCTCACCCGGCGTTTGCGATCGAGAGAAAACGTAATACTTGAATCCTCCCGGCAGCACACCGCCGCTCATCTTCAACCCCACATCGAGAGTTTTTCTCCCCATGATGGCCGTGTCACAACTAGTGAAAGCGTCGTTCGGGTAGTCCTTTGGCCGGAAGAGAAAATCGACATCGCCATTCGGACGTGCAATATAGCCATCGATGCTAATGCCCAAACTGAGGATGATTTTGCGCATAATCGCGCATTGTAAACGCTTCGATCGCGACCTTAGTAACCGTTTTCGTAGCCCTTCGTGCACAATTTTCGTTGCACGTTAACATCCTTGAAATATCTTGCGAGTAACCTATCAGTATGGGTTCGCCGCGCGTTGAAAAGTCGCTGCCCCTTCAAGTCGCCGCCGTCTGCTATCGCAAAAATGGCAAAGGGATCGAGTTCCTCCTGGTCAATACCAACGGCGGAAATAAGTGGACCTTTCCCAAGGGCTCTCCTGAAGCTCGCCTGTCCCACAGCCAGGCAGCCGAGCGTGAAGCCGCCGAAGAAGCTGGCGCTCTCGGCACCATCGAGCCCCGCCACTTTCATCTTTACATTCACTCCAAGGGAGTCTTCTGGCAGCCCGGCGGAGTGCAGGAATTTGTGGTCAAAGCCTTTCTGATGGAGATTCACCAAACCCGCCGCCCCGATGAAGCGCAGCGCAAACCCACCTGGTTCACTCCCGAGGAAGCTCGACAAAAACTAGCCAAAGGCCGCGAAGTAAAGTACGCCCACGAACTCGAAGCCGTGATCGACCGCGCCCTCGAACGCATCCAGTTTCACAGCGAACTGTGGGGAAAATATCCCGAAACCCGCAACAGCCGCGCAGTCTTGCATTCGTAAATCATCCGGCTCAATGTCCTTTGCACTACCCGGTGCTCCTCTGTGCCCCCTGTGGTTAAAGGTTTTCGCTTTTGCTAGGTAACTACGTACACGGTACTGAGTGCTCCGCCTGGCGTCTGTTTTGTGAGACCATAATTCCAGCCCATGATCCAGCTTTCCGGCGCCGGAAAACGTTTCGGCCACAAACTTCTCTTCGAAAATACCGACTGGCTCATCACCTCCCGCGACCGCGTCGGCCTGGTGGGCGCGAACGGCACCGGCAAGTCCACGCTGATGAAAGTCCTCGCCGGCCTGGATACGCTCGACTACGGCTCGCTCATCCTCGCCAAAGGCACCACCGCCGGCTATCTTCCCCAGGATGGCCTCTCACTCTCCGGCCGCACTGTCTTCGCCGAATGCATGACGGTATTTGACGACCTGCGCGCGATGGAAGCGGAGATGGAATCTCTGCTGCATAAGTTCTCTGAACTCGACCACGCCAGCCCCGAGTATGCCGAAGTCGCCGATCGTTATCACAGCCTGGAGCACGAATTCCGCACCCGTGACGGCTACTCCATCGAAGCCGAAGTTGGAAGAGTCTTGATGGGCCTGGGTTTCCGCAAAGAAGACTGGGCCCGGCAAACCGACGAATTCTCCGGCGGCTGGCAGATGCGGCTTGCCCTGGCCAAACTTCTGCTGCAAAAACCGAACCTGCTGCTACTCGACGAACCCACAAACCATCTCGATCTCGAAGCCCGCAACTGGCTGGAAGAGTACTTACATAACTATCCGTACGCTTTTGTATTGATCTCGCACGACCGTTATTTTCTGGACGTCACGGTCAACAAAATTGCCGAAATCTGGAACAAGCGCTTCTGGTTCTACACCGGCAACTACGACAAATTTCTGGCGCAGAAAACGCAGCGCAACGAGCAACTTCTCGCGGCGTACAAGAATCAGCGCGACCGCATCGAGCAACTGGAAGTTTTCATTAACCGTTTCCGCTACCAGGCCACTAAAGCCAAGCAGGTGCAGAGCCGCATTAAAGAGCTGGAAAAGATCGAGCGCATCGAAGTCCCGCCGGAAGAAAAAACCCTCCACTTTTCCTTTCCCCAGCCCAAGCCCAGCGGACGCATCGTGGCCGAGTTCGTAGACGTTGCCAAGACTTATCCTGTCCGCCCCGATCTTCGAAATAATGACAGCCGAAGTAACGACGCCCGCAGCGGCGAAAAAGAAGTCTTCGGCGACGTCAACTTCCTCATCGAAAAAGGCGACCGCATCGCCCTGGTGGGCGTCAACGGAGCCGGCAAATCGACGCTGATCAAACTGCTGGCCGGCGCCGAAAAACCTACGCAAGGCGAATACAAACAAGGCCACAACGTCGAAGCCGATTACTTTGCCCAGGACCAATACAAAGAACTCGCAGCCGACGCCAGCCTGATCGACGATCTCGGCGCAGCCTCCCCGCGCTCCACCCAAACCGAACTGCGCAGCCTGCTCGGCTGTTTTCTGTTTTCCGAAGACGACGTCTTCAAAAAGATCGGAGTCCTCTCCGGCGGCGAGCGCGGACGCTACGCCCTTCTGCGCCTTTTGCTTCACCCGGCAAATTTCCTGCTGCTCGACGAACCCACCAACCACCTCGACCTGCGCGCCAAAGATGTCCTGCTCGAGGCGCTCGTCCATTACACCGGTACGGTTGTGTTCGTCTCGCACGATCGTTACTTCATCGACAAACTGGCCACCCGGGTTTTCGAAATCGGCGACGGTAAAGTCGAAGTCTATCCCGGCAACTACGAAGACTATCTCTGGCGCAAGCAGGGCGGCCAGCACGTTGCGCCCACGCTGGACGACGCCCCGGGAGCGAAGTCGGGAAAGTCGGCCTCGGGTGCCCCACTTCTCGCTTCTACTGCGAGAAGTGGGAGCGGCCCATCCACGGCCGATCAGCCCATCAACGGAGACCGCAACTCCGAGAACAAGAAGCGCCTGAATCCCATCAAGCGCAAGCAAATGGAAGACCGCATTCAGCAACTCGAAGCCGAAATCAGCCGCGCCGAAGATGCCATCGTCCGCTGCGAAACCGCTCTCCAAGATTTCGTCAGCGCCGACGAGAGTCAGCGCCAGGCCGAAGACCTGGAACGCCACAAAACCGCCCACGCCACCCTGCTGAAAGAATGGGAAAGCCTCAGCGAATCTCTGCAAGAGACCGAATAGGCAAGCCTCCCGCGCACTCGTACACTATCTTCCGTAATCTCGGCGGATTACTTACCTCTGTGCCATAGTGAGCTTGGCCGGTGGTACCAGCACCTACGCCAAAAATCCCAGCCCCAGCGCACGCCGCGAACCGAACGAACTGCGCGGGCCCCCAAGGAGTCGTAATGTTGCAGTCCTCAGAGTACAACTACAACGGAAAGTCGAACACGACGGCGGAGACGAACTACAACCCGAATCCCGTCAAGACGACCAGCGTGCCCGTTGAGCAGGCTACGATCGGCCGTTCGCTTGTCATCAAGGGCGAAGTCAGCGGCGCCGAATCGCTCTACATCGATGGCCGCATCGAAGGCAAGATCACCGTTCCCGATAACCGCGTCACCATCGGCCGCAATGGCAGCGTGCAAGCTAACATCTCGGCCCGCGAAGTCGTGGTCATGGGCAAGGTGAGCGGAAACATCGAGTGCAGCGATCGCGTGGATATTCGCAGCGAAGGCTCAGTCACCGGGGACGTCTCCACCATGCGCATCATCGTGGAAGAAGGCGCCATCCTCAAAGGCGGCATCGAAGTCCGCAGTGGCGAGCAGAAACACAAGAATCAGAATCAGACCAAGCCGGCCGAACTGCAGAAAGCTCTGGCCGCAACCGCCAGCGCATAGAAAATAGTCAAAATTGTCGTCCCGAGCAAAGCGAGGGATCTTGGGGTTTGCCAGCTGCGTCGATGCGGTTGGCGCGGGCAAAAACCAAGGTCCCTCACTACGCTCGGGATGACAACTGAGTGACGACAACTGAGTTCCGCTCGCCCTTACTTCTTCAGCTTCAAATCCAGCGCCGCGGAATTCATGCAATATCTCAAGCCAGTCGGCGCTGGACCATCTTCAAATACGTGCCCCAGATGCGCGCCGCACTTGGCGCAACGGGCCTCCATGCGCACCATGCCGTAACTGGAATCCTTGTGCTCTTCGACCTTGCTCTCCTCGGTCGGCTTGTAGAAACTTGGCCAGCCCGTGCCGGAATCGAATTTCGTCGAAGCATCGAACAGCGGCTCGCCGCAACAAACGCAGTGATACGTCCCCGCGTCCTTGGTCTTCCAATATTTGCCGGTGAAGGCCGGTTCCGTCCCCGCCTCGCGCGTCACATGAAATTGCTCCGGCGTAAGCTTTTCCTTCCACTCCGCCTCGGATTTCGCCATCTTTTCCGTCATAAATGTAAGCCCCCTAAATTCAGTGGTCAGTGGTCAGTGGTCAGTGGTTAGTGATCAGTTACCAGCGGTCAGAAAAGAGCTGCCGCCCTAATTCCATTGAGCACTTGCCACTGATCACTGGCCACTGGCCACTGGCCACTGCCCTCCTGTGAAATATTAACAATTCAGTTGTGACATCTTACCTTGTCTTCCACAGCCCCGATTCGCCAGTATCGTTGAAACGTCTGCGAGTCCCACTAAGCGGCTCGGCACGCTCCCTGGAACCTGCCGGGCCGTTCCTATCTCTACTCCGCCACATCGTCTCCAATCTTGCGGTACCTTCCCCGGAAAAATAGCAGCGGCTCGCCATCCCGCACCACCACCTCCTCCACCTCGGCAATAAAAATGGTATGGTCGCCCGCCGGCTGCGCCGTTTGCAGCCTGCACTCCAGGTAAGCCAGCGCTCCGTGCAATATCGGAGTTCCCTTCCCGGTGCGGTCAAATCGCGCTCCAGCCTCCCGTTCGGCCTGCTCCTGAACCCGTTCTACACGCGCGTAGTATTCGGAAATCCCCCGCTGCTCCGCCGCAAGCACATTGATGCCGAAACGCTTCTTGGCATGCAGATGGCCGTGGGTGCTGGCGCGCTCGTTCACGCACACCAGCACCAGCGGCGGCTCGAGCGATACGGAGGCGAAAGCGTTGGCCGTCATGCCATGCACTTCCCCATCCAGATCGAGAGTGATAATGGTCACCCCCGTGGCGAAACATCCCATCGCTTTTCGAAATTCGCCCGGACTCAAAGTCATACTGTGCTTGGATGTTTTCCTGCCGCGACTGGCTACATTAGCACGCCAGCTCATGTGGGGACAGCCGCCCTCGGCTGTCCATCGAGCGAAGCTCGATAGGCCGTCGAGGCCAACGGAACGCCATCCGCCTGTTGTATGATTCGATGCACCAGCGCACTTTTGGAATCGAAAGCCGTGACTCTATCCGCCATACGCAATCCACCGGGTTCGTGCGCCGCAGAACTTTCGGCTCTGCCGTCGAACTCGCCCATCTCCCGCGACCTGGCCCTGCGCCTGATCTGCTGCCCCGACGAAGATCTCCCCACGCTGCTATCCGCGGCCCGTGCCGCGAAAGAAAAATTTAAGCCCGGCATCATCACCTATTCGCGCAAAGTTTTTCTGCCGCTCACCAATCTTTGCCGCGACTACTGCGGCTACTGCACCTTCCGCCGCGATCCCGGCGACCCCGGCGCACACACCATGACTCCCGAAGAAGTTTTCGCCGTCGCCCGCGCCGGTGAAAAACTCGGCTGCACCGAAGCGCTCTTCAGCCTGGGCGACAAGCCCGAGCTTCTTTTCCCCGAGATGCGCGACACGCTCCGCCATCTGGGATACAAATCGACGCTCCACTATCTGGAGGCGATGTGCGAACTGGTGCTGCGCGAAACCACCCTGCTGCCGCATCCCAACCCCGGCCTGCTTAGCGGCGAATGGATCGCACGCCTCGCCGCCGTCTCCCCCAGCATGGGCCTGATGCTCGAAACCACCAATCGCTCCTTGCTTTCGTCTGGCGCAGCTCACGACAACGCTCCCGATAAAGTCCCAGCCAAGCGTCTGCGCACCATCGAAGAAGCCGGCAAACAAGGCGTCCCCTTCACCACCGGACTGCTGATCGGCATCGGCGAAACTCCCGAAGATCGCGTCGACACCCTGCTCGCCATCCGCGATCTCCACGACCGCTACGGCCACATTCAGGAAGTCATTGTGCAGAATTTCCGCGCCAAGCCCAACATCCCCATGGCGCTCGTGCCCGAACCCGGCCGCGGCGAGATGCTGCGCACCGTAGCGGTAGCTCGTTTGTTAATGCCTGACGTCAATATTCAAGCGCCCCCCAACCTCAACGCGCCGTATTATGAGGAGTTGTTGGACGCTGGCATCAACGATTGGGGAGGAGTTTCGCCGTTGACCCCGGATTACATCAATCCTGAAAAGCCGTGGCCGCATCTGGAGCAACTTCGCCTGCGCACCGAAGCCAAAGGATTCCAGTTACGCCAGCGCCTGCCGGTCTATCCCGAATTTTTACCCGCGTTGTGGTCGCGGCAGGAATCCACAGAGAGCCGCTCATCCCGGAAAACTTTGCTCCACGAAAAACTTGCAGCCGCCTGCGGCCCGAACGGCCTCGCCGCAGAAAAGAGGGCCGCATGATCTGCGTGCTTACCGGCGGCACCGGAGGCGCAAAGTTCATCGACGGCCTCCGCCAAGTCATCCCGGCGGAAGAAATCACGCTCGTCGTCAATACCGGCGACGACCTCATGTGGTGGGGCCTCTATGTTTCGCCGGACATCGATTCCATCACCTACGTCCTCTCCGGCCTGCTCAGCCGCGAGCGTGGCTGGGGCGTAAGGGGCGACACCTTTCTCTGTCTGCAAGCCATGTCGCAACTTGGCGAACCCACATGGTTCCACACCGGCGACCGCGACCTCGCCATGCACCTGCTGCGTTCGCGACTGCTGGCCGAGGGCAAAACGCTCTCCGAGGTCACCACCGTCATCTCTGAAAAATTGGGCGTAAAGTCGCGCGTTTTGCCCATGAGCAATTCCCGGGTCGAAACCCGCGTGGATACTCCTTCAGGTGAGCTGAGTTTCGAAGAATATTTCGTGCAGCGCTGGTATCAGGATCCGGTGAATTCGGTGCGCTTCGCCGGGGCCTCCGATGCCGAGCCTGCGCCCGGTGTGCTCGAAGCCATCGCCTCTGCCGACGCCGTGCTGCTCGCGCCCAGCAATCCCATCACCAGCATCGGTCCCATTCTCGCTGTACCCGGGATTCGTGAAGCTCTCCTCCGTTGCCGGGGAAAAGTTGCTGCCGTCAGCCCAATCGTGGGAAACGCCCCAGTCGCAGGCCCGGCCGGCATTCTCATGACCGCGCAAGGATTTCCTTGTTCGATCGCCGGAGTTGCCAAAGCTTACGACGATTTTCTCGACGTTCTGGTTTGCGACACGCGCGATGCCCGCGCTGCCGAAGCGCTTCGCGGCAAGGGACTGCGCGTGCATTGCGCCCAAACCATCATGCGCACCGCTGAAGATAAAGCCGCTCTGGCGCGCACCGTCCTGTCGGCAACCCTACCAGGATTGCTGGCAGACGAACGTCCTTCCGATAACTCCGCTTCTGCAAACGCAGTCGCCAGCGCCAGCTCAGACCAGCCGTGATCCTCATTCCCGTCAAGAATCTTTCCGTGGCCAAGCAGCGGCTCTCCCCTGTGCTCGATCAAGCATCGCGTACGGAACTGGCACAAGCCATGCTGCATGACGTTGTGTCGGCCATTGCCGCGTGGCCGAACCGGCCGCCCTGCTCGCTGGTCACTGGCGATCCCTTCGCCATCGACCTCGCCAATAAATACGATTTCGAGATCATTCCCGACCCCGTCAATCCCGGTGAAACCGGCGCTATCGAAATGGCCACAGAGCTCTGCGTCGCCCGCGGCATCGCTTTCACCCTGGTAATTCCCGCCGACATCCCTTTGATTCGAGCCCGCGAACTCGAACAAATATTCCAGCAGGCGCCAATGGAAGGTTCGGTGCTCGCGCCCGCGGGCGACGGCCGTGGAACCAACGCAGCCTTCCGCCGCCCGGCAAACCTGTTCCCCTTGCGCTTCGGCAACGACAGCTTCCAGCCGCACCTGGCCGCCGCTCATGCCACCGGCAAAGACTGCATCGTGCTGCAATTGCCCGGCATCGCAATCGACGTGGATAATCCCGAGGATCTACAGCGGCTCCTCGCGCAGTCCGGCGAAACCAGCGCCCAGAGCCTGCTTCGCCAGTGGGTGCGCGACGGCCGCTGGTTAGCCATCGGAACGGAGGCACCGTGACCCGATCTGTGCGCAGCGCCGACAGACCAGCCGCAGAGCGGCGAAAGAATGCAGCCCACGGCTGACGAGTCTGTTACGAAACACTGGTGAAAGTTAGCGAAGAGTGCCAAGATGCGAGGCATGGCATTTATTCAAAGGGAAGCGCGGGGGCAAGGCACGATGTTTCCGGTGACCT
>Ga0224555_1005328_pt1 | contig 10895 bp, 10 predicted proteins | sample 714S23034metaG_FD_180687 | JGI IMG/M metagenome (GOLD analysis project Ga0224555, IMG submission 180687) | Peat soil microbial communities from Stordalen Mire, Sweden - 717 S2 30-34 | ecosystem: Environmental > Terrestrial > Soil > Wetlands > Peat | place: Sweden: Norrbotten County, Stordalen...
GCTTAGGGGGGCCGCGGTGCTGCTTCTTCTCTTTGTCGCCGCTCGAATCGCCCTCACCGTCTACTCGGAAAGATACAGCATCACTTCGCGTGATATATCCATTGAAAAAGGCCTTTTTTTGAAAAAGAGAGCAGTGATACCGCTCAATCGAGTTGCGAAGCTCGCAAGGCAACAGAGCTTCTTAGAAAGGCTGTTGAGAACAGGAAATGTCGTTATTAAGACCACTAGTGGTCACACTATGGTGTTTAAGGAGGTCTATGATCCAGAAGAGGTGGCTGCTCTAATCGCAGAGTTGCGTGGGGGCACTCTGGTCGGTCACGAGTGATCGAACCTCGATGCTGCTTCGATAAGCTCCCGCACCTTCGCGAGTCGGTACCCGACCAGCTTAAATCCTATCTGGTCTCGTCTCGTGAAAGAGAGATTGCCGCCAGCAGCATGCGGATGCCCACCTCCGTTAAATAGCGTTGCGATTTGGTTGCTCACCGGAGCGACCGTTCTGACTGAGAATATACCATTCTCTCGCAAAATGAGCTCCGTTGTTGAGTGATATTCGTCCCTAAGCCTCGCAGCCACATCGCTTGTGTAACCATTGCTGGTCGTGACCGCCGTATGACCGAGCAGAACCGATTTTCTTATCGCTTTGCTGATGGCTTTGTTCTTCCGACCGATTTGAAGCGCATACATCGCTTCGATCTCGGCGTCTGCAAAAGCCCCGCGTGACAGTTTTAATGCGATCTCCTCTCGCGACTTGTCATCACTTATCGCAGTAGAGAGCACTTCAGAACGTGGGTCATTGTTGATCCAAAAATCTCTATCTCTCCCTATCGCTGCGACTTCCTTGGCGATTGCATCGCCTTCCAGGAGGTCTGTATATACGATTTCGCACGCACATAGCTCGCGATCGACGCGCAAGTAGTCGACGACGCTCTTGATATCTTCGAAAAAGCGCTCATCCCACACGTGATGGTCGCGCCACTCAACGCGCCATCCTTTGCTTTTCAACCGTGCAACACCTTCAAAAGCGTCTGTTCTGCCCCCAAGATCAGAAAGACACAACGTCATATCCACCTTTTTTTTGGCCTGGGCGAGAAGCTCCAAGTAGGAGCTGTAATCTTGAACGGATGAAAAGATCGTAAACACATTTCCATATTTTCTCCTAAAGAGCGCGTCACAGCACACAGCATCTAGATCCGTATGCGTCAAGTGAACAATGCACCCGTCAAACCAGCCCAAGCCTGTGAGAACACGCCTATTAAATCTTGCGCACATCAATCTATGACTCCACGTTTTTCACGAAAGTTAACGACCTTTCACGTGTCTGACAGGGTCGGACGAACCGTTGGTACGTTGCTTCATCTGCTTGGAAATACAGCATAACCACGGTTGTGACCCCTTATGAGTGGTTCTGCGAGATGACGTCTCGCAGACGGGGTGACTTCATACGCGCCAGGCGCTACTTCTCTTTTTATCGATACCTGGCATTTAAGTCTAACATCCTTGACAGCCTTGCACTTTGAGCACTTGAAACCCTTATCTTGCCCGAGCGACTTCATGCTTTTGTCGCAGCAGATAGGATTCCCGCTTTTATATTGATCGCAGAGTTCCAGAACTCGCAATTTCTCCAAGTGCAGGCAGTTTTTGACATAGCTGCCTTGGACCACCACCTTGTCACCAACACGCAACTCACGGACCGTAGTACGGAATTGCTTAGTGGGTTCAAATGCGACGCATAGCAGCCTGGCACCGGAGTCGCCTACTAGAACAAAAGTATGCCCGCCTGTTATTGTCCAAGGTGCTCTGGTTACCGCTGCAGTCACCTTGTAGGAGCGGCCTTCTTCCAACTCTCGAATTTGAGCGGGTCGAACGTGTGCGTCTGTCCCCTGATTGGTCCTGTAAAGCGTGAGATACTGAAATGGTTCTGAAATAATTTTGCGCTGCGCAGCGAGTATTTGATTGGGGTCATCTCCCCTAATTCCGTATAGTACGGGATCTAAAGAGTGTGGGGCACATATAACTGCTTCACCTTTTCGATCGAGCGTATCCCACGTGTAAGGGTAAGTAGCCGCATCAGCACGCCAAACTGATTGCTCATTTATGTAACGTTTTTTTGCAAAATTCCTCTCAAAACGATACGCAATAAGTTCGTACGAAGAGCAGTTTTCAACGGCTGCACCTATTGCAGCAAGCGCCCCAATTAAGCCTCTGCCGCTCTTAAATGATAGAAAATCAAGCCCGTGTCCATCGATGAGTTCGGTGGCGTTCTCCAAGCAGAGCTCGGCGTGCACCGCGTCGCGCGCGAAGCACCGGATATCAGCTGGAATTGCATCATCATCAAAAAAAACAGCCCCAGGATGTGTATTGTCGTCATCAAGGTGCGCCATTCGTTCGATGTGCTCTCGCACGATATCTTGAACGTCATACGAGTGCCTTATGAAGATACAAATTGATGCGTTCCCTCTGGTCTTAAATCGTATTGTCGGATTGAGCCGCACTAAACGAAGCTGAACAGTTTCGTTCAGCTCTTGCTCGAGCGCTTTTTTTAGCAAAGTGCCCAAGTAAGTAGTGCACATCCCGCGCTTTGAATCAGTATCGTCGATTCCAATAAGCATGCCAGCAGGAGCCTCTTTTTTTCTATCGACAGAAGTATATAAGTATCTTTTTGAACATGTTAGTTAAGGTAGGGCAGATTAACAAGCTCTAGCGGCTTGCAATCACTTAGGAGGACTCCAATAATGCGCCAGGATCTGTTAACAGATCAAACTGCTGAGGTGCTACATACGGCAGGTTTCGTAACATCGAAGAGATGCGACGTTCGCTCTAGATGCTTCGACATCGCCGCTAGGAGGGGCTCAATTCTAATTTTCTTGAAGATGCTTTCAAATATTGATGGTCTAAGTGAAGAAACAGCGTCTGAACTGAAGAAACTTGCAGAGTGCTTCTATGCCTCGCCTTTGCTTGTCGGCGAGAAAGCCCGAAATCACGAACTCCAGGATGGTGCCGTGTATGTGCGTTATGGGGTCCCTGCTGTTAACGTCGACACACTGTCGGATTTCTTCATAGATGAGCTTCCGCCGCTTATCTATGCCGCTCCCGGCGGACTTTACGTGAAATTGGATGAGGATGCACTCTATGCAGCTCGCACTGGAAGGGACCTTTCTTTAGGTGCAATAGCGTCGCAGCTAGGCGTTTCACGAAGAAGTATTCGCAAGTACGAAGAAGGAATGGATGCTAAGGTTGAAATAGCTGTCAGGCTAGAGGCGATTCTAGACGCGCCGCTTGCCGTGCCCATAAGCCTGCTTACGCGACATAGTTTTCACGAGGAAACAGCGAAAGCTGATTCACTTCCGCCCATAGAGAGACAAGCAGTATCGTTGCTCGTTGACTTAGGATTCAAGGTGCTTCCCATGTTCCAAGCGCCTTTTGACATGCTGTCACAGACCAATAAAGAAACCTTACTGACCGGAATCAGCAAGAACGCGAGTCTGATGGCAAAAAGAGCTGAACTGATGAGCAGCATAGCGCGAGTTGTATCCGCGCACTCATTGTACATCACTGACGATGAGCCGAAATGCTTCAGGATCTTACACACCGTTATCGTGCGTCTGCAAGAGCTCGAGGACTTGGACAACTCGACTGAATTGATGCATCTCGTGCGAGAGCGATCGGAAGAATAGCCGCGCTTTCGCTGAGGCGTCGGACAAAACGCTTTTATAGAACTTTCTGCATAGTTAAGCCCGAACCTATACGCATTAGGATTCATCATGTTACACGGAGGAAAAAAATGGCAGGACAACTGGGTGGACAAGTCGGACAACTGGGTGGACAGCCCATATTGATTCTTAAAGAAGGCAGCCAGAGGACTCGGGGCAAAGAGGCCCAAGGTATGAACATAACCGCAGCGAAGGCGGTTGCTTCGGCTGTGAGGACAACGTTAGGCCCCAAAGGCATGGATAAGATGCTCGTGGACACGCTGGGCGATGTCGTCATTACGAACGATGGCGTTACGATCCTGAAGGAGATGGATATTGAGCACCCCGCAGCGAAAATGATCGTTGAAGTCGCCCGGACCCAAGACGACGAAGTCGGGGACGGAACGACCACGGCAGTGATCATTACTGGAGAACTACTCAAAAAAGCAGAGAACCTTCTCGAACAAGAGGTGCACCCCACCATCATAGCATCGGGATTCAGGCTAGCTGCACTAAAGGCGCGAGAAACGCTTGACACGGTAGCGATCCCTGTATCACCTGATGATGTAGAACTTCTGAAAAAAGTAGCGATTACCGCGATGACTGGCAAAGGCGCAGAAGCGTCAAAAGAGAAACTCGCTGACATGTGTGTTAAAGCGGTAAAAGCTGTAGTTGAGACTGAAGACGGGAAGGACAAGTTCGACATCGATAACATCAAGATTGAGAAAAAGGTCGGGGGAAGCATCGACTCATCCGAACTCGTCGAGGGCATGATTATAGATAAAGAGCGTGTCTCGACTGGTATGCCGAAAAGCGTCGACAAAGCAAATATTGCTCTGATAAACGGCGCAATCGAGCTTAAGGATACGGAGGTTGACGCAGAAATCTCGATCACGTCGCCGGATCAGCTCCAAGCTTTCCTCAGTCAAGAGGAGCAAATGATCAAGGGCATGGTCGATAAGATCAAGAGCAAAGGTGCTACCGTAGTATTCTGTCAGAAGGGGATCGATGACCTCGCCCAACACTATCTGGCGAAAGCCGGAATTCTCGCGGCACGACGCGTTAAAAAGAGCGACATGGAAAAACTCGCGAGAGCTACCAACGCAAAGATCGCCTCAAGCGTGGACGAACTGGAAAAAGGCGACCTCGGTCATGCTGGCCTTGTTGAAGAGCGGAAAGTTGGCGGCGACGATATGATCTTTGTAGAGAAGTGCGAGAACCCGAAAGCAGTGTCCATCATGCTTCACGGAGGGACGGAGCACGTCGTGGACGACATAGAGCGGGCAGTAAACGACGCGCTGCGCGTAGTAGGCGTCACGATAGAAGATAAAAAACTGGTAGCCGGAGGCGGTGCAACTGAAGTCGAACTAGCGCTGAAGCTCAGAGACTACGCCTCTACAATAGGCGGTCGGGAGCAACTCGCCATTAATGCATTCGCTGACGCTTTGGAAGTCATTCCAAAGACCCTAGCAGAAAATGCTGGTCTTGATACCATCGACACGTTGGTTGAACTAAGGTCAAAACACGAACAAGGAATGACGACTGCTGGACTAAATGTCTTTACGGGTGATGCAATCGATATGGTCGATGCAGGCGTTGTGGAGCCACTTAGGACAAAAACTCAAGCAATCGGCTCTGCGTCAGAATCTGCGATAATGATTCTCAGAATTGACGATGTTATAGCGGCCAGCAAGCTTTCAGCTCCGCCGATGCCTGAGGGCGGCATGGGCGGCATGGGCGGCATGGGCGGCATGGGCGGCATGCCTCCAATGTGAAGCGGCCCATCCCTTTTCCTTTTTTTTCTGCGGACGTTCTGAGTGCGCTGAGGGTGTTGCGTAGCTTTAAATAGATGCGACGAGAGAGAAAAATATAGGAGTTCAAAATGATTCAAGTAACCGAAATAGCAGCAAGAGAATTGAAGGATCTCCTCGTAAAAGAAGGCAAGTCCGAATATGGTTTGAGGATATCATATGGCGGCATGGGCTGCGGCGGTCCGCAGTATACGATGTCCCTTGACGAAAATCCCACCAAAGCAGAAGATGTACGCGAATCAAACGGCGTAAAAATTTTCTTAGAAAAGAACATAGAGACGGCACTCGATGGTGCCGAGATTGATTTTGTCGATGACCCTATGTTTGGAAAAGGATTTACTATCAAGCACCCGAGCCTCACCGGATGCGGGTCGTGCAGCGGAGGGTGCGGCTAGCTTATTGAGCCGCCAGAACCTTTTTTTATCTAGAAGCCCGTGCAGGCGGCGGGTTGATTCCTTCCCCTCCTTTTTTCTTCGGTCCACAGACTTCAGTTAGAGTGCTAGCTTTTTTTTTGCTACAGAAAAAGTAAAGTCGTAGCAGCGCCAACCGAGGATTCATATGATAGGCATGATCCTCTGCGGGGGGTATGGCAAGCGACTCAAACCGTATACTGAGGACATACCCAAGCCACTCATAGACATCACGGATGACTACACAATTCTAGACCGACAGCTCTACGATCTGGCCAATAGCGATATTGAGAGCGTGATACTGCTGACCGGGTACTTGAGTGAGCTAATAGAACAGAGATATGGGAACAGCTATCGTGGCATGGAAATTCAGTATTCTGTTGAAGACAAACCGTTAGGCACCCTCAATGCAATCAAACTTGGAATTGATCTGCTGAAAGATAAAGAAACAGTTTTGATCCGCAACGGCGACGTGGTTTCCGACATCAACCTGAAGAAGATGATGAAAAAGTACAGCGTCAGCGATTTCAAAGCTATGATGTTTGTCACGAAAATGCGCAGCCCTTACGGCATTGTAGAACTAGGGGAGGACCATATCCGCTCTTTCAAAGAGAAGCCACTCCTCGAGTATTACATAAACGGGGGGATATATCTCCTCGACTCTGAGATTCCATTTAGCAATTTTGAAAAGGGCGAAATAGAAAAGACGGTTTTTCCTGTCCTCGCAGACACCAATCAACTCGGATATTACAAAGAAAACACGTTTTGGATGTCGATAGATACGACCAAGGACCTCGAAGAGATAAAAAAGGAGTACGCAAACAGAACTGACAAACCTTGGGGTTATGAAAAGGTTCTCATCAGCACCGAGAATTATCTCACAAAAGAGATCTACATAAAAGAAGGCTATACAACCTCATATCACTATCACAAAGAAAAAGAGGAGTCAATCTACATGCTCGAAGGTTCCTGCTATGTACAATTCGAGCACAAAAAGGAGTTCTTCGGAAGAAACGATACAATGGATATTCCGCGTGGGGCTTTGCACAAAATCGTGGCCACAGAAAACTCTCTCATGCACAGTGTCTCAACACCATTTGTTGACGATATCGTACGAGTGGAAGACTACTATCCTGCGCGCTAATTAGTGCCGTCATTTTTTTGCTAATGTAAAATTAGCAGTTTGCATCTTTGTTTGCTCGAGCCAACTCAGCTTCCAGGAACTAAATGTAATAAGGGTGCAGCACTCCACGTTACCCGTAGCTAACACGTTTATATTCGGTAGTTGACGCATCTTTTTTGTGAAAGTGGGATTCACGGCGCTTGCTCTATTTGACGCGCCTTTTGACAAGATCATGAAACGAGCCTTTGAGGACAGATTCGACGTGATCGAGGTTCTATGCGAGGGCCCCTGCCTGCCGCGTCATGCCTTAAGAAATGTTTCGCAATTTGAAATTGCGTCGCAGTAAGATATTGAACTAACGATTCACTCGCCTACGGTCGATCTCAATCCTACCAGTGTCAACGTTGGAATACGCGAGGAAACAACGAAACAACTCACCGAGACGGTGGATCTTGCTGTAGCTATAGACGCTTCGACGATCACGACCCACCCTGGCTACGTGAAGAGAATAAATGACAGACTGACGACTCGATCGCTCGATTTGGCTCTGCATAGCCTTGAAAAGTGGGCTAACTACGCCGCCGACGTTGGAATGGCGCCTGCCATCGAGAATATGCCCCGTAACATGAAATACTTCTGCACCGACGTTAAGCAACACAAACTTTTTAATGAAACGTGCGGCGCATTTGCAACAATCGACGTTGGGCACGCACACACGAACAACGCCGTAACAGACTTCTTGCAGGTGGATTTTCCGGTGGCTTACTATCACCTGAGTGATAACGACGGCGAACGCGATCTGCATCTTCTAATCGGTAAAGGAACCATCGACTGGACTCAGCTAAAAGGGTTAAACAAAGCGATAATTGAAGTTAACGACTGCACAGCTGTAAAGGAAAGTCGCGACCATCTGGCTCAAATGATTAGAGTGCAGAGCTGCGATCTTACGGGGGGGTAAAAGTGGCAGAAAGACGCATTTTGTCGATCCGACCGGCACAAAAACTTCTTAAAAAGGCACCTAGTGCCCCTCACTAAGGTGTCGTGTTTTATTGACCATGTTCCGCCAATGTTGCCCGTTCCAAAATATTTTGCTGCATTGACTACACTTATAAAAGTGAGCGTACCTGTGAATGAATTTCTCAATATCGACGCCCTTTGTGCGAAGCTTATTGATCTCATGAGACCGAAGAATGTCCTCAGTTGACACCAGTTCAAGCGTCCCGTTACAAACGCTGCATCGAACAGGTTCGGGTTCTTTGGGGAAGACCAAGCCATACTGCTGTCTCACTTGGTTTAATTGGCAGAGCACATCTCCTTCTCGAACGAGAAGTGACGGGATGCCACACTTTTGCCTTGCTCGGGTATGAAGCTGTATATCCTTAGTCAGCAACGCCCGCTCCTCGGATCCTGACAGCTGGAGCATGAAAGTGTCCTCAGCGGCGTTTGACAAACCAGCGAAGGAATTCGCGCTTAGAGTATCGTAACCCAGGATTCTGAGCCAAGAAGAGAGGCGCCCTAGCATTCGATCAGCTAAGAACTTCATGCACTTCGCACACTACTCAAATGATTTACTGCTGACGGAGCTTTTAGACAGATATGCTTCCCAAAGAGCTCTTTTTCGCTTGAAGGTTGAGTAGCTTACGCCGAGCTCGTCGGCAAAATCCTTTGAACTCTTTCTCGCAGACTTGGGCGCCGAAAGCCACTCTAAAAGCTTTTCGCGGTCGAAGTTGATTTTCACGTCACGCTCGGTCAAAAGACCTAGCAAGACGCGCGCTCCTTGAATCTTTCTCTTGTCTATTCCCACGCGTTTGCCAATTTCAGCGTCGTTTGGATAACCGTCGTAAAAAAAATCGGGGTTACCGGATGCCATTATGTTCGTGTACTCCCGTTCAATTTGAAGCAGTTGCTCGGGGGTCAACAGGATGTGACTCTTCTCAAGAAGCAAGGCTTTCTTTTCCAGATCATCGCTAGTGTCGCGCTGAGAATCGACTGCTTGCTCTATTGACCTACGCGGACCCGCTTGTGGGTTGTTTTTGGGGATGGTGACCGGAGGAAATCGGTTCAAAAAACGGTTCTTCGACGGTTCGACGACTAGCCCCTCTTTTGCTAATTGCTGAATCACCCCGATAACGCTTTCAGGATAGATTCCGAGAGATTCGCTGTAGCTTACTATGTCGTCTATGTGAACACCTTTAAGCCTGCTTGACGGGCTCAGTGAATTGATGATGTGCACAATAGTTTTTCGCGCTTGCAGCAACTCTGTTCCTTCTATCGGATTTGACGTGGTGCTCAAACTAAAAAACTCCGTTTAGCTTTGGAGATGTTCAAATCTCCGGTATTAATAGGTGATAGGACACTGGGGAATTTATATTCTTTTGGATATTCAAGAGCCGCGGCTGCACACGTACCAAAACTCGGTTCCCAGAACCCTTTTAGCTTATTTCATTGCAAAGCAAGCTCTTAAAATCGTTCGCTGAGAGCTATCTAGTAATTTTAACTAAGCCTTTTCAAACAGCTGCCAACCTTGCGGCATTAAAGATATGGCCCAAGGACGAAACTGATGACTTCGTTGTCGCACGGAGATTCGCTCCAGTCGCTGAGGGATTCTGAGTTCCGAATGTTCGCGACATTCGAGCCTGCTCGTTTTTTTTTTGCGGCTGTTCTATCTCACAAACGGCTCTCCAGCTCCTTAAGCCGTCTGAGGACCAAGCTGGGCATTAAATCAGTGAGAACGGCGAATAGTCTTATCGCGGCCCCGGGCGCACCCAAACGGCGCCCTTTGGCCGGCAACAGCGTATCTAGCAGGCTCCAACAGTCAAGCCCTCTCTTGAACAGTGGATTAGTCTTAGGGGTGAAGGATCATTTTTGCGTTGTTCTTGAATAAGAGTCCAAAGGACCCTCGCAAAACTTGCCACAGCCTCGTATCAGTACAAACACAATTTTATAAAGAGCAGTCTATTTCTAGCTGATCGATAAATATTCGCAAGAACTCACTTATTGCGTGAAACTGAGGACATAGTGGAGGATGAACTCGTGAGGACGAGGGTGCCAATACCCGTAATTTCGAGCTACATTTGGCTAGGTGATAGGCAAAAAGGGCTGCTCTTGTCCATCCGAAGCGATCACAGACGTTATAAGACGGTATCTTCTTGATTATCTCGTTCAGTCAGACAGAAGGAACTCAGATCGGCGTAATCACGCTTGTCTACCATCCCGAGCAATGTAGCTTATCTCCCTTTTGACTGACATCCAACACGAAAACGCGAACATATTGCCTCGACCATACACCTTCATTCAGACGCCAAAGTCGCCTCGAGATTGACGTCGTCGTGGAAGTACACCGGATGTAGGAGGTTTGCGGAAAAAAATGGTGGACAGCGGTGTTTTTCAAGTTCAGATGTGTATTATCCCTGCCCTGAGTCTTGGCACTTTGGGGGACGAGCGACGAAACCCCGCTAACCTGAACTAATTAAAGGTACTTCGACCGACCTGAGCAAATGAAAGCGATTCGACAATCTTTATTACCGAGCGCGGGATAGAATCTTGTCTGAGAAATGTTCGTCTTATAGAGTGAAAAAAACATTTCAGCACAAACAGGTAACTCTGAGGTAAAGCTACTCGTGAACGAGAATGATGCACACGCGGCACGGGCAAACTCGCAACTCGATTTCAACTTTGTTGCCATGGAGGAAACCATTCTCAAAGAATGGGATGACCGCGACATCATCAGTAAAAGCATAAACGCAAACAAAGGAGCGGAGCTATTCCGATTCATCGAAGGGCCGCCGACCGCGAACGGCTCACCAGGGGTTCACCACGTGTATGCTCGCGTCATAAAAGACCTGTTTCTCCGCTACAAAAG
>Ga0224555_1005329_pt1 | contig 10894 bp, 8 predicted proteins | sample 714S23034metaG_FD_180687 | JGI IMG/M metagenome (GOLD analysis project Ga0224555, IMG submission 180687) | Peat soil microbial communities from Stordalen Mire, Sweden - 717 S2 30-34 | ecosystem: Environmental > Terrestrial > Soil > Wetlands > Peat | place: Sweden: Norrbotten County, Stordalen...
CGTCCATTCTGCAGGCTTCGGGGCTGAAGACGGGGCTCTATACGTCGCCGCATCTGGTTCGCATCAACGAGCGGATTCGCCTCAATGGCAAACCGATCGCCGACGACGATTTCGCCGTGCTCCATGATGTGGTCGACCGGACCGCTGAACGGCTGGTGGGAGAAGGCGATCTGCCGTGGCATCCCAGCTTTTTTGAAACGCTCACCGCGATGGGCTTTGAGTATTTCGCGCGGAACCGGCCTGACATGGTTGTGCTTGAGGTCGGCATGGGCGGGCGTCTGGATGCGACCAACGTGGTTGACCCTCGCCTCAGCATCATCACTGACATCGCGCTCGATCATCAAAAGTATCTGGGCGAGACTGTCGCTGAGATTGCGCGCGAAAAAGCGGGGGTTATCCGGCCGGGCGGGGTTGTGGTCACGCTGCCGCAATTGCCCGAAGCCAACGACGTGATCGGAAACACGATTCTGGATGTGGGCGCGCGCGCGGTAAATGCCGTGCCCTACGTGCCGCCGGTGTCGCCGGGAAGCGATACGTACATCAGTGGGCGGTGGTCAGTGGGCAGTGGCCAGTGGCAACGTTATCCACTCGAAGTGCTGGGCACGCGAATTTTGGTCGAGTCGCCGCTGGTGGGACGTCATCAGCTCCGTAACCTCGCGCTGGCTATTGCAGCGGCGGCGGAACTGCACGACCAGGGGACGGTTCGGGTCACGCCGGAGACGATCGCACAAGGCATCCGCGAGACGCATTGGCCAGGGCGCTTCCAGGTGGTGCCGGCCGCGGGAGACAATCCCGAGTATGTGTTCGATGTGGCGCATAATCCGGCTGGCGCCTGGGCGTTGCGGTCGACGCTTTCGGGCGCTTATGGCGATGCGGGAAACGGGCGGGAGATCACCATAGTGTTCGGCGTGATGCGGGACAAAGCGGTGCAGGAGATCACCGAGATTCTTTTTCCGCTCGCCGGGCACGTGATCGTGACCCACGCCAACAACCCGCGCTCAGCGAGCCCGGATGAGATTCGGCGAGCGGCGGCGCGTGTAGCGGCGGGCACTGACATTGAAGAAGTTGAGGATGTAGCGTCAGCTCTGGACCGAGCGCGGAAAGTTGCCGGCCGAACTGGCCTGGTCGTGGTTACAGGCTCGATTTATGTCGTAGGAGAGGCGATGCGAATTCTCGCGGTCCGCATCTAAGTAACGTGGGTAGAGACGGCGCTTGCCCCGTCTCCCGTAGCGCGGGTTTGGAACCTTGCAACCTTGAAACTTTGCCCTTGAACAAGATCGCTACAACCGCGGAGCTCGGAAAAGAGCGCGCCGAATTGTGCCCGGCTGGGCAGTCGGAGGCGGATGTCCCTACGTGGGCGGAGACGCAGCCTGCGGCTCATCCCGTCAATCGCCATGGCTGGCCCAGCCGCCTGCGCTCGTATTTCATTCTTGATCCACTGATCTGGGCCTACACCCTGATTCTGGGCACGATTTCTCTCCTCTGCTCGCTCTTCGAACGCAATGGGCGCATCCAGCACAATTGCGCCCGCCTCTGGTCGTGGCTCATCATGAAAACGATCCTGTCGCCGGTGAAGGTGACCGGCATGGATGAAGATGATATCGATCCCTCGAAGAAGCCTCGGGTGTATGCGGTCACGCATGCATCGGCGTTCGATATTCCGATCCTGTACGTCAACTTGCCATTTCAATTCCGTATCATTTTCAAGAGTGAATTGCTCGCGTACCCGTTCATCGGCTGGCATCTGAAACGCTCGGGACAAGTCTGCATCAACCAGCAGAATCCGGCGGCTTCGATCGGCGCCGTCAAGTCAGCGCTGAGGAGCCTGCGCAGCGGCATGCCGCTGGTCATCTTTCCCGAGGGCGGCCGCACGCGAGATGGCCAGCTTCAGCCTTTTCTGCCGGGCGCATTTTTTCTGGCGATCAAGGCGCAGGCAGACATCGTGCCGATCGCGCTCATCGGAACCTTCGACCTTCTGCCGATGAACACCTACCACATCAAATGCCAGCCGCTGGAAATGCGGGTTGGTGAAGCGATCTCCACGGCCGGTTTGACCGTGCGCGATACGGACGAGGTGTCGGCCAAGGTGAAGTCTGCAATCGAAGCTCTGCAATCCGCGCCCAGAAGCACGTTGGGACAACCAAAAAATGCCGTAGCAACGACCATGATCACGTAGGGACAGACGCCCCCGTCTGTCCAGGCGAGCGCGGCTCGCCAAGGTCTTGCCGGCACTACGAAAAGCTGCGCGGCTTCGACCCATTGGGCAGATGAGGGCGCCTGCCCGTACGCGAGCAAATGATAAACTTAAGAGATTCAGCACCATACAAGGCGAATCCATGTCTGACAGCATTCATCTCAAGCTCCCCGACGGCAGCACCAAGGAAGTCGCAAAAGGTACGACTGCGCTCGACGTTGCCAAGTCCATCAGCCTGCGCCTGGCCGACGCCGCTCTCGCCGCCAAAATGAATGGCGACCTCATCGACCTAACGCGGCCACTCGAAGCTGACACCGACCTGCGCATCCTCACTGACCGCGACCCGGAGGCGCTCGAGGTTTACCGGCATTCGTCCGCGCACCTGCTGGCCGCAGCCGTGCTCGAACTTTTCCCCGAGACCAAGCTTGGCCACGGCCCCGCGACGGAGAACGGATTCTTCTACGACTTTTATCGGCCGACTGCGTTTACCCCCGAAGATCTCGAAAAAATCGAAAAGAAAATGCAAGAGCTCGTCCAGCAGAACCTGCCCTACGCTCGCGAATTTCTGCCGCGCAAGGAAGGTCTCGAAAAATTCAAGGGTGAAGGCGACTTCATGAAATGCCACTTCATCGAGCAATTCACTAAGCCCGATGAAAAAATCTCCGTATATAAGACCGGCAAGTTCCAGGATTTCTGCCGCGGTCCGCACTTGCCTGCGACCGGGAAGATCAAAGCCTTCAAGTTGCTCAACATCGCGGGCGCGTACTGGCTGGGTGACGAAAAGAATCCGCAGCTGCAACGCATCTACGGTACGTCGTTTTTTTCAAAGAAGGATCTCGACGCCTACCTGAACAGCATCGAAGAAGCAAAGAAGCGCGACCATCGGGTGCTGGGCAAACAGCTCGACCTGTTTTCCGTCCAGGAACTCGCCGGACCGGGCCTGATCTTCTGGCACCCAAAGGGCGGCATCATCCGCAAGGAGATGGAAGACTGGATGCGCGAAGAGTACCTGCGCCGCGGCTATTCGCTCGTCTGTACGCCGCACGTGGCGCGCCGCCAGCTGTTTTTTACTTCGGGCCACGAGGGCTACTATTCGCAGAATTTTTTCGACGCCATGGAGCTCGACGACGCCGAATATCGTCTCAAGCCCATGAACTGCCCGGGGCACATCCTCATCTACAAAGATTCGCTGAAGTCGTATCGTGATCTGCCGGTGCGCTTGGGCGAACTCGGAACCGTCTATCGCTACGAGCGCTCGGGCGTGATGCACGGCCTGCTGCGCGTCCGCGGCTTCACCCAGGACGACGCTCACATTTTTTGTACGCCCGATCAAATCGAGGCGGAAATCGTGGGTTGCCTGGAGTTCGCGCTCGCAGTACTGAAGGCTTTCGGATTCGACAAATTCCAGACCGAGCTCTCCACTTGGGATCCAAACGACAAGAAGAGTTTTCTGGGCACCGACGAGCAGTGGAACTTGGCCAACCACACGCTGGAAAGCGCGCTGCAGAAGTTGAACATCGAATACAAAACCATCCCCGGCGAAGCCGCGTTCTACGGCCCGAAGATCGACGTGAAGCTAGTCGACGCCATCGGACGCCTGTGGCAGCTCTCGACCGTGCAGTTCGACTTCAACCTGCCGCAGCGCTTCCAACTCGAATATGTAGCCGAAGACGGCACCCGCAAGCAGCCGCTGATGGTCCACCGCGCGCTCTACGGATCGGTCGAGCGCTTCTTCGGCGTGCTGATCGAACACTACGCCGGAGCCTTCCCGGTGTGGCTCTCGCCAGTGCAGGTAGCGATGATCCCAATCGCCGAGCGCCACACTAAGTACGCGGAAAAAGTAGCGTCGCAACTGCGGGCGGCAGGAGTGCGCGTGGAAGTAGATTCCCGCAATGAAAAGATGAACGCGAAGATCCGCGAACACGCCATGCAGAAAGTCCCGTTCCTGCTGGTGGTCGGAGACAAAGAATCCGAAGCCAACAAAGTCAACGTCCGCACCCGCGGCAAAGAGAAGACCGAAGACATGGCCACGGCCGAATTCGTGGAGAAGATCAAGAAGCTGATTGTGGAAAAGACCGCGACGTTGTAATCGGTAATTTGGACAGTGCACGGCGCGCCGCTTCCTTGAGCCCATTGTTTTGCAGGCGAGGTTGGCTCGCTCTACTCCCGGGAGCACCATGAAAATCCCGCAGTGACTGCGGGATTTTCATGGTGTACAATCTTCCTGTGATTGTGCGTATGGCCGACATCGTGCTGATTCGCGCCGCCTTGCGGCGCAGCCGCGTGGTGGCCCTTGTGGGACCACGCCAGTGCGGCAAGACCACGCTGGCCCGCGAGTTTGTCGCACCCGATTCGCTCAACTACTTCGATCTGGAAGATCCCCGGAGCCTCGCCCGGCTGACCGAGCCCGACACAGCTCTGCGGCCACTCAAGAAGTTGGTGGTGATTGACGAAGTCCAGCGCCGTCCCGACCTGTTTCCTCTGCTGCGCGTCCTGGCCGACCGGAGGCCGCTCCCGGCGCGCTTTCTCATCCTCGGCAGTGCCTCGCCCGATCTGCTCCGCCAATCGTCAGAGTCGCTCGCCGGCCGGATCGAAACCGTTCCCCTGGAGGGTTTCCGGCTTTCCGACCTGGGCGCTGCGTTGCAAGGCCGTCACTGGCTGCGCGGCGGTTTCCCGCTGGCTTACACGCCGCGAACCGAAGCAGACTCCATGGCATGGCGTCGTCAGTTTCTCCAGACCTTTCTCGAACGCGACTTGCCCCAACTGGGCATCACGATTCCGGCATTAGCTTTGCGGCGGTTCTGGAACATGGTGGCCCACTACCACGGCCAGATCTGGAATGCTGCCGAGTTGGCTCGCGCCTTGAACGTTAACGAGGCTACGGTGCGCCGCTATCTCGACCTGATGGCCGATGTCTTCATGCTCCGGCAGTTACCGCCGTGGTTTGAGAATATTGGCAAACGGCAGGTGAGGGCGCCGAAGGTGTATGTCCGCGACACTGGCCTTCTGCACGCGCTGCTCGGTGTCGCCAATCAGCGCGATCTTGAGTTTCATCCGAAGGTGGGCGCTTCGTGGGAAGGTTACGCCGTTGAGGAGGTGCTCAAATCCTTCCGGCCCGACGAGGCTTACTACTGGGCCACGCATAATGGGGCGGAACTTGATTTACTTTTATTCAAGGACGGCCGCCGCATCGGCGTAGAGTGCAAGCGCGCCGACGCGCCGACGCTCACTCCTTCCATGCGCATCGCTCTCAACGACCTCAAACTCGACCGGCTGTGCGTCTTATATCCGGGCGATAAGACCTATTCGCTGGCAAAGAAAGCCGAAGTCATCCCGCTGGCGAAGTTCGTGAATGCAAAGTAGGCGTCAATGGAGTACCTGACCCGTCCTTTGAGCCGCCCCATCCCGTGTGTTAGCATCAGAAGTTTCGCAGGCGTTGTTGGGCTGGCCTGTAGCCTGTACTCATCCTCATTCCGGGCCTTATCACCCTTCCCGTAAGCCTGCGGAAGGAGACAACCCGTGAAAGTGTACGCAGCCGCCAATCTCCGCAACCTTGCCCTCATCGGACACGGGCATGCCGGCAAAACTACCCTGGTGTCCGCCATGCTCTACACCGCCGGAGCCGCGCCGCGCCTGGGACGCGTCGACGACGGCTCCGCCACCACCGACTACGACGAAGAAGAAATCGCCCGCAAAATGTCGATCTCGACCGGCCTCGCTTTTGTCGAGTGGGGCAAGCCGGATGCGAAGGTCAAGATCAATCTGCTCGATACGCCCGGTTTCAACATGTTCGTCCACGAGGCCAAGATGATGCTGCCCGTGGTGGACGCCGCGCTGGTTGTGGTGGACGGCGTGGCCGGCGTCGAGGTCGTGACCCAGCGCGTCTGGGGATACTGCAACGACATCAACCTGCCGCGCATGATTGTCGTCAGCCGCATGGACCGCGAGCGCGCCGACGCCAATCGCGTGCTCGAATCGCTCACCAACGCCTTCGGCCGCGCCGTCACCCCGCTGCAACTGCCCATCGGCAGCGAGAAGAGTCTCAGCGGCATTGTCGATCTGGTCCGCATGAAAGCCTACACCTACGAGATGGGCGGCAACGGAAAAGGCAAGGAAGGCCCGATTCCCGCCGACCTCGCAGCCGCCGCCAAAGACGCTCACGAAAAACTGGTGGAGCTCGTCGCCGAGGGCAAAGACGAGTTGATGGAAGAGTTCTTCGAGACCGGCACCATCCCCGAGGAGCATCTGGTCCCGGCGCTGCACGAAGCGATTCGCGAAGACAAGCTTTTTCCCGTGCTCTTCACCTCCGGCCTCGGCAACATCGGCGTCGACGAGCTCATGGATTTCATCGTGGACTACACGCCCGCTGCCAGCGAGCATCACGCCATCACCGGCTGGACGGCCGAGGGCGGCGAGCCGGCCGAGCGCAAAGGCACCGACGCCGAGCCCGCTTCCGTCTACGTTTTCAAGACCATGTCCGATGCGTTCGCCGGCCGAATTTCCTACTTCAAGGTTTTTTCCGGCGTGCTGAAGGACGACGCATCGCTGCAGAACTACAATCGCAATACGCTGGAAAAGTTCGCCCACATTTCCCTGATCCAGGGCAAGCAAGCGGTTCCGATCCCGGAGCTTCATGCCGGCGATATCGGCGCGGTCGCGAAACTGAGAGAGACGCTCACCGGCGACACGTTGGGCGATAAGTCATCGCCGATCCGCTATCCGGTGGTGCAGCTGCCCGAGCCGGCGATCACCTTCGCGATCGAGCCGAAGAGCCGCTCGGATGAAGACAAGCTCGGAGTCGGCCTCCACAAGCTGATGGAAGAAGACGCCATGCTGCGCTTCTTCCGCGACCCGCAGACCAAGGAATTCCTGATCGCGGGCACCGGACAGCAGCACATCGAAGTCGTGGTCTCGAAGATGAAAAAGCGCTACCACGCCGAAGTGGTGCTGAAGGCGCCCAAGGTGCCGTATCGCGAGACGATACGCGGCAAGGCCGACGTTCAGGGACGCCACAAGAAGCAGACCGGCGGCCACGGCCAATACGGCGATTGCAAAATCAAGATGGAGCCGCTGCCGCGCAACGCCGAAGTTGAATTCGAGTTCGTCAACGACATCTTCGGCGGCTCCATCCCGCGCAACTTTATTCCCGCCGTAGAAAAGGGAATCAAGGACGCCGCCGCCCGCGGCTACCTCGCCGGCTATCCCGTGGTGAACTTTCGCGTGATCCTTTACGACGGCTCCTACCACGATGTGGATTCGAATGACCTCTCGTTCCAGATGGCCGGCCGCATCGCCTTCCGCAAGGCCATGGAAGCTGCCCGGCCGACGCTGCTCGAGCCGATCATGACCGTCGAGATCACTATCCCCGACGAATTCGCCGGCACCATCATGGGCGACCTCAACAGCCGCCGCGGACGCATCCAGGGCATGGACAACAAGGCTGGCAACACGATCGTGAAGGCCGAGGTGCCCATGGCCGAGATGCTGACCTACGGCGCCGATCTAACCTCGATGACGCAGGGCCGCGGCAGCTTCTCGATGGAAATGCACCACTATGACACCGTCCCGCAACAGTTGCAGGACAAGATCATCGAGAAGGCAAAGGCGGAGAGGGGCGAGGTTAAGGAAGAGGAAGAGTAGGGCGCGTGTAGCGCGGACACTCTTGTCCGCGTTTTTCACGCTTCTGTTCTGCCGAGAAATAACCGAACAACCTCTCCGCATTTTGCGTCGCGCTGCAGACGCCACTTGCAAGCCAGTGGTGGACGGGCATGTTCGATCTGCTCTCAGGCCCCTAGACAAAAAGTAATTCTTTTCCCGCCACAGCCTCCCAGCATCACACTCTCACAATAGCGTTTTGGTGGCTCGGTCTGAATTTTCCCCGGCCTAACATCTTTTGCGGGTCAATGAGTGGCTGTCGCGCCGATGATGTACCCGTCTGGCGGCGGAGGTATGCATCCACCCTTGCCGTCAGAAACTATGTGCCCATTGGCATCCAGACCACATCGCACTTCGACCGGATTACCGCTGGCATCCCATGCTGAGACTGCGGCGGAGGTTGGAGTTGCTGTTGCTTTGAAATGCGAAGTGGGAGCGATTGGCCCTGCCTGCAGCCCACCTTTACAAACCTTGTCGATGATGGGCTTCCAATACGCTTTGCATTCGTCAGGAGTTTTGGTTTCAGGAACAAAACCGCGTGGAGGCGGCGATGCTGACGAACCGCCATACTGTTTTGCCAAAGCGTCGTAGTCAGTTTTGCATTTGTCATACAGGTCAGACGCTTTGGCACAGTCTGAAACAGGACGACAACTCCCCCCGAATGGCATTTTGTCCTCTACGCCTTCAGCGACCCAACCAGCCCCCAACTGCTTCACGCAAGAGGCGTCTGCCTGTTGCTGCATAAGTGTCTGCAGGCTTTGTTTCCTGTTGCACCCGACGGTTGCCAGCACTAACAGCGCGACTGCGATTGAGCTTGGCCTCATAAAACGATCACCCGCTCGTCTTACTTCCGTTCCTTCAAGTAGAAGCCTACTGCTGTGCCGACTAGTCCAGCGAGAACTGGCAGCCATTGATTGAAAGTGTGTTCGAGCGTAGGGATGGCTTCGGTCTTGTTGTGGAAGGTCATCAAGACGATAAGAAGCTCATGGAGGACGAAACTTCCTGCGAGCATCCAGACCAGAACGAAGGCCAGCGTTCGTGCGGTCTTTGCTTCGTGTGCTTTGGGGTCAAACTTCCCCGGTTGGTATCCAGCGCCTTCATTTGCGGACGGTGGTAATTTCGTGGCGACGTATCCGAGTGGGTGATCGTCAGACGAGATTAGGCCCTCGGCAGGCTCAGACATTTTGTACACCCCTGATGACGAACAAATCCCCTTTGCCCCTTAGCATCGTCACCTCGACGTTCCATTGGATATGAGGAGCGCGCTGCGCGACGAATTCTTTGTAAGCGTCCGCCTGTTCCTTCTTCAAGAACGTCGCATCGATGTCATGATTAACGAGGGTCAGGACTTCCTTCGTCTCCCCCGTCTTGAGGTCAAATATGATATTGGCAGCAATCCAGAACGTGTTCGTCATGGGGGAATTGTCTCACTGAGGGCGAGGCACTTCAACGGCGGGTGGGCCACTTTAACGGGAAAACTCCCGGGTGCAAGGTGCCCCAGGTTCGCGCCCGTCTTTTGGGCGCTAACCTGGGAGGCGCAATCTCTGGGGCTGGTGCGGGCGGCTCAAATCTGCGGCGCAATTTGGAAATTTCTAAAGGGGGTGCCCAGTGTCTCGCGATTTTTGTGAAGGGGTCTCCAGCAAGAGTTCGATAGCATCGCGGAGATTCTTACGTGCCTCGTCCAGCGTGTCGCCTTCTGAAATCGCACCCGGCAGTTCCTCAGTGTAGGCAACATAACCGCCGCCCTCGGATTCCGGAACTTCCTCGTAGACCGCGCTGAGAGTCAAGTTCATAAGACTATTTTACTTGGAAATCGCCAGCAAGAGGACGACCTTTTCCTTAACGTTTCGCCAAGCCAGCTCGCGTTCGCAGGAAATCGTTCCCTGATCGCGCTTTCTGGCGTACCATTCGTCTTTACTAAGGAGGCACGCATGTCCAAGCGGAGTTCCCCGATCTGCTGCCGCTTGTTCTTCGCGACGCTCATTCTCTTGCTCATCTCCCGATCTGCAACGCCCCAGGAAAGCAAGACCACAACCCTGGAGCTCGACCACGCGTCGATCTGCGGATCGAATCTTGACACGCTGCGCCAGGCCTTGACCGACGTGGGCCTGACTCCCGACCTCGGCGGCCCTCACGGCAACGGCATTACCCAGATGGCCATCATTGGCTTCGATGACGCGACTTACATTGAACTGATTGCGCCGATAAAGCCGGGCGTGAGCGCGGGCTCCGACTGGGCAAAGTTTATGGCCGACGATGCCGTCACCTGCGCATGGGCGGTGGGCACAAACGTTTTGCTGGAGGAAGTCGATCGCCTGAAGAAGGCGGGAATCCCCGTCACGACTCCCGAACGTGGCAGCCGCAAGCGCCCCGACGGCATGTCGATCGAGTGGATGACCGCCAACGTTGGCAACGGAACCGCGGGCTCCACGCTCCCCTTCGTCATCGAGGACCAGACGCCGCGCGCCTGGCGCGTCCAGACTTCGGCCAGCGTACAAGGAGCGCCGGTCAGCGGTGTGGAAAGCGTAGTCCTCGGCGTCAACAACCTCGACGCCTCGATTGCCCTGTTCCGCAAGGCTTACGGCTGGGCCGCGCCGCTCACCGAGACGCAGAAAGACTTCGGTAAACTCGCGTACTTCCCCGGCGAGCCCGTGATTCTCGCCGCCCCTTCGAACGGAGGCTGGCTCTCGGATCGGCTCGCCAAGTACGGCGAAGCCCCGGTCGCCTACCTGCTAGCCACGCGCGACTTCGCAGCGGCCACCAAGAAGTACAAACTCTCCGGCACGAAAACCTGGTTCGGCCAGAGGGTAGCATGGTTCGACCCCGGCAAGCTGAAGGGCGTGCACCTGGGAGTGATTGGGCAGTAGCATAAACCAGGTAGGCACGGCCGCCAGCAGGGCGCAGCTCGGCAGCGGTTTTCACGGCAGCAATTGCTTGATTCCGCTTTTCGCTTTACCATCGCCTTCAGTGTCTGCCGCCAAAGATAATCCCGCGCTTAAAGACCGCCTCGTCTCCGCCGCCCCCGTCGAGGATGATTCCTCGTTC
>Ga0224555_1005331_pt1 | contig 10890 bp, 10 predicted proteins | sample 714S23034metaG_FD_180687 | JGI IMG/M metagenome (GOLD analysis project Ga0224555, IMG submission 180687) | Peat soil microbial communities from Stordalen Mire, Sweden - 717 S2 30-34 | ecosystem: Environmental > Terrestrial > Soil > Wetlands > Peat | place: Sweden: Norrbotten County, Stordalen...
CTCGGCGTAGTACTTGTTCGCGGCGTCGTTTAGGACCTGCAGGTTCTGGATCATCGCCTGCGCCTTCGGGTCGTCGGGCGCGGGCGCCTGCTCGGAGGTGCGCTCGGGTCGCGGCGAACTGTCCGTGGCGCCCAGCGGGTAGCGCACGATCCTGCCGTCAGCCAGCCGGACCTCGACCCTCTGGCCCCTCGTGAACACGAGGGGCGTGTAGTCCTCGCCGGCCACGGGCTTGACCTCGGCGAGGAGCTTGCCCGGCCCGACGAGGTCGGCGTACGAGGCCGTGTCCACATTGTGCTCTATGCAGTACTTCTTCGCGGCCTCATCAAGGGTGTAGAGGTTGTTAACGACGGCGATCTGATCGTACACCTTCTGCCTGCCGGCGTCGGCCGCTGACTTCGGCTGGTCGGGCAGGTGCGTCGCGGCTGGCGAGACGGCGCCGGCGGGGTAGGAGATGGCGCGCCCGTCCCCAAGGCGCACGATCAGGGGCAGGCCCTTCCTGAATGTCAGCGAGCGGTAGTCCTCCCCGTCGGCCGGCTGGATTTCAGGCACGTACTTGCCCGGCCCGACGAGCTGGTCGTAGGTGGTGGAGCTGGCCCCGTTGATGAGGTAGAACTGCTCCGCGGCGTCATAGAGCGTGTGCAGGTTGTTCTGGATGGCCTTCTCCTGGGACGCCTGGCGGACCTTCTGGAACGCGGGGATGGCCATCGAGGCCATGAGCCCGATCGTCACGGGATTGTAGATCGTGAACATGGCGATGTCCGCCTTGAGCGACTGGTTCCAGCTTGAGCGAACGAGGACGCCGTCGGGCAGGTTCGTGCGCACCGACAGGAGCGGCCGCGTGACGATGGGCACGTTGAGCGCAAAGACGTCGAACACGTGCTTCTGCTCGGCCGTCGCGTTTGGGTTGAGCGAGCCGATATCCCTGAGCCTCCCGAAGAACCGCTGGGACACCCAGGTGAGGCCGTTGCCCTCAGGCCCGAGAGCCGCGAGGCCCGAGGCAAACTCCGGATTCGTCTCGATCCCCTCCGTCCGGTGGAGGCATTCCTGCAGGAACTCCGGCGAGGTCGCCGCGAAGAACGCCTTTCCCTGGACGGCAAGCACGGGCTTGAGGCCCGCCAGGGGCGGCGCCGACCGGGGCGTGAAAAGGGTGAGCGAGCCCTGCTTTGACTCCACCATGCCCCCGCTCTTTGACAGCGTGCCCGAAACCGCGGCGCCGACTCCATCGACGCGGACGATCGCCGAGAACGCCGGTATCATGGCCCCGCCGGGGCCGGGCAGCCGGTACGTGCTCTGCGGATCCATCCGCAGGATTATGGTCATCCTCCCGCGCATGCCCTGGATCACGTCCAGGACCGAGAAGCCCGAGCCGGCCCCGGCTTCCTTCAGCTTCTTGGCGAGCGAGTCCGCGGCCTCACTGCCGCCCACCTTGGAGACCACGCCCCGGACGGTGTCGTAGAGCGCGTTCACGTCGAACTCAGTTTCGCTGTAGAAGTCGCAGTCCGGGGGCGCCATCTTCGAGCCGATGAAGCGCCCGGGCCGGCCTCCGAACGCGGCAAGCAGGCCGTGGCGGCCCGCGGGAGTGAAGAGGAAGGTTCGGTTGCGGTAGATTCCGTCCGCCTCGCGCACCGAGCTGAAGCCCACGGCCTTGATGTCGTTTAGGCCGAGCTCGGAGAAGAGCCCCTTGAGGTCCTGCCGGTCCAGGGCGGCCAGTTGCGGCTGGGTAAGCGCAAGCTGGTGGACAAGCACCTGGGCCGAGGAGGCGAGGGCCAGGGCGTCGCCGTCTATGTCCGCGTAGCCGTAGAGCACGCCCCCGAGCTCCAGGTGGCTGTTCACGGCGTCGAAATGGCGGCTGCGCTCCGAATCCGGCACAAGATTCACCGAGGCGGTGCCCCTAGGGGACACGCCGGCCTCCTTCTTCGCGCAGCCCGCCAGCGCGATGAGCAATGCGACTGTGCCGCACCGTGTGAGCAGGGTATTCACCGGGAACAGGTTAAACGACTTAGGGCGGGCAGGGGAGAGAAAAAGAGACGGGCGGAATTACCTCTTGACCGGCGCGAGTCTCCTAGGGAAGTTAAACCTTCTTCCCAATCCGGGGTGGTAGCTCAGCTGGTTAGAGCGTCTGCCTGTCACGCAGAAGGTCGCGGGTTCGAGTCCCGTCCATCCCGCCATTTTCGAGGTTGTGTTTAGGTCAGCCCGAGCCGATTCCTGCGTTCTTCGAGCAGGCTTTTGTACCGCCCCCTCATCTCTGGAGAGAGAAAGCTGGCTTCAATTCGGGCCGGCCATTCCCGGCACGCAGCCGCAAAACGAGATTTGATTTGTTCGATGAACGTCTGTGAAAGGCCGAGGCGTTCGGCGGCGAGATACCGCCAGAAGTCATTCGCGCGAAGTTTCGATTTCCTACCGTGAAGAGTCAGCGCGAGCTCCTCGCGGCTCTTGGGATTAGGGATCGTCGAATTCAATAGATCGTATGCGGGCGACAACTCTACCTTGTCATCGCGCGTGATAAGCGACCAATTCTTAAGATGCATGTCCTCGTTGCCTGTAAGGTAGGCGAACAGCAAGCGATCAAGGAACTTCGGGCGCTCAAGAGCAGGAAAGGTGCAGAATCGGTCTATTATTTCGATCAATCGTTCCGTGCTGGAATCATACTTTGTATCGCGACTGGCGCCGCTCAGCTGTGCAAAATCCTCCACTGGCTGCTTGCCCCAGCCTACGCGATCAAAGCGTCGAACGAAATATGAGTGAGTCCGGTCCGAATTGAGAAGGAGCCCGGACACCGGCACTTCGATATCCAGATTTGCCGCTAGCGACATAGTGAGCGCCTCGTTCTCCGGCAGTTCCGCATAAATGAGGTGCGGCGGTTTCACGATATACCTTCCGCCGTTGTCCACAATCTCCATACGACCCTCGTTCACATGCAAAACGGTGCTGACCTTCGGCTGCATGCCTTGAATTGACATCTTCACGGCGCGCGCTGCTGCCTCCTCAATCAATTGCTCGCGAGTGTAGGGTAGGGGAGCCAGGGAGGTGAGCCGCCGGTCTAGCAAGCGGAGGCCGGCCGGCGAATACGGTCCTGGTCCTTCCCACGGCTCATTGGTGATTAGGCACCTCATTTGGCGAGCTCGATCCGAAGTGATCCAACGACATCTTGGCCGACAGCGAGCAGCTGTCCGAATAAGTCGTGCTTATCCAGCTTACGAATCCGTAGCAGTGCATCGAGCTGAACTCCCTCTGGCAGCAATCCTTCGAAGGGCGAAGGAAAGCGTGGGAATTCCCAGACGGACTGACTTGTCGGCATTGTAAGGGAGACGGGCTCGCCACGGTAGCCAACCTTGTAGGAGAAGCGGTAGCTGCCGTCGTCGCGCTCCTCAAGCAGTCCGGCCAGTTCGTTTTTCTGAAAGATGTCGGCGGATTTCATTTCGTGGGGGAGTTTGCCGCTGAATTCTCGCTTACGTGAGATTTTGAATGGGAGGAGGAAGCATCAGTGGAGAAGGCAGGAGTCGGTTCTAGGGATGCTAAGCGGTCGAGAAGTGGGCTTCGCCATTCGACCGAAATGTTTAATACGCGCAGAATCTTCTGAAGGTTATCCCATTGGATGGACTCTTTGCCGTTCTCGATGTCCCAGACCACTGTCTTGCCTACGCCGGCGAGTTTCGCCAGCTGCGCTTGGGTCAGTGCTGCCTTCTTGCGATGGCCTTTGATGAGTTGAGGAAGAGAAATCATTGCTGTTTCAGCGGTAATAAATCGCATTAATCTGGTATTTCAATGCAAAAACAGCGAATTTCGCTATAAATTACTTTTTAGGCAGTAATTATTCAGTATTTTCAGTCCTCTCATTCGAATCTGGGAAAGGAAAGCGTCCAATTACCGTCAAAGCAGTAATAAACATCTAAACCTTTCAGACACCTGACTAATATTACTCTGTTAAGTGGTGTCGCTAAACACCCGATCAAACTTGATGCCGCAGAAGGGACAGGACCCGATTGATCTCAGCAACCACGGCCGGATTGCTTGCAAGACCCGTTCCCACGTCAGGCCAGAAGTTTTTTTTGGCGCGCAGGTGACAGGACGTGACGAAGAGGTAGGCCACGGCGCTGAGAACCAGGTGATGATGGAATCCGCGCCAGGATCGGCCTTCATAATGGTCGAGGCCGAGATCCGTCTTTTCCCTCTGGAAGTATTGTTCGACGTGCCAGCGGGAGCGGCTTGCCCGCAAGCACCGCGCTTTGGTCGGCTCGCGGTGGAAGTGGGCGATAAAACTGTGATAAGGCTCGGCCTCGCCCTCCGGCCAGTCGACCAGGAACCAGGCCGGTTCGAGATTGCCATTGGTGCGGCGCAGCCCGTGGGCCAGCCAGACCTTGAGCCAGGCGAGCCGGGTGGATCGAGTCGAACCGTCAGCTGCCTTCCAGGAAGCCCGTCGCCACTGGGCGGGCGTGATTTGGCCAGCAATCTCTCCCAATGTCAGCGCCGGCTCCGTGCCTGCTTCGACGTAGCGGCGTCGAAACTTGGTTACTACGGCTGGCGGCTCAACCCATGCTTTCAAGGCGGAAGCGGTGATTTGGACGCAATACTCCAAGCCCAGCTCACGCAACCCGGCCCGGAACTCGTAGCAGTCGCCATACACCTTGTCGGCCAAGACCGGCGCCGGTTCTACCCCGTCAGCCACGACCGTACGGAGCAGTTCCAGAGCGATCTCCGGTTTGGTCGCAAACTTAACAGTGTCGGCCACTCCCGCCGTCCGGCAGCGGCTGCGGTCCTCGGTCCAGCTTTGCGGCAAATACAGCCGGCCCGCGGCCGGAGCGGCGATCTCGCCATCGCTCACGACCACCTCAACGCAGACCTGGCAATTGGCCTGTTTTCCGACCGAGCCGCAGTATTGATGCGAGACCCCGACGGAATGGTGTCCCTGTTTGATCCACCCAGTCTCGTCCACAATCCAAGCTTCCAGCGCCCCAAGACTAGGAATGACTTCACGGCGGATCGCCCGCCACAGTTCCTCGGCCTCCCACGGACTGTCGCTCATGAACTGCTGCAGTCCTTGGGGATCCACTCCCAGCCGCGCCGCCATCGGCTCGATCGACTTGCGTTCCCCAGGCATCAACAACCCCTGCACGTACCGGGTCGCTCCGATTCCCCGCTCTTTGCGCCCGAGTGTACCGACCATCGGCTCAAGGAAACAAGCCAACCCCTCGGCCTGCTTCGTCCACTGACGTTCGTTCCATGGCATGACCGCCAGCATCGGGCATCGTTCACCGATGTCAACTAACTTAACAGAGTAATATTAGCAGACGGACAATATCTGGGCGAACAAATGGACCGAGGTGCGCGCGAGAATTATGTCCGGGCGATCGAGATCTGCGGCAAGACTCCGCTGCTGGCGGCGCTTGAGGAATGGAAGAAGGCGCGCGACCTCACTAACGAGCAAGTCATCCCGGCAGCCAAGGCTTGGGCAGCTAAGAATGGGACTGCGCAAGAGACCGTGGTCGTGAAGGACGCGGTCGGCATGTTCATGAAGGCGAAGAAGCGTGCGGGTGTGGACGTAACGTGCTCATACCAGAAGATCCTGCCGTCGCTTGAGGAGGCTCTGGGTGATCGTTCCATGAACACCGTCTCATCCAGAGAATTGACCGCGTGGATGGACGGCCGATATCCCCATCCGTTGAGCCGCAACACAGCAAGGAAGCGAGTCGTCACGCTGTGGCGCTGGGCGAGAAGGCAGGGCTTCCTGCCTCGTGATGCTCTTACCGAGGCAGAGCAGACCGAAGCATCCCGTGTGACGAGTACGCCGGTTGGGGTGATCTCGGGCGCAACCTACACCGGATTACTTGAGCACATCCGGTCCAACAAACCTAAGTACCTCGGACCGCTCGTGCTCGCGGGGTTCTGCGGGCTGCGACGATCGGAGATTCTAGGGCAGACATGGGAGGACGTGAATGTGGGGAGAGCATTCGTCCGCGTTACCACCGCCAAACGGAACACCCCGTCTCGTCGCCTTGTGCCATTGTCCCCCGTGGCCATCGAGTGGCTAAAGCTCTGTCGCGGTCGCGAGGGGAGTATGTGCTCCGACATGGCAACCGATCGAATCCGGGCGATTGGCCGCACTGCGCAATTCGTCCTGCCTGACAACTGCTTCAGGCATTCGTTCATCAGTCACCGGGTGGCCCAGACGGGTAACGTTGCCGAAACGGCACTGGAGGCAGGGAATAGTCCAACGATCATCTTTCAGAACTACCGCGAACTCTTCGACAAGGCCGACGGCGAGGCATGGTTTGCGATCAAACCCCGCGCGAGCTCCGACGACTGACCCAGTCGTCTAGGGCCTGCTGCTCGAACATTATCCGGCGTGAGTTGAGTCGGACGTGTGGAACTCCCGAGCTGCGGACGAATTGCCAGAACGATGTAGAGTTGGTGTACCCGAAGAAGGTCATCACGACGTCGCTCTTAAGGAGCGGTCGACAAACGAAGTCTTGGGTCATCGAGAGCACGATTAGAATAGTGCGGTATCTGAGGGCGTGGAGCTCATGTGGAAGACATCTTGGCAGGTGCCGTGTCGCACGGCGAACCCGGAATTGTGTTACCGTGTGTTACAGCGGCGTAGTACGATGTTCACTACGGGAACTCAGGATTCACGAACCCAAGTCGCCTTTCGTGTTTCATCAAGGACCCCATCAGCCCATATCCCCGGAGCCGGGGCGGCCGGGCTGCTTGGGTGGGCGGGGAAGACCAGTCAGGGCGGCACCTTAAAATCAGGCGAATTCAGACTGCCTTTCCGCATGATTCCCATCTTCGACTCGAGTGTGATGAGGGCCGGTGTCGGGTTTTCGGCGGTTGCGCTCGCCACGACAACCTACAAGAAGACCCCGCCGGAACCCGAGAACGGCCACCCTCGCGAGGCGATATTAATGTCGACCTCGTTCGCCTCGAATTCTGCGTCCATGCACATCGTGCAGATCAGCGTGACGCCGGGTGTGTCGGGCTACGCCGCTCAGCCGGGCGCGGTGATCATGCTGCGGTAGCGCAGGTTTCGTCGTCCCGTTTCAGATTCCATCGTCATCCTGGCTAATCGCGGGTTGATCCGCGCGTCGGAGCCAGGCTTTCTGACTAGTTGCATCCTGATTCGCGGCCCGCTGAACACGCTGACACCTCTTACACGCGACTCCTGAGAGAAGCTCGATCTGGCCTGAAGGAAGAAGACGGGGCCACATCGCAGATGCGCAATTCCCTGTTAGCACAGGAGCCCCACAATATACGCAGACGGGAAGAGCCATTTCAGTGCGGGTCGAGCGCAACTTCATGCCACCGTTCGCCCGACTCGTCCACACAATGCGAGCCTCATTTCATAGGCCCAATGAACCCCATTGCCTGGGTCCACGGCATGAGGGTCCCTGGGGGCGAGGCCGCCGACACTCTAGAAACCGCGAGTAATTAATCGAGTGCTGGGTAGCTCCCGATTGCACTCTCATGCGCAACTGATTGCGTTCCGTGGCGTCTAGCTGTTATGAGCCCCAGTGGGTAACGCCCACTCCCGACGCGTGAGGACATATACGGGTTCGGCTCAGGGCACATTCACGATCACGTTCTTGCAGCCTGTGTCTGATCGCCTGATCAATGTCTCGACGCGTGGCTTCGTGGGCCCAGGTGGACAATTACTGATCGGGGGGTTTGTAGTTTCTGGCACTTCGTCGGAGACAGTACTCCTTCGCGGAGTGGGTCCCGCGCTTGCTGCATTTGGAGTTACAGGCAGCCTGTCCAGCCCACAACTCGCCCTATTTGACAACTCGGGGAAAGCCATTGCCACAAACACTGGTTGGGGGAATTTGCCCGTTTTAGGCAACTCGACGGTACAAGCGAGTATTCAGCAAGCAACGTCTGCCAACTTTACCGCCGTCGACGCGTTTGGCCTACCGACGGGGTCTGCTGACTGCGCAATGATTGCGGTTCTGCCTCCCGGGGCATATACGGTTCAGGTTAGCGGCGTGGGGAGCACAACGGGGATAGGATTAGTGGAAGCATACGAGCTACCCTGATCGTGTGCATCCTGCGTGCCGGGACTTCCACCTCAGATCCCCTCATGCCCCGTTCCCGGTTTGGGGGTGATTGCGGGAGTTGCGCCACGTTGCTGCCTCGCATGTGGTGACCGGGTACGCCTGCTCCCGGAACCCTTAGTGCCCTGAACCCCAGATGCCAGCGACCGGGCAACCGGCATCCTGAGGAGAGGAGGATCTTTCTGGTTCTTCCGGTTTCTTAATGGCAAGGAGGGATGAGTAATGCAGGCTGTGATGATGGGAAAGCCATCAAGCGAGGAGACGGCCGTGGCGCATTACGGGAAGCTGTTGGGGATCGGCAAGCCGTGGGAAGTTCGGGCGGCCCAACTGGATTTGATCAGAGGGCGTGTGGAGATTGAGGTAGGTTGGGACGAGACGGCTGCGGTGGTTTGTCCGGAGTGCGGGAAGGAGTGCGCCCGGCACGACCATGCGCCGGAGCGGGAGTGGAGGCATCTGAACGTGATGCAGTTTTTGACGGTGATACGTGCGCGTATACCGCGCTGCCGATGCCCGGAGCACGGAGTCAAGACGGTGCGTGTGCCGTGGGCGGAGAAGGACTCGCGCTTTACGCTGCATTTCGAAGCGCTGGCGGTGGAGATGATCGGAGCGTGCCGGTCGCTCACCCAGGCGGCCGATCTGCTGCAATTGGACTGGGACGGGGTGCAACGCATCGTCGATCGAGCGGTGGCCCGGGGCCTGTTGCGGCGCTCGACCGAGGGAGTGCGCTATGTCGGGCTCGACGAGAAGAGCTTTGGCCGGGGCCAGCGTTACGTCTCGATCGCCACCGACATCAAGGGAGCACGAGTCCTGGAGGTGGTGCCGGGCAACGACCAAGCGGCCGGAGAGTCGCTGTGGCGGGCTTTGCCGCCAGAGCAGAGGAGCAAGGTGGAGGCCGCGGCCATGGACATGAGTGCAGGCTTCGCCGCGGCGACCCGCGCCCAGGCTCCGCAAGCAGCCATCGTCCACGACAAGTTTCATGTGGCCAAGCTGCTCAACGATGCGGTCGACCAGACCCGGCGGGCCGAACACCAGCAGCTCCATGCCGAGGGAGACGACACGCTCAAAAACACCCGCTATTTGTGGCTGCACGGGCAATTGCCAGAGACCAAGCAGGCCAGCTTCGCCGATCTCTTGGAGATCAACCTGAAGACCGCCAGGGCCTGGGCCTACAAAGAACAATTTGTCGAGTTCTGGGGACAACCGGACGCCGCTCAGGGCTTCGACTTCTTCACCCAATGGAAGCGATCCGTGATGCGCAGCCGCCTCACCAAGGTGAAGGCGGTCGCCAAAACCCTTCACCAGCATCTGACCAATCTGCTCACTTACTTCATGCATCCGATCACCAATGCCGTCAGCGAGGGCTTCAACTCCCGCATCCAGGCCATCAAAGCCGACGCCCGGGGCTTCCGCCGCTTCATCAACTATCGCTCTCGGATACTTTTTCACTCTGGTAAACTCAACATGCTCCCGGTCCTCCCTGAGTCAGCGAGCCACTAAGAAACCGGAAGAACCATCTTTCTGCAGCAAAATCCCGGCTGCGTGATAACGTCCTCGAAGCTCGCGGCGCCGGTGCGGTAGAGATTATGGAGCGAGGCGGAGACAATTTGCGGCAGCCCGAAGACGGTTACGGTCGCGCCGTGGGCCGGGAAACGACTCACTCATCCTTGGAACTCCGCAGGTTCTCCGAGATCCTAGCGGTATCCTCAGAAAATGCGGGGTGGGGAGGGCGCGGCGCGGACAGGGACTTCGAAGCGGCGCTCATGCGCCTCGGATTCCAGGCCAAGCCGGAAGTGGTGGCCTTTCTGGCGTCCCTTGAGATTGGCAGCGTCGCACCCCTGCACCTAAAGGTTGCGAGGAGGATTTCGGCCGAGCCGGCCGTACTGGCGCGCCTGGCCGGCCTCCGGATCGACGAATTCCAGTTGGAACTCATGGGCTTCGAGCATCTAATGCCCCACCTGACGAGGCGGTTCTTCCTGTCGAGCCGTCAGGGTTTTGCAGACGAAGAGAGAGTGTGGTGGGCGGGGTTGTATTTCGACTCGGCAGTAGGGGCGTGCGTGCTAGAGCCTTGCTTGATAAGTTCAGAGGCTGCCCTCATTAGGGAGGGGCAAAGTGCCTCAGAGGCACTTCGCGTCGCGGGAATCGACCGGCTGGGCCGCCCGTTCTTCTTGGAAAATTAAGATCAACCCCATGAACCGACACAATTGGAGGGTATCCGATCAGCATTCCGACATAACGCCCTCTTACCCGTTCGCCGTGGTCAACGCGAAAGGGACGGCAGTCGCCCTTGTAGCGTCGAAGCCTGACGCAGACTTCATCGCTTCCGCTCCCAGGATCATCGCTGCGCAGGAGGAGAATGGATCGAGGATGCGCGCGATGTACCTTGGCGCCTCCATGCGCCGGCGCTAAATATGGTATGAGGTTTGGCTGGCAATCCCGAAGGCCGCTATCTGCGCGAAAGGCGATCAAGATGCTGGCCGTTTCAAGTGCGATCGTTGCTCCTAGCTTCGGAGCATTGGCACGCCACCGTCGAGATTAGGCCAGGCTTCTTTACGGGAACCCCATAGGTTGACCGTAAGAGCGAGCCAAGTTACAGAAGGGTCATAAGTAAAAGCTCAGACCAGCCGGCAAAACTGCGGCCATTTTAACCTGATTTTAAGCATGAAACATGTACATTATTTCTGGCAGACCGAATCTGGGCCTAACAACCACGTGACTCTCCAAAACGGTACTGACCTCAGGTGAACTCAACAAACCTCCCCGCACCGCTGCGCCGCTGGGCTCTGCCCGCAACGCTGGCCCTGTCGAGCATCGTCTATGCATGTTGTGCGAGCGGTAATGTTTCCTA
>Ga0224555_1005333_pt1 | contig 10889 bp, 10 predicted proteins | sample 714S23034metaG_FD_180687 | JGI IMG/M metagenome (GOLD analysis project Ga0224555, IMG submission 180687) | Peat soil microbial communities from Stordalen Mire, Sweden - 717 S2 30-34 | ecosystem: Environmental > Terrestrial > Soil > Wetlands > Peat | place: Sweden: Norrbotten County, Stordalen...
AGGGAGAAGATGTCTCCCTGCTTGACGCTGATGCCCTTGGAGACGATCTCCTGCTCGGTGGGCTGGGCCATGCCGCCGCCCATGAGGCCGAGGAAGTTGAGCATGGCCTGGGGCAGGAAGCCGGACTCGCGGTAGTAGATGAGGGAGACGGGATTCTTGCGCTTGGAGATTTTTGATTTGTCGAGGTTGCGCAGCAGGGGCATGTGCCAGAAGCGGGGCAGCGGCCAGCCGAAGGCCTTGTAGAGCAGGACGTGCTTGGGCGTGGAGGAGATCCACTCCTCGGCTCGGATGACGTCGGTGATCTGCATGAGGTGGTCGTCGACGACGTTGGCGAGGTGATAGGTGGGGAAGCCGTCGGACTTGAGCAGGACCTGGTCGTCGACATTGTTATGGGAGAAGATGATGGCGCCGCGGAGCTCGTCGCGGAAGGAGGTCTCGCCCTCGACGGGGACTTTGAGGCGGACTACGCTGGGGCGGCCTTCGGCCTCGAATGCGGCGATCTGCGCGGGGGTGAGTTCGCGGTGCGCTCCGTTGTAACGCGGGGGGAGCTTGGCGGCGATCTGCGAGCGGCGCATGGCGTCCAGCTCTTCGGGGGTCTCGAAGCTGCGGTAGGCGTGGTCGCTGGCGAGCAGGAGATCGACGTGGGTGCGGTAGATTTCGGTGCGTTCCGATTGCCGGTAAGGACCAAAGGGGCCACCGACATCGGGACCCTCGTCCCACTCCAGGCCGAGCCAGCGGAGGGCGTCGAAGATCATCTGCTCGGAGGTGGAGACGAAGCGTGCGCGGTCGGTATCCTCGATGCGCAGGACGAACTTGCCGCCGCGCTGGCGGGCGTAGAGGAAGTTGAGCAGGCCGATGTATGCCGTGCCGACGTGCGGGTCGCCGGTGGGCGAGGGTGCAATGCGGACGCGGATGGAAGCGGTGTCGGGATTCGTGGGGGCAGTCATAGTTGGGTCAACGTTTAATGGTAGCAGGGCGAGAGGGCGGAAGTTGGACACAGCAGGTGCTCGGCCGGATTTCGCGGACGAGGGCCACATCTCAGAGGCGAGATGTGGGACACCCGGCTCTGTTGACCCGAGATAGAATGTGGTGTGTACTACGTGTGTATAATTGCGTTGGAGAGCCTGAATGAATAGCCGGGACGTGATTCGTCGACTTTTGGACGCTGGCTGGTTCGAGGTGGCTCAGGTTGGGAGTCATAAGCAGTTCAAACATGCGACGAGGGCGGGACGTGTGACAGTGCCTCATCCCAAGCGAGACATTCCGCTGGGAACGTTGAAGAGCATTGAGAAGCAGGCAGGAATCAAGCTGCGATAGGGCGTTGGTTGGAGGGCGTGGCATGGAGTACATCGCGTATCTGCACAAGGACAAGGGGTCGGACTACGGCGTGAGCTTCCCGGACTTTCCCGGCTGCGTGACGGCGGGAAGAACGCTGGAAGAGGCGCGCGAGCTGGCCGTCGAGGCGCTGACGCTGCATCTGGCGGGGATGATCGAGGACGGAGATGCGCTGCCCGAGCCGTCGACGCTGGATGCGCTGGCGAAGGATCCGGCGATGAAGGGCGCGGTGGCGTTTCTGGTCAGCGCGGAGGCCCCTGAGAAGACGGTGCGGGTAAATATCACGGCAAGAGAGAGTCAGATCGAGGCAATCGACAAGCTGGCGCGCAAGGCCGGGATGACGCGGTCGGCGTATATGGTGCAGTCGGCGGTGCGGGGCAGGCGCGAAGCAGGCACCCGGAGAGCAGTGGAGCGGCGGTAGGAGTGCGGTTGGCCTTCGGACAAGACCCACATCTCAAAATCGAGATTTTGGTGCACTGGCGATGGTTGTGAGATTATCCAGGCGGGGGCAATATGGGCTTTTGGGATCGCTTATTTAGAATGCACAAGCCATCTCAGGAAGGCGAGCCGGCGATTTCCGTCCCGGAAAAGCGACTATCGCCTCGCCGGTTCGATTGGCGCGCTAGTGAGCCACATTTAATGCTTCTGTGTGAGTTTCGGAAGGCGCGGGACGCAAAATACTGTGTTCCTGACTATTGGAAGGCCATACTTGGCGAGAACCCAAGGGTATCGATCAACCGGTTTCGTTCAGAAGGCCTATTAGAGATCGCATCTGTAACGGAAACGCTTCCCCTGATTCTTCGTCTGCCAGAATTGAAGCAGATGCTAAAGCAGCGAGATCTTCCCGTGTCCGGGAAGAAGGATATTCTTATTGAACGTCTTCTCAGCTCGGACCTGCCCTTTGCAACGCAGTTGGTTGACACTCGGCCTCACGTCAAACTTTCCCCGGAGGGGCAATCAATCACTGATAAATATTGCGCGAGCAAAGACAAGGAAAAAGCCGACGCCGTAGCAGAGGTGCTCCCGCTCCTACGGTTGAGGAATTTCAAGGCAGCCGGCGCTGTTGTAGCGGCCTACCAAGCTAAACAGATTGGAGTCAGTTTAGTTGACGGCGTAGCTTCTCAATCTGGAAGACTAACTCCACAACATTATTCAGCAAACCTCGACAGTATATTCAGTTCTTACCCAACTATCTTGCAGGGTCTTTCTTCAGCAGAATGGGAGCAGGCACACCTTTGTCTGGCAATTGGCGAGGCACTCGGCCATTGGGACAACTCTTTGCCTGATCACTTTACGGGTGCACCGAGGTTGGATTCCAACACGGCCATGCGAATGATTAGCTTTCACTGCCGCCACATTCGTGAGTTGAAGCAGCTACGGAGAATCGGCGTTAAGAAGATAACCATAGAAGGTTGCGGCGACTCTGCTTCGTGCGCCTCCTGCAAGAAGATTTCAGGAAAGAAATTCTCGCTTGATGGGGTTCCGGAACTTCCATATGCCAAATGCACAAGCGCGATGGGCTGCCGTTGTCTCATGTTGGCAGACTTTGACTAGGGTATTCATGTCCGCTCGGATGTGCATTTCAGCAAAGATTTTATACGAGCAGTCCTGCTTCACGCGCGCTCTCCGTCGTGAAATTTAGGATCCGATTTATTTCAGACAACGGTAGGACTGGCGAAGTTATATCGACAAGACTGCCAATCTTGAATTTGATCGCTTCATCCGATCCCGGGCGTAGAATGAGCCGAAATTCATTTTGGTGAGCGAACGCAGACGACTTGCGAAATGGCCCTGTGTCACCAGAATATTCCTCGGGATCGTAGTACTCTACTAGCTTTCTTTCTCCCGCGAGATGACTAATCTTCGCCGCCTTGTTCATGCGATTGATAAATTCTTGCGTATTAAGGATGAGCACAAACGAATCACCAAACTCGAGGTTTCGTGCGTCCAAGATTTCTCCGTCTATGGGTTTAGTGATGGCGAACATGCAATAGATATTGCATGAAGCGATCCTATTCAGAGAAATCAGGACTGGCCCAGCGAGGTCGCCCGGTGGAACTCTATGTTCCCCCAGTATCGGGTGGGAGAATTTGAACTCTCCAACGTGTTTTGGTTGGATAATGCGGGTCGTTCCTTCCAGACGATCGGCACGCGCCGCGTCCAGCTCCAACTTTGAGAAATAGGCAAGAGGATTCATATAAAGCAATCCTTCTTGGCGAAGTGCTTCAAGGTGATCCCTCTTACCCAATTTCAAGAGAATTAAGAATTCCTGCATGACTACAGCTCCATGGCGAATTGGTGGGTGGGGGAGTGGGGGGTGGGGGCGGGTTCGGAGGCGAGGGCGAGGATGAGGCGTTCGAGGACGAGGAGCTTGTTGGCGGGGGAGCTGCGGAGTTCGAGGTCGGTCTTGGCGACGAGGCGGAGGGCGCGGGTGAGGTCGCGGCGGGATTTGTAGCGGCGGGCCTGGCGGATGAGGTCTTCGGCGGCGAAGGGCGGCATGCGGAAGCCCTGCCAGAGGACGGCCCAGATGGCGCGCGAGTCGCGCACGTTCTTCTCCAGGATGATGAGCATCTGGCGGAAGGTGCGGGCCAGCATGTAGAGGTGGCCGATGGCCGCGTCCTCGCCGCCGTCGGAGGCGTTGAGCAGGCCGTGGAGGAGAAGCAGGGCGCGGGTGCGGTCGCGCTGGCTGATGGCGTCGGTGAGCTCGTAGAGGGAGCGCTGTTTGGCGGCGAGGACCATGGTTTCTACGTCGCCGAGGGTGATGTGGTTGCGGGCGATGAGTGCGGTTGAGTTTTGTGGCGCTACGGACGAAATGCGGGGGTCCCTCGACTCCCTGCGCTCGCTCGGGATGACGGATTCATTGAGCTGAGCTGGGGCGGAGACGTAGAGGCAGAGCTTTTCCAGCTCACTGGCGACGAGCATCATGTCGGCGCCGAGGGCGTCGACCAGCTCGCGGGCGGCGTCGGGGTCGAAGCGGATGCCGCGGGCTTCGGCCTCGGCGGTGACCCAGCGGATGGCGTCGACTTCAGAGACGCGGGCCAGCTCGACGAAGCCGCAGGAGTCGCCGAGGGTCTCGCGGATGCGGTCGTAGCGGTCCTTGTCCTGATAGTCCATGCGGCGGAGGTCGGTGGGGATGCGGAGGTGGTCGGCGACGAAGAGCAGGACGGCTTGGGGGTTGGGGCTGCGGAAGTAGGCATCGATGGCGGCGAACTCGGCTTTTTTGGAGCCGCGACCGTAGAGCAGCTTGAGGTTGCGCACGAAGAGGACCTGGAAGGGAGCCATGAGAGATGGGGTCTGCGCGCAGTCGAGGATGTCGAAGATGGGGGTGTCTGCGAGGTCGAAGTCGTGCAGGGAGAAGTCGCGGGCCTCGATGGGTGCGAGCGCGGCGAGGATGCCCTGGCGGCAACGTTGGTAGAGGAATGCTTCGTCGCCGAGGAGGACGTATCCGGGACGCAGAGTCGCGGGGGAGGCGATCTCGGCGAGGAAGCGGTCGGAAGATGCGAAGCTCTTGAGGAGTGGAGGCATCAGCGGACCTCCTGGGCTTCATGCGATCCCACCCATGACGATGAGACTGTCATGGATGGGGCACCCGAGATGTGGAGGGGCGCGGGCATCAGAAGGACTCCAGCATATCGTCTACGAGGGCGTGGGCGAAGCTGCGTGCGATGCGGTTGACGGCAGCGGGATCCTCGCGGATGAAGCCGCTGAGGTCCTGCGTGGACTGGTACTGCTCGCGGTAGCTGAGCGCGTCGTTCTGGTAGAGGACGCGGCCGTCGCGCGCGGTCAGCACCACCTTCACGGTGATCGTCACCAGATAGCTCGATGTCTCGCCGCTGGTGGAGTCGTAGGTGAGCGGGACGGTGGTTTGGGTGAGGATGGTGCCGCTGATTACGGCGTCGGCGTCGGCGGTGTTGCTGGTGAGAACGCGGTAGCGGGTGCGCGTGTCCAGCTCGCGGACGACGGCCTGGGTGAGCGCCATCTCGCTGTGGTAGGCCTGGGAGTGCGTGGCGAAGACAGGCACCGCGATGGTGCGAACGCTGGCCGGAATGTGCGTGGCCGAGCCGATAGTGTGGTAGCCGCAGCCGACGGGTAGAAGCGCAAAGGCCAGCGGGACCAAGCAGAAGAGACGGCGCGCCGCGGTGGGGGACAGGATGCGCATTCGAGGTGTTTCTATTGTCGCACTGAGGGGAGGGGTTTCAGGGGAGTGTCTTTGCAGTGTGCCCAATTATTCAATGTGAAGCGGGCGTCTCCGGGGCAAGCGGGTGAGGCGGCGCGAAGGCCGCCTCATGGGTTTTGTGGGCTGGGATGGGTCTATGCGGGGCTGGGGCGGCCTTCGCCATAGCCCGGCTTGCGGCCTGCCTCGGGCTTGATGACCTTCTGGCCTTCGCCTGGGCCGGGGTCGGCGTAGGCGAGGGGCGACTTGAAGGACGGCAATTCCTTGCCCGCGATGATGAGGTCGATCTCCGCCCGGTCGAGGGTCTCGCGTTCCAGCAGCGCGGCCGCCATGCGGTGCATAATGTCGGCGTTCTCCTCGAGGATCTGGTAGGCCGACCGGTAGCCCTCGTCGACGAAGGCGCGCACGGCCACGTCGATCTGCTTGGCGGTGTCGTCGGAGTAGTCGCGCATCTGGGCGATGTCGCGGCCCAGGAATATCTCCTGCTCCTTCTTGCCGTAGGTCAGCGGGCCGAGGTCGCTCATGCCGTACTCGCAGACCATCTTGCGGGCCAGTTCCGTGGCGCGGACGATGTCGTTGCCGGCTCCGGTGGTCTTGCGGTTCATGAATATCTCCTCGGCGCAGCGTCCGCCCATCAGGATGGCGAGCTGGGTGTCGAGATAGTCCTTGGTGACGGTGTGCTTGTCCTCCTCGGGCAGGTGCATGGTGACGCCCAGCGCCATACCGCGCGGTATGATGGTGACCTTGTGCAGCGGGTCGGAGTTCTTGCGCTTGGCGGCGACCAGGACGTGGCCGGATTCGTGGTAGGCGGTGTCCTTTTTGTCGTCGTCGGAGAGCAGCATGGACTTGCGCTCGGCGCCCATCAGGACCTTGTCCTTGGCCACCTCGAAGTCGAACATGTGGACGGACTTGCGGTTGTAGCGCGCGGCTGTGAGGGCGGCCTCGTTGACCATGTTGGCGAGATCGGCGCCGGAGAATCCCGGAGTGCCGCGGGCCAGCACGTTGAGGTCGACGTCCTCGGCCATGGGGACCTTCTTGCAGTGGACGACGAGAACCTCTTCGCGGCCACGGATGTCCGGGCGATCGACGACGACGCGGCGGTCGAAGCGGCCGGGACGAAGCAGGGCGGGATCGAGAACGTCGGGCCGGTTGGTGGCGGCGATCAGGATGACGCCGTCGTTGGACTCGAAGCCGTCCATCTCGACAAGCAACTGGTTCAGGGTCTGCTCGCGCTCGTCATGCCCGCCGCCGAGACCCGCGCCACGGTGACGGCCGACGGCGTCGATCTCGTCGATGAAGATGATGCATGGGGCGTTCTTCTTGCCCTGCTCGAAGAGGTCGCGGACGCGGCTTGCGCCGACGCCGACAAACATCTCGACGAAGTCGGAGCCGGAGATGCTGAAGAACGGGACATTGGCCTCGCCCGCCACAGCGCGGGCGAGCAGCGTCTTGCCGGTTCCCGGAGGTCCGACGAGGAGAACGCCCTTGGGGATGCGTCCGCCGAGGCGTTGGAACTTTTGCGCCTCGCGCAGGAACTCGATGATCTCCTTGAGCTCTTCCTTGGCCTCGTCAACGCCGGCGACGTCCTTGAAGGTGATCTTCTTCTGCTGCATGGAGAGCAGGCGGGCGCGGCTCTTGCCGAAGCTCATGGCCTTGTTGCCGCCGGACTGCATCTGGCGCAGCAGGAAGAACCACAGACCGAGAAGCAGGGCGAAGGGCGCGATGTTGATCAACGCGTTGACCCATGCGTTGGAGTTCGGGTCCTTGATGGTGATGGCGACGCCGTGGTCGTTCAGAATCTTGTACATGTCCGGGTAGTTGGCCGGAATGGTGGTGCGGAACTGGTCCTTATTGGCGTAGTGGCCCACCAGCGTGGTGCCGTCGATGGTGACATCGGCCACCTTGCCCTCATCTGCCTTGGCCAGCAGGTCGCTGAAGGTGACAGCCGTCTCATGCACGGCGCCCATATTTTTGCCGACAAAGGTCCACAGGCAGATGACTCCCGTGATCAGGAAGACCCAGATAACGAGTTGCTTGACGGTCGAGTTCAATCGCGTTTCCTCTATTTCCGGCCTGAAGCGCCCGGTTTCAGCAGCACTACAGTGCAGCCATCGACCTGGCAGGCAGACGCTTGCGCACCGGTACCTGCTGCTTGTTAGACGCTCCCATGAACTGTATGGTTCCAGGTCTTCGGCAGGAATTACCCTCCCAGCCCGGCGTCGGTTCGCGTCAGATAAAGAGATTCTACTCTGAGCGGGCCGCAATGATGCAGAGAATCGGTAACAAACAAGCGGGAACCCACCACAAGATTGTCCCAATTTGGCCACTTCGTGGCGTTCTGGACGCTTCGCGCAACCACTTCGTGGGGCTCTGGACGCTTCGCGCCACTTCGTGGGGTTCTGGACGCTTCGCGTAAAAGCAAAACCTTCGCGAGTGCGGCGCGTGGAAGTGGTCAGAGGTTCTTCGGGCTCTTTGACGGCGCCTCACGGTAGAGGCGGAGTTCGCGCGGGGAGCGTTGGGCGCGCAACTGGCCGGCGAGGAGAAGGGTGGAGCCGGTGCGCGCGGAGGCGGTGGGGTCCCCGGGGTTCGAGTTCGGGAGGAGTCCAGCCAGGACGAGCAGGCGGGCGGTCTGGTCGAAGGTGAGGCGCGCGCCGAGTTGGCGTGCGGCGGCGCGCACCACGCGGCGGCGCAGGGCGGGATCGAGCAGGCGCAGGCGGTCAATCTCGATGGCGACGGAGTTGGCGGCGGATTCACCGGGCGCAGTGCTGACCGCGCGTCCCCCTCCGCGGACTGGTTTGCCGGGGAGGAGCAACTGCGGCAGGATGCGGCTGAGCTCGGACTGCCAGCGCGCCTCGTCCTCGCGGGCCAGCACTGCCAGGTTGGCCAGCGCCTGGTCGATGGCGGGATTCTCTGCACGCAGCACGGGCAGGACGGTGTGGCGAATGCGGTTGCGGGTGAAGGCTTCGTCGGCGTTGGAGAAGTCGGTGCGCCAGGGTTGGTTGCGCAATTCGAGGAAGGCTACAAGTTCGGCGCGGCGGACACCGAGCAGCGGGCGCAGAATTCTGCCTGGGTGGGTGGCGTTCGGGACTAGAACGACCGGATGGATGCCGCTGAGGCCCTCGGTCCAGGCCCCGCGGAGGAGCTTCATCAGGACGGTCTCGGCCTGGTCGTCGAGCGTGTGCGCTGTGAGGATGGAGTTTGCATGGCCGTCGGCGATGAGCTGCCGGAAGAGGTCGTAGCGAAGGTTGCGCGCGGCCTCCTCGACGGTCTCCGGCTGGCCAGCCTCGCGCGCGCGGGCAATGCGAGCTGGGACGCTGGCGTGAACGATGTGCAGCGGAACTTCGAGCCGAGCGCAAAGCTCTTCGACGAACGCGAGGTCGGCGTCCGCCTCGTCTCCGCGCAGGCCGTGGTGGACGTGGACGGCCGACAGCCCCACGCCGAGCGAGTTGCGCGGCTGGGAGTTGGCGGCGTGCAGCAGAAGCAGGAGGGCAACCGAGTCCGCGCCTCCGGAGACGGCGGCGCAGACGCGGTCTCCGGGGCGAATGTGGGTGCGGTCCAGCGTGGGCTCGGGGTTTGCCATCGTGACTTATGGTACTGCGCGCCGCCGCCGCGAGGATGGTTGGCGTCTTATTTGCGGTTCAAGTCGCGGAACTCTTGTTATACTTCGTGGGCTATGCGAGTCTTTGTGATTCTTCCGGCGGCTGGGATTGGGACGAGGATGTCCGTGGGCAGCGCGGTGGGCGCGGGCGCGTCCACTCCGAAGCAGTTTCTAACCATTGCAGGCGTGCCCGTGCTGGTGCACTGCCTGCGCGCGTTCCTTGCGGTCGAGCGCGTTGCGGCCGTCTACGTCGCGGTGCGCGGGACGGAGATCGAGCGCGTACAGGCGCAGGTGGCCGAGTTCGGACTGGGCAAACAAGTCCATGTCGTCGAGGGGGGCGATCAGCGGCAGCAGTCGGTCGCGAACGCGCTGGCGCTGCTGGTCGCCGAGAACGGCTGCGACGACGACGATGTAGTGCTGGTGCACGATGCGGCGCGGCCCCTGATCGACGCAGCCACCATCGAGCGCACCATCGATGCCGTCGCCGAACATGGCGCGGCGATCGTCGGCCTGCCCGCCGTGGATACCATCAAGCAGGTGGAGCGCACGGCGCACGGCGCGATTGTCACCGCGACCATTCCGCGGGAGAGGATCGTTCAGGCGCAGACGCCGCAGGGAGCGCGCTGCGGTCTGCTGCGGCAGGTCTTCGCCGAGGCCGCCGCGGACGAGTTCGTGGGCACCGACGAGTCCAGCCTGCTGGAGCGCGCCGGGATCGTCGTGGCCGTGGTTGCGGGCTCGGCCAAGAACTTCAAGATTACGCAGCACGGAGACCTGGAGCTGGCGGAGTTCTACCTGCGCACAACCACGGGCGGGCCGACGGAGGGAGCGAATCGATGAGTATGCGGATCGGCTATGGCTTTGACTCGCACGTCTTCCAGGCGGGCATTCCGCTCATCATTGGCGGGCTTGCGATCGAGCACACCGAGGGGCTGGCCGGCCACTCGGACGGCGACGTGCTGCTGCACGCCATCACCGATGCGTTGTTGGGCGCGGTCTCGGCGGGTGACATCGGCAGCTTCTTTCCGCCCAACGATCCGCGCTGGAAGGGCGCGGCTTCCAGCGTCTTCCTGCAGACGGCGCTGGAAGAGGTTGCCACGGCGGGCTACCGCATCGTCAACATCGACACGGTGCTCATCATGGCGCGGCCCAAGATCGCGCCCATCGCCGGAGAGCTGCGCGAACGCGTGGCCCAGTTGCTTGGCGTCAAGCCGGGCGAAGTGGGCATCAAAGCCAAGACGCCCGAAGGCCTTGGACTGGAACACACGGCCGTGGCGCATTGCACCGTGCTGCTGGAGAGCCTGCCCGCGCCCGATGCGCTGGCACACATGGTCGCGGCGGAGGAGGCTGGATCGGAAGAGGAGCTGAACGCCGTGGTCGAGGGGCTGGTCGGCGGACGGCACGACATGACCGCGCTGGGACGAAAAGTGAAGCCGTTCGATACGGACGACCTGACATGACGGATGCAGTCGAGTTTTCAGCCGTGGTGACGGACATCCGTCTGGAGTCGCGCGAGGGAGCGGCGGTGCGCTGGCGGATGACGCTGGACCGCAGCGAATTTGCGGCGGGCGACGTGGGTGTGCTCCATGCCGTCTCGCGCAGCGGAACGCGCATCGAGGTTCCCGTGCTGGCGGTCGTGGCGGACGAGGCGGGCGACCTGTGGCATGTGGTCGAGAAGCCGCTGGCCGCGGGAACCGACGTTGTCGGCCAAGTCACGAGGTAAAAACTGCCTCGGTGTAGTGTTAACCAATTCGTTATTAACCACCACCCCGTACACCCCCCTCC
>Ga0224555_1005334_pt1 | contig 10888 bp, 7 predicted proteins | sample 714S23034metaG_FD_180687 | JGI IMG/M metagenome (GOLD analysis project Ga0224555, IMG submission 180687) | Peat soil microbial communities from Stordalen Mire, Sweden - 717 S2 30-34 | ecosystem: Environmental > Terrestrial > Soil > Wetlands > Peat | place: Sweden: Norrbotten County, Stordalen...
AATGTTCACCATGAAGTTTATGGAGCGCTTTATTGACGATGATAATGATCCGGATAAAATAGAAAATGGATATACATTCTATAATAAAGAAGTGATTGTTCGACTTGAGTCAATAAAAGAGACAACGAAGGAGAAGTTCAAAGAATTTCTACTGAAGATTCACACCATCAACATGACATGAACTAACCATCAATTATTCAATCTTCACCACTTATACGATTGATTGGAAAGAAGATAAATATGTCAACATGGAAGATGCCACCAAAGGCAAAGATCTATGAAGCATTAAGCGCGTTGGCAGATAAAAAAGTCTCCATCACAGGTACTACAGCGGCACAAGTCCAGTCGTCCCTCGCGCGACATCTAAAACCTTCCTGAGTATTCTGGAAAAAGAGATCTTTTGTTGGTTGTATATTGTATAAGATAGGCGATTGTTCATTGAATACAGGTTAAAAGTTGCGAAGAATTATCAGGTAATGTTATTTCATCTTGAAGATTTCTTGCTTCCTGTAATCAAAGCATCTAGGATTTTTCACTGATACACTCTCTTTGAATCCGTAACGAACACAATTCACATTATTAATTTGTCATAACTGGAAATAGGCGAGGGAAATACACAGCATGCTGGAGCGATGTATGGCATGTTGTGTAATTCGCGAAAACTTTTATCCCTTATGTTCCCCTGCCTCCAAAATAAACTAGTATTTTCGGGCTTGTTAACCAATTGGCATGTCAATTGCTAGCTATCATGAAATGATACAATTGATTTTTATCAAAATCAAAAGCGAGAGGATATCTAATGCAAAAACAGAGGATGCATCACTTTGGAGTTACATCAATTTTTGTTATTAACACCTGTTCTCAATAGGTAAGTTAAAGCCCAATTGCAAAATATGCAGTGAAAGGATCATTTTTCAAAATCAAATTTAAGGAGATGTTTTATGATTAAATCAAGACTTTGTGACAAAGTGGGAATCAAATATCCGATTATCCAGGCTGGGATGGGCCCCTTCAGCAATAATAACCTCTGTGTAGCCGCGGCAAAAGCCGGGGTCCTTGGCTTGTTGTCCACGAGCGGGTTGTGCAGCAAAGAACTGTGGCCCTTCGTCTACGATGCTTTTATAAAAAGTAGCGAGGCTTCACCCGATGATGATTTGCCCAAGGTTATCGAAAAGGTCTTAAAACGGACTTATCGTCTCACGAAGGACAAGGGCGGCATATTCGGAATCAATGTCATGGTGTCCGCGGAACTGGCAGCAGAAGCGCAGATCATCATTGATACGGCCATTCAGGTGCGGGAAAAAACTCCCGGCATGAAGAATCACTTCAAGGTTATCTTTACTTCTGCGGGCGATCCCGTGCCTTGGCGTGACAAGATCAAGAATGCCGGGTTCACGTGGATGCATGTCATTCCGTCGGTCAAGGGAGCCCAGCGCTGCAAGAAAGCGGACGTTGACGTGATCGTGGCTTCGGGACATGAAGGTGGATTCCACACGTCCTGGGAACCTATTCATTCCATGATTCTTCTTCCCGCCGTTGTGGACGCCGTTTCCGATGAAAAGACCCTGGTATGCGGTGCGGGTGGATTCTGTGACGGCAAAACACTGGCCGCATCACTGGTTCTTGGTGCCGACGGTGCATCTATGGGGACTCGATTCCTGGCAACACAGGAAAGCGATTTTCATCAGCTATGGAAAGAAAGTGTGGTCGCCGCTGGCGACCGGGGAACAATCATTGCCCGCGGCTTTGTCGGTCCGGCCAGGTGGTTGAAGACGTCCCGGAGTGAGGAGCATGCCAGAAATACCCTGAAGAAATCGCCCGGCGTTTTCTTGGGAACACCAGACGACTGGTCCACTATGGATATGTCTCTGATCGAGTACGAACTCGAATCCTTCAAGGCTGTTTATGAGGGCAACATGGAAAAGGCCATGCTGGCAGCAGGCGAAGCGGCCCAACGGATTAATGATATGCCCAAGGTCAATGATCTGGTGCAAGTGATGGTTAACGAAGCAGAAGATATCTTGAAAGGTGTCCAGAAAAAATACCTGGGATAAGCTTTTGAATCAAACGAACTAACCAAAACTTTCGAGGGTGCGAACAATTACAGTATGTAAAAATTCATCGACGTGGCTCGTTGGATAATCGTCCGGTATGAGCGATTATCGAAATATCTGATAAATATGACATTTTATTATGGAGGGTTTTGATATGCAATTGGTACCTGATGAACAAATCAAAAACTATACTGAAAGGGGGTATTGGGGTAAGGAGACAATAGTTGACCTGTTATTTAAGAATGCCAAAACATCTCCCAACGCGGAAGCGCTGATCGATCCCTATAATAGATCCACGATTGTTGGTGGACAACCGAAGCGATACTCCTATAAACAACTCTTAACAGCGATAGATCGCTTGGCTCTCACCTTGTCAGAGTTAGGAATTAAAAAGGATGATATCATTGCCGTTCAGCTTCCCAATATTGTTGAGTTAATAGTGACCTATTTTGCCGCGGCACGGGTTGGTGCAATTGTCACACCTATCGGGATGTTGAGCAGAACACACGAAGTTGAATTTGCTCTCCGCTATTGTGATGTTTCTCTGTTTATCACAACAACAAATTTCAACAAATTTTGTCACATCGACATGATAAAGGACATCATGGTCAAATACCCGAAACTCAAGACCATAATAGCAGTTGGCCCCGGGGAAGAAATTCCCCCCTGGGCGCTCAATTTCGAGAAGATACTGGAAACTCCTCTGGAGGCGAGATATACTCAGGATTTTCTGCAAGGCAGGCAATCAGGGCCGAATGAGGTTCTTACTATCTGCTGGACGTCCGGAACCGAGGCAGATCCCAAAGGGGTTCCACGGAGTCACAATCATTGGATCATCATAGGAACGCTGAACACAGCGATTTGCAGGCTTCCCTCTGAGTGCACAATCTTGGCCAGTTTCCCTTTAATTAACATGGCGGGCATCGGAGCAGCACTCATGACTTGGATTGTCAACGGCGGTAAACTGGTTTTGCATCATCCCTTTGATCCCGCAACCTATCTAATGCAAATTCCAGGGGAAAAAGTTTATTATACAATGGCGCCGCCGGCCCTTTTAGTCATGCTGGATCAATTCCCGGAATGGAATAAACTGGACAAGAGTAGCCTCAAGGTCGTTGCGACAGGCGGTTCACCCCTACCGCCCTGGATTGTTAAAAAATACAGGGAAGCTTACGATATGGAAATCGTGAATGAATTTGCATCAAATGAGGGGTTGGGTATTATCACCTCCACACTATTCTTCGATGACCCGGATGATCGCGCCGTCTATTTTCCTCGTTTCGGGGGAGAGGGTATCAAATGGAAGAATCTCGAAAAAATAAGTAACGATATTTGGCGTCGCATCGTCAGGGATTCAGTCCAGACGAAAATAGTCAATCCGGAAACAAGGAAAACGATAACGGAGGCAGGTATTCCCGGAGAGCTCTGCTACCGGGGACCCGGTATCTTTGCCGGTTACTGGAAGCGACCAGACCTTACCGCCAAGGTTTTCGATAGTGAAGGGTTTTATAGTTCCGGTGATTTGTTTTCGATTGAGGGAGAAAAACTTGATAAATATCTTTTCAAAGGACGCTATAAGGATTTGATTATCCGTGGTGGACAGAACATTAGTCCTGAAGAGATTGAAAACCTGGTAGGGGAACATCCCAAAGTGGCGGATGTGGCTGCTATTGGCTGTCCTGACAAGCGCCTGGGAGAGAAAGTCTGTATCTGTGTGGTGCCTAAACCAGGCGAAACAGTTTGTCTAGAAGAGATCAATACATTTATCAAACGTAAAGATATCGCAGTTTACAAACATCCGGAGCGGCTTGAAATCATAGAGAAGATGCCTCGCAACGCGTTGAATAAGATTGAGAAGAAGACCCTTCGCATAATGTTTGGATTTGAATCATCGGGCAACTAATATCATTTTCTAGTTGTCATGCAAAAATTAATTGCAACCACACACTTCAATAAATTGGTCATCTCATTATCTATGTTGCATTACAACTAGGATTTATTATAACTATACATTGTGGAGATGATGGGAACCCATATATCCATCATCTCCACGTAAGATTTAAATAGTGAAATTCAATGATGGTCTTATTTATCAGGTTTCTGAATCCCGAGCTTCTTTATGCGAAAGTCCAGCGTTGATGGATGAATATCAAGAAGTTCAGCTGCACCTCCTTGTCCACGAATTTTCCATCCGGTTTTTTGTAAGACATTTAGAATATGCTGGTATTCAACGTCCTTTAAGGTAGCATTCTTGTTTTCATTCGGAACAGCCACAGGGGTAAGATTACTATTAAGCTCGGGCAATCTAAAATTAATATTATCGCTGAGGATCACTCCTCTTTCAATAACATTTCTCAATTCTCTTATGTTCCCTGGCCAATTATACTGAATCAATATATTCATGGCCTCATGGGAAATACCAGGAAAGGTCTTTCCCATTTTGACAGCGATGGATTTAAGAAAATGCTCTGCAAGAAGTGGTATATCATCCTTTCTCTCACGCAGTGGAGGCACCAATATTGGGAAAACGTTTATTCTGTAATAGAGATCTGATCTGAACTTCTTTGTGTTTACCTCTTGCATAAGATCTCGGTTTGTCGCTGCAATCAATCGGAAATCTGATAATATTGGATCACTTCCACCGACCCTCTCGAATTCTTTGCTTTGCAGAACCCTTAGTAAACGAATTTGTATGTCTAGCGGAAGATCACCGATTTCATCTAAAAAGAGAGTCCCACCATCAGCTAATTCAAACCTTCCTAATCGCTTATTAGTTGCCCCTGTAAATGCACCTTTTTCGTGACCAAAAAGCTCACTCGGTAACAATGAATCAGACAGCGCATTACAGAAGACACTTATGAAGGATTTATCCTGACGGGAACTACATCGGTGGATTGCTCGTGCTACCATTTCCTTTCCAACACCAGTTTCGCCTAATATTAAAACAGTAGTGGAATCCGTATTGGCAACTTGTTCTATCTTTCTCAAAACTTCTTCGATTCCATCGCTTTTTCCGATAATATCTTCAAAATTATTACTTCGCCTCTGTTGCTCCACGTAATAAAGATTTTCTGCCTTGAGTTTCTGATTCAGACTTTGAATTTTTTCATAGCTTAACGCATTATCCAAAGCAATGGCAACTTGAGAGGCAAAATACTCTAGTATTCTCAGATTTGCCTCGCTAAAATCACTTTTGATCAAGCGGTTGTCATTGTATAGGATGCCGATAATTTCATTCCTAAGGATCAATGGAACACAAATGCGAGAGAGTATATCGTTTTTCTTGAGGTCTACTTGACCGGACAAATTCGTTTCCTGAATGATGCCTTTTCGATTTCTTGCAGCTTCACTGATCATTTCCAAAGAGGCATTGAAAGTTTGTTCATCAACTTGTTCAGAGGTCAGATTCTTCGACGCCCGCAGGCGAAAGATAGGAGGTGAGGAATTCTCCTCTAACAAGAAAATGGCGCCTCTTTCCGCTCCTGTGATTTTGTTTACACGAGAAATGATGTTTTGAAACAATTCATTATTATCACGAATTGTCACAATTTCCTGACTCATTTTCAAAATATCGTCAAGAAGATCATCTTTATGCGATATCTCTTGAGTGATATTCTTGATATCTAGTGGAATCAAGTCCTCATTCAGAAACGAAAGAATTTTGGAACCAGCTAAAGCCATTTCTTTCGCTTTATCCATAATACCCAAAAGCAAGTATTGCCGCGCCATTTCGAATTGAGTGATTGCCAACTGAAGTTGGTGCCCTGATTCTGTCAAGGAAGTGATGGATTTATGAAGTAACTGAATAATCTTTTCACTGGAGACGCCTTCTTGTTTTTGTAGAAGGGCTTTATATCTATATGCCAAACCTTTGAGGTAAATATTTTTACCGGTAATACATTCCTTGATTTCCTTGTCGAGTGAGAGGCCTTTGACGGGAGGAAGTTTGCCAGTCTTGATGGCGAAGCAAAGTTCGAATAAATATGAAAAGAACCGATGATTAATTTGAACTTGTTCGCTTGCCCTGACGTATCTTTCCAAATGATCAATGGCCTGCTTGGAATCGCCTTTCCGATAATAAACAGTCGCAAGTCCCAATTCTCCACCAATCCATGCCCAGTCATTATGTTCATTCTGGGCCCTTTTTACCCAGGGTTCCATGATCTCAAGAGCCTCGTCTGTCTTTCCCATATCAAGCATGATGATCCCAATAGATTGCCTCGCGTAAGCCGATAGGAATGAGTCACCTTTTTTCTGGCATTGGTCATAGATGGCATCGAGCATGCCTACACCTTGGGTTATTTGTCCAATCTGGGCATAGCAATATCCGACAAAAAGAGTTGCCAGAAGAGGAAATTGTCCTTCAGGGTATATCTGAACATCTGGCACGAATTTCTCGTAGCTACTAATCCCTTCCAGAAAGCGACCCTGCCAAAAAGAAAAATAAATTGCAAAGGTTTGCGTCGAGCGCAAGACAGAAGGTTGATCCAGTTTCGATGTCAGCGCCCAGCCTTGATCAAAATGTTTCAAGGCTTCTTTATCATTCGAACACAGCCATTCATTTTTGGCCAAATGCATGTAAAGAAGAGCTTGGTAGCTCTCATTGTGGCAATTGGAAGCCCTGGCAAGGGCTTCCTTGAGAACTGAAACAATCGTCAAACAATTGTGCATCGGTGATGTAGTATTTTTAGAATACCGGATGGCTGCCGTGATGAATAGTTCATCATCTTCGACACCCTCTTGATTCGATAAATCATCTAAAATCTTAGAATAGTATTTGAGGGCCTCTTCTGTTTGGAGGGATTTCAAATACATGTCTCCTGCTTCCATTAGCAGCTTGCATAATTTAGCATTACATTTAATATTCATAAGATGCTGACTAAGAGGAAGAAGCTCTTCATTATTGTCTGGAAATTCTTCCACGAGATATTCCACTATTTTCCTGTGAAAGGATTCATTCTCGGTTAGGGGTAACCTATTCACTAACTCCTCACTGATTTTGGTGTCTTTAAAATCGAAGGTACCGCCTTCTTTTTTTTCAAGCCATCCCTTTTCGACGCCGTCTTCAAGGAGTAAAAGGATTTCCGAAGCCTTTTTTCCCAAGATGGCGACAAGCCAATCAATTGAGAAACGGCAATTGAAAAAAGCAATTAATGAAAAAAAATTAAGTTTATCCGTAGTGAGAGAGTCAATTATTTTTTTATAAGTTTGCATGAATGTCTCTTCATAGACTGCCTATTTCTTCTCTCGACTATACTGGAAAAGATTTACTTGTCAATGATAATCCAATATATTGGAGTTGTAAACGCAATATATTGGATTATCGGATGGGCCAATATCGTTCCTTTAATAACAAGAACATTAGCATTATAAAACTGGATAGTTGCGCTTGCATAAAAGCATTGGCACGCCACATCAATGAAAAATAGACTAATGAAATAGGAGATTAACGAAAAAAAGTTGAACGCATGCATGTTGAGAGATTTAATTAGATTTAAGTCTATTTGCATAATTTCCTGATAAATAAAACAAAAAAATCAATGAATATAGAAAGTAGATTTATTTGTCAAAAACAGCATGCGATAAAATGTGTGTTAATACACAATATGTTGGATATCAACCACCATGATTTCTTTTTATTCATTAATATTATGTATAATATCATGTTGATATGTAAATAATTAATCGTGGCATATGGATTGCATTACAAGTGAGCAAATAAGAATGGAATGTAATCTAGTGATCTACATTAGTGAATGTAATTACAAAAATGAATCCGTTTTGATTAATGTTGGTGCGGGAATAAGGAAGCCATTCTCATGTTACGTGAAGTTTTACTCAGATGTCTAAAAGACATGCGTGATGAAGCTGGCTTAAATTCAGATATCGAACAAGATCATCCCAAAAGGTCAACAGTGCGATTAAGAAGTTCTTCTAAAATAAACAGATTTCAGAGAAGGAGATTTTTATGAAGATTTTAGCTTTAAACGGAAGTGTACGTAAGTATGGTAATTCGGAGGTTCTCTTAAAGCAGGCCTTAATGGGGGCGGAGGCGGAAGGAGCCGAAGTGGAGATTCTGAACCTGACGGATTATGACATTGGGCCTTGTCGGGGCTGCGGGCTTTGTCTTTTTAAAGACAATGTTTGCCAGGTGAAGGATAATACAAATGAAATCTTTGCTAAAGTGGATGCGTGTGATGGTCTCATTTTGGGGGCGCCCTGCTATTTCCTCGAATTGACCGCTATTGTTAAGCAGCTCATCGATCGCTGCTGGATAAGGGGCCACAATCAGGTCGGTTTAAAAAGAAAGCCGGCTTCCGTTATCGTTCCCTATGCGACGCGAGGATGGATCCCTTATGTTTTCATGCAGGCAAGTATCTTATTTAATGTAATGTGCCTGGATAAAATCAATCAAGCTGCAGTCTGTACGCAAGGAATATCCGAAGTAGTTCTGGATCAGGATGCATTGGATTTAGCCGACCGTATGGGGCGAGAGCTCGCCGTGGCCGTAAGGAATCAAGATTTCACATACAGAGGTGAAAAGGGCATCTGTCCCTCCTGCCATGACAATTTACTGCGCGTGTTGAAGGATCGGGAGACAATTGAATGTCCGACATGTGGAATGCGTGGGAAACTGAATTTGGCCGACGGAAAAATCGAAGTGCAGTTTGATGAGAAATCTTGGGAAGATTTCCGCTTCAAACTGAATGTAGCCTATAACCATTTCGCATATCACATAGCCCCTTCTAAAGATTATTTCCTGCGGACGAAAGATGAGCGAAAGATCAAATCACAAAAATACAGAGAATATTTAGCTAAATAAGGAGATAGAGTTATGACAAAAATTATGACGAAACTTAGATACTTTCCCGGGGATTCTCTCGATGAAATCAGGAAAATCGATTTGGAGAAGATAGGGAAGCAATTCGGTATGGTGATATCTTATGAGAAAATCGAGAAGCGGGAAATGAAAGACGGACTGCTAATGGAAAATACCATACACAGTAAAATCGAGGAAATCACACAAGAAGTAGTTACGGTCGAGGGTGATCAGGAGAAAAAATTTTCAGATTGTATCCGGGCACTATACAAGAAATACAGGTGCCCTCGGACATCCTATAGTCTAATGGGAAGCAATGAAGCTGGCCAAAAGATTGCTTGGGGTTTAATGGAAGAACCGGGTATAGGTGGATGGGAATAAGCGTTTCTGTTCAGAGGGCGATGCTGAGTCTGCAGCCCATGGTTGCAGACTCTATCTTCTGAATTGAGCCTATCGACAGCAGAATATCTCAATGAAAACTTAAGAAGTAATAAGATACAATCTAAGCACCAAGGAGAAAATATGATAAATGATGTAATAGATAAAAGGCGAGACATCCCAAGTGTGATTATACCGAGTGATTTGCTGGCTGAAAGAAGACTGCAAGTACTCCATAGTTATTTTCAATGGTGGATAGAAATTCTTGCTGAAGAATATGGGATTGATAAGGCAAAGGATTTGGCTATTAAATGGGGACGGCAGAAGGGAATTCATACAGCTTGCCTATATAAAGCCTATTTAAAAAAGAAGGGCATTGCGCCAGATGACTTGTATTCGCTGCTGCTTGAAACAGGACGGAGTGGCGATATCCTGGGGGAACAATATAAGGTATGGGTTGACGGTGATAGAGGGTTTGCTCAAACACTGGTCTGTCCAACAGAGAAGATGTTCGTACAGTTGGGGCTTGGTGTAGAATGCTGTGTAAAACAATGCGATGCATTCATGGAGGAGACATGGAAAGCCATTCCTAGTGTTGCATACAAGCGTACTAAAAGAATTGACAAAGACAAAAGCTGTGAATGGGAATTTTGGGTTGTAAAATAACGATCCCGATAGATACAGTGGCCCGGTGGTTATGTTTAGACTAATCAACGGACCACTGTGAAGATGAGGAAAAGAGAAAAAATGGCTCACTGTGTTACTAATGATTGTATTTCTTGTGGGAGCTGCAAAGATGAATGTCCAGTGGATGCAATTAGCGAAGGTTCTGAAAAATATCACATTGACCCTTTTTTTTGTATGGATTGCGGTGCCTGTGCAGAGCAGTGTCCTGTCAATGCTATTATCCAAGAGGAAAAGAAATAATCTCTCATGTTTTTGTTGTTTGCTGTATTCAGATTCCTTTGCGCAAGTCTAGACTGATGTCAATAATCAAAATCTACATATCTTTGTGTGCTAGCAAAAGCATAAGAAATCGGGATTTAATAATTTATCATTGACAGGTGATATCGAATGCCATAATCAGCTACATGCTATCTGGAGATGTCCCAGGTCATTATAGATAAGGATAGCGAGGCTCTCATAGATTTGTCTCCGATTGCTCTTGAAAGCTTGATTCACAAAGATAAAACTGAAAGTCGCTTGTCCAAACGCGCAATTATTATTCTACAAACTGTCGCTGGTGAAAAACGATCGACTATCGCGAAAAGTCTGGGTGTTAATCCAAGCGTAGTGACAAAATGGAAAAAATGTTTTGCTGTCGATGGTGTTGATGGATTATTAGACATGCCCCGGTCAGGACGTCACCGTAAATATACGTGTATTGTCTGTTCTTGTTAAAAAGCCTCCACCCAGTGTTTCCCGCTGGAACAGGCTTTTAATAGCTACGGAACTTGGTGATGTGACGGCCCACCAGGCATGGACATTATATATGAATATTATTACCTTAAGAGGAGGAATATATGGCAGAACAATTTGTAGGTGAGAAAAATCTGAATTTTCTTTTATACGAAGTCTTCAAGGTTGAGGATCTTCTTCAATACCCGCGATACGCTGATCATAGCCGGGAAGAATT
>Ga0224555_1005335_pt1 | contig 10887 bp, 10 predicted proteins | sample 714S23034metaG_FD_180687 | JGI IMG/M metagenome (GOLD analysis project Ga0224555, IMG submission 180687) | Peat soil microbial communities from Stordalen Mire, Sweden - 717 S2 30-34 | ecosystem: Environmental > Terrestrial > Soil > Wetlands > Peat | place: Sweden: Norrbotten County, Stordalen...
AATAGGTTCGAGACATATGCCCCCACAATAAACAAGGGCCCAAACCACCTGATAACCTTGTGCGAAAAAAAACAGAACGCAACGGCGTTAAACCCCAGCAACAATTTCCAATACACCCCCAGGTTCTGAAAATTACCTGCTTGTATTCTGCTTTTCCGTTTAAACTCCTCTCCCACCTCAGTTGAAACATCTTCATAACAAACCGCCTTCAGTTCGCTGATGGCCTTTTCGCCCTGTTTAAGTACATTCATGCTCAGGTAAAAATCTTCCATCAGGTAGTTAGGGGGTATGGTTGTCCAGCAATCTGCCCTTAAAGCATAGCAGGCACCAAAAGCGCCCATCATGGTCCCCCAATTCAGGCCCTCCAGGTATTTTACCCGGTTTTCGCCCTGTATGTAGGTTTTTTCCTGCACCGATATACCCCCGGCGGTAACTCCCCGGCTTAATATATTAGCTGCAACCTGCCCAATGCTTTTTTGTTTAAAGTGCTTTACCATTTCGTAAATGGTGGCAGGGCTAAACATTACATTGGCGTCGGTAAATATCAAAACATCATCGGGCTTTAAAGCCTGATTTAACTCAGCCATCAACTTATTAATAACGCCCGATTTACCATTGCGCCCGGCAAACTTATAAAAGCTGATTTGAGAATGATTTGCGGCAAAAGCTTCCACTATATTATGGGTATCATCAGTAGAGTTATCAGAGCCTATATAAACCTTCAGTTTTTCAACCGGGTAGGCTGTATTGATTATGCTTTCCAGTTTCTCCTTTATTACCTTCTGCTCGTTAAAAACCGAGAAAACAATATAAACAGCTGGTAAATCTTTATCAAAAGCAGTAAACATCACATCGTTTTCTTTCTTCCCTGCCGAAAATAATTTCAGCAACACCGGGTACAGCACATACGAATGGAACATCAGTGCCACTGAAAGCCAGAAAATGAATATGGCAAGTGTTACCATCAGCTTAAATATGGTTTACTAAAATCCAAAATCGCTTTGCAAATTTTTCGGTTATCATATACTTCTAAAACTAATTTCTGGGCCATTTTACCAAGCGCAATGCGCTGATGGCGGTTGCTCAGCATTTTAATAACGGCGTTAGCAAAAACCGCTGCGTCATCGGCAATCAAGATATCGGTACCATCAGTATACTGAAGGCTTTCAGCACCAACCGAGGTTGAAACAACTGCGCGGCCTAAAGCCATTGCTTCAACAATTTTTACCCGCATACCACTGCCCGCAAATAACGGCACTATTGATACAGACTTGGATAAAATAAATTCGCGCGCGTCTTCCACTTCGCCCACAACTACCAGGCCTTTAACTTTCAGGTTCCGTATCTCAGCCGGAAAATTTCTGCCTGCCAGGTAAAACTTTGCATCGGGCAGTTGATTTATTACAATGGGCCATACCTTTTTAATAAACCAATCAACTCCCTCGCGGTTGGGCATCCAGTCCATACCACCAATAAAGGCGACGGCGTTTTCTTCTTCAGCAGTTATTTCTGGCAGGGTGTCAAAAACATAACCTGTGGGCACTGAAGTTGCCGGTAGCTTCAATCCATATTCAGTAAAAATACCCAAATCCGTTTCCGATACAGTTACCACTACATCGGCCATGTTAATATTTTTCAATTCAAAAGCTTTCATCCGGTTGGCCAGTAAATGCAGGTATTGCTTTTTTAACCAGTTACTTTCTGTTTCAAACAGCCGCTCCCAAATTACAAACTCAACATTCTGCGGGCGCAAAAGCACCTTTGTTTTGGTGCTTTTTCTTATAACATCAATATAGCGCATTAAATAAATGCCCTCCAGTAAAATAACATCAAAGTTGCCGCCAACCAATGTTTCGGCAATTTTATCTTCAAAAGCTTTGGAGTAAAACCGCTCAATATTGTACGACTTATCAGTAAAAAGATTGAGAAAAGCGTCAACCGGCTTTACCGCAGTATCTATGCCAACAGCTATAAATTTTGCCAGTATACCAATGTCGGCAGGTAATTTGTCGGGTGGAAAATAATGTTTTTTTGTGTTGAGCGAAAGTACCGTAACCTGGTGCCCCTGCTCTGAAAACCCCCTTGTTAAGTTAAAAATACCAATCACTTCCCCATCCTTAACAGGCCATGGAAACTTTTTGGTAATTTGTAAAATGTTCACTTATGTTACTTTTGCGCAAATGTATTAAAAGCAGGGAAGTGCAAAACAAGGCTTATTCACGACTCTGTTATTAACCCTGTAAACATTAAAAAGTAAAAAACATACGGATGTATAACGGAAAAAAAGTTGCAGTTGTTTTACCCGCCTACAACGCGGCAAATACCCTTGAAAAAACTTATAAAGAGATACCCTTTGATATTGTAGATGAAGTAATACTGGTAGACGATGCCAGTAAAGATAACACCGTTGAAGTAGGTGCGGCCCTGGGCATTAAGCATATTATTAAACACGAGCAGAATAAGGGTTACGGTGGCAACCAGAAAACCTGCTACACCAAAGCCCTTGAACTGGGCGCTGATATTGTGGTAATGTTGCACCCCGACTATCAGTACACCCCCAAACTGCTGGTAGCCATGATAAGCATTATAGGCAACGAAGTTTACCCGGTGGTTTTTGGCTCGCGGATTTTGGGTGGCGGTGCTTTAAAAGGCGGCATGCCCTTGTATAAATATATTTTCAACCGCTGCCTGACACTTACCCAGAACCTATTGCTTAACGAAAAACTTTCAGAATACCATACAGGCTATCGCGCATTTAACCGCCAGGTACTAACCTCTATTCATTTTATGCGTAACAGCGATGACTTTGTATTCGATAATCAAATGGTTTCACAAATTTTTTACGCCGGTTTTGAAATTGCCGAAGTTACCTGCCCTACCAAATATTTCCCCGAGGCTAGTTCAATCAACTTTAGCCGGAGCCTTACTTATGGCATTGGTTGCCTTAAAGTATCGGCACTCCACCGGTTATGCAAGTGGGGAATTTTGAAGAGCGAATTGTACAACTAAGCCCATATTTTTTACCGCAAAGGCGCACAAATTGTATTGCAATACTACGTTTGTGTTGCCTATACTAACAAGCTGTTTCCTACCTGTTTAATGTCAGCTTTTATCGCTGGTGTTTTGACTTATTTCGCCTTTCAAACATTGTGTTATGGGCGGGATTGTTGTTGAAGTTAATTTTAATACAGACATACCCCGCAATTTAATGTACCTGATTGAAAACCAAAAAACCTATATAGAGAAGTTGTTTCACACCGGGGCAATTTTGGATTATTCGCTATCAAGAGATAAAAAAACGCTGTGGATTATTTTTAATGGCAAAACGCCAGATGAAGTTACCCGGTTAATGGAGGGGTTTCCGTTACTCCCATATATGCCTTATTACATCAAGTCTATGGAGGCGCATTAATAACAGCACTGCACTCACTTCCAGAACTTCCACCTCTTCTTTTCTTCCTCCTGTGGCTGGTTTAACTCTTCCTGGTACCAGCCCTCAGTTATTTTAACGGCATTAATTAGTATTTCTACCAGTTCGCGTGGCGGGCCATCTGAATCGGAGCCATAAACAACGCGGAAAGGGAAATCAACATCGTTAGGCCCCTGAAAAATGATGGTGAGGCGGCAGATTTCGCCCATAATATCAGGCTGGCGCCGAACACCGCTGTAGGCAAATATGCCCTCATTCACAGTCATCATAAAAGCATCAAAGTGCTTGAGCTTCGAAACTCCCCTCTGTAAAGGCAGGTCATGCACTGGGTTTCCATCGCCTTTGCGGTGGAGGATCCCATCTTTTCCCAACAGGATAAACAAACAGGTCTTTTCCCCAACTTCAAGTGTAATAAGCACCTTATCAATAAGCAACTTCTCATGCATAAAGCCAATTATACTATGAATCTAAGAAAAAATGATTTACCACTAAGGCACTAAGAAGCTGTTTGAAATTAAAAAAAACAAATACATATAGCCACAAAGACACTAAGAACACAAAGAAAATGCTTTAAGTTTTTTGAATTTTGGGTTAAAAGCACTGTATATAGCCGCAATTTTAAAAAAATAACTTAGTGTCTTTGTGGCAAGAATTAGTTTTGGTTCTTGCGTTTGAAATGTATTATTAAGGTAATTTAAAACAGCTTCTTAGGACACTAAGAAGCACTAAGTTTTAAAACGAAATACAAACCCATTTTATTGGATATTAAAATGACTGTTTAGCTGCCTTAAATTCTTAGTGAACCTTAGTGTCCTTAGTGCCTTAGTGGTAAATTTCTCTCCTGTTCGACTGGTTGAAAAAAAATTTGGTTGTTTGATTTTATTTTCTATTCTTGCATCGTTTCATATTAATCAGTGACTTGAATTATCAATAATGGCCCGCAAAAAATTTACCGCAGAATATATCGTACGTTCATCTCCTTCGATATTGTTTGAGTTTTTAACCCAAACCAGCAGTCTTGCGCAATGGTTTTCAGACTATTGCGACTCGCAGGGAGATATTTTCATATTCGGCTGGGGAGGCTCTTTCCAACGGGCGCGCCAGTCGGAAGTGATTGAAGATGAATTTGTAAAATATCATTGGGAAGGCGGAAAAAAAGACGAATACTTCTCTTTCCGCGTATACAAATCCGAAATTTCGAATGATACCGTGCTTGAAATAACCGATTTTGCCGAGGCCAAAGAAATAAAAGAGCAAACTTTTTTGTGGGATAAACAGGTTGACGACCTGAAACACGCAATCGGGGCTATCTAATGTGACAATGTGATAATTAGCCAATTAGCCAATGCCCACCTGAACAGGACGTGCAGGTAACAATTAAAAAGCAGGCCAATTGTAACAATTATCAATTCTTCACATTTTCACATTCGCTAATTAGCAAATTATCACATTCTCCCTCATACTTCTTTGTTTAGATTTGCGTTTACTGAACTGCCATGAAGAAGCTTGACAAGTTAGTTATAAAAAGTTTTATAGGCCCCCTGATACTTACCTTTTGCATTGCGCAATTTGTACTGGTAATGCAGTTTTTATGGAAATACATTGACGACCTGGTGGGCAAAGGCCTTAATACCTGGGTGCTTATACAATTGCTGGCTTATGCATCAGCGCGCCTGGTTCCGCTGGCCCTGCCGCTCTCGGTATTACTGGCTTCTATTATGACTTACGGGGCCTTTGGTGAGCACTTTGAACTTACCGCAGCCAAATCGGCGGGTATATCGCTGCTGCGCTTTATGAAACCCCTGGTTTATACGGTAACGGGCATCAGCATTTTTGCTTTTTATTTTTCCAATAACCTGTTACCCATGGCCAATCTGAAATTCAGTGCCCTGCTTTACGACATCAGGCACCAGAAACCCACCATGGCCATTAAACCCGGCATTTTCTATAGCGGACTCGATGGCTTTTTTATAAAGGCCGAAACCAAGGATGATAAAACAAACTCGCTTAGCAACATTACCGTGTACGACCACACCAGCGGCAAAGGCGACGACCATGTTATAACCGCTAGTGGTGGTAAAATGATACAGGATGAAGATGCTATGGCCCTGACACTTTTACTTGAAAACGGGAAGCAATACCGCGAAATGGACCCCAAAGTCCCCACCGAAAAAAACACCTACCAAATGGTTAGCACCTCGTTTGCTTCATGGGAAAAGCGGTTCGACCTTTCGCAGTTTAAACTAAGCAGAACAGATGAATCCTTTTTTAAAGACCTGAAGCAAATGATGAACCTGCGCCAGCTTTACGGCGAAATTGACACCATTAATATTGAAGCCAATAACCTAAAAAAAGGATTGATGGGCTATACCAAGCCTTATCTGAACATGCAGAAATATGGCATTGACACCCTTAAAAAGGAAACCGCCGTTACCCCGGTTAAGTTTGATAGCGTTAGCCAGTTAATGAGCGAATATCCGCGTGCCAAAAAGATTCAGATAATGGAGGTGGCTATGAACAATGCCCGCAACATAAAAAACTACGCCGATGTAACCAGCAAACAGCTTGATTTTAAAGACCACGACCTGGTGACACATATGGTAGAGGTTTACCGCAAGTTTACGCTTTCTATTGCCTGCCTGGTGCTGTTTTTTATTGGCGCGCCGCTGGGCTCCATCATCAGGCGCGGCGGGTTGGGGTGGCCACTTTTTTACAGCGTTATATTTTTTATTATTTACCACATTACCTCGCTTACCGGCGAAAAGCTTTGCGAAAACGATGTGCTTACTTCGTTCAGCGGTATGTGGCTTTCAACCTTTGTGCTTAGCCCTATAGGCCTTTTCCTTACGCTAAAGGCCAGTGCCGATTCTAAAATTTACAGTACCGAGTATTACCGTAATTTGATTCACCGTTACTTTCAACCAAAGGTAAAACACACTTGAAAATTTTTCTTCGCAATAACATTATATTTCTATCCCTTTATCTCCTGTTTTTGATAGTGGGTGCAGTTCTGATTGCCAAATACGAAAAAGGCCACGAAATCCTTGTCATCAACCAATTGCACACCCCGTTTTTCGACCAGCTTTTTAAATACATTACCCAAATGACTGAAGCTCCTATGCTGTTGCTGATAGTAATAGTAGCCCTTAGGTTTAGTTATGGTAAGGGTTTGTTGCTGGGCATAAATGCATTATTGGTTTTTGCAGTAACCGGCTTGCTGAAGAACTTCGCCTTTGCCGACCATGTCCGGCCCTCAGTATTTTTTGAAGGAAAAGAACAACTCAACTTTGTGCAGGGGGTTGAAATATACAGGTACCACAGTTTCCCTTCGGGGCATACCTCATCGGCGTTTGCGCTGTTTTTTATGTTCAGCATACTGGTAAACAATAAAAAATGGGCCCCGTTGTTTTTTACGCTGGCCCTGCTGGTTGGTGTATCAAGAGTTTACCTGCTTGAACATTTTTTTCATGATGTTTACGCCGGTTCGCTGATAGGAGTTTGTGTCACTGCCGCTTTTTACCTTACTTTCGCCCAGTCGTCTTTCTACAAAAACATTACCTGGAAAGACAAAGCGCTGTTGCAATGAGTTTAAAAACCAAATGTCGCACGGAGAACACGGAGTTAGAAAACCGAGGAATACAAAAATGACTTTTGCATTTCTCGGCTGTTAAACTCCGTGCGAAATTGTATTAATTATTTACCGGAATGCTGGAAAGAATACTCAAACAGATTCAACAATTTCCTACCCAGTTATTTTTACTGGTTATCGGCATATTGCTGTTTTTACCCTTCCTGGGGCAGGTGCATCTTTTTGACTGGGACGAAATAAACTTTGCCGAAAGCGCCCGCGAAATGCTGCTTACACATAACTACCACATTGTTCAGATAGACTTTCAGCCCTTTTACGAAAAGCCGCCGCTGTTTATCTGGTTGCAGGCCCTTTCTATGCATTACTTTGGTGTTACCGAATATGCTGCACGCCTGCCCAATGCCATTTGCGGTGTTATTACCATGCTGGTGGTGTTTAATGTAGGCCGGTCTGTATTTAAATCGCAGTTCGGCGTTTTGTGGGCGCTTATGTTTGCCTGCTCTATACTGCCGCAGATATATTTTAAGTCGGGCATTATAGACCCCGTGTTTAATCTGTTCATCTTTCTGGGGATTTACTTTTTATATAAAGTAACCCTTTACAACGATTTCGAAAACCCGCGCGAGCGTGACAGCAACCACCGGTGGCATTTGTTTTTATCGGCACTGTTTATTGCGCTGGCTACGCTTACCAAAGGCCCGGTGGCCATTTTGCTGGAAGTGCTTACCGGCGCCACTTATCTTGTAGTAAACCGCGGCAAACTGCGCCTTGGTATTATGGATATGGTTAACTGGTGGATTGTTGTTGCTGTAATTGTTATTTTATGGTTAAGCATGGAGAGCAGGCAAAGTGGGTTTACTTTTGTTTCGGAGTTTATTAAATACCAGGTACGTTTATTCAGCACTGAAGATGCCGGCCACGGCGGGCCGTTTTATTATCATTGGGTAATTCTGCTTTTCGGCGTGTTCCCGGCTTCGGCCCTTATTTTCGACTCGTTCAAAAAAAACGAGAATGATGATATTGACCAGCGGTTTTTTAAACGGTGGATGATTTATCTTTTACTGGTAGTGCTTATTGTTTTTTCGGTGGTGCAAACTAAAATTGTGCACTACTCATCGTTGTGCTATTTCCCTATCACTTTCCTGGCAGCGTATTACCTCAACTATTTGCTGGATGGCAAAATGCGCTGGACCTGGAAACAAACCCTGCCCCTGTTTGCCATTTGCTTAATTATTGTTACGGCACTAACCGGTGGCATATTTCTGATACAACACCCCGACCTGATTATTTATTACGTAAAAGATGATTTTGCCAAAGACTGCCTCAACGCCAAAGTATACTGGAGCAATAACGATATCCGTTTTGGCATTGGCTGGCTGATAGCAATTACCGCCGGCATTATAATGATAAGCATGAAGAGCATCCGCTGGGGTATCTACCTTATCATTATCAGCAGCGCGCTGTTTATTAATACCGTTATGATATTTATTGTGCCGCGGGTTGAAACTTACTCGCAACGCGCGCTTATCGAATTCCTGGAATCAAAAAAATCTGAGTCTTGTACGGTTGAAACCGCAGGCTTTAAAAGCTATGCCCATTTCTTCTACGCCGCTAAACAAATCCCTGAGCCGGGCGATACTGCCAAAGTAAAATACATAGTTACCAAGGTTAACAGGCTGGACGACGTAAAAAACAATTACCCCGGCGCGGTAGAGTTATACAGGAAGAACGGGTTTGTGTTTTTTAAGAAGGAGCATAAGTAATCTTCCAAAACAAGGAGTTGACACCCCAAATGTGTAAACCCATTTCAGTACTTAAGAAAACTCAGTTAGTTCATTATCAGCTAACTGTAAGCAAATTTTGTGTCAACCCTGTCTGTTAAAAAATGGTTAAAATACCAATTACGTATTTTAATACTATATGAAGATATTTACCAATTTCATGATCACCCCTGTATCCTGAAATTAACCTCCACCAAATAATAAACCGGCACCGGCTTTTTATAATACATAGCCGGCTTAAATTTGGGCAGCATTTTAACCACGCGCATCGCTTCTTTATCTAAACCCGGTGAAACATGTCTCGTCACTTCGGGGTTGGTTACCTGCCCGCTGGTATCAACCATAAATCTCACCTTAACCATTCCAACAATATCATTATCCCTTTCCATTTGAGGGTACTGAATATTCTTTTGCAAAAACTTCATCAGTTCGGGATAACCACCCGGAAACTCCGCTTTACTGGTTAAATGGTTTATCAACTTTGCATCAGTAGTCCTGGTGATTGAGGTCTGTGTTTGTGCTGAAACCGGTGCGACCAAAAGCAGAAAAAGAATTGGCAATAATAACCTGCTCATAAATTATTCTTTTTCCTTTTGAATAAATTCCGGAATTTCTGAATTGGTGATTCCTTTTTTAACGGCATAGAAGGCGATGGCAACGCGGTTAAAGGCTCAACAATTAATAAATCCCGCGGTTGCGCAACCACCATGCCTTTATAAACCCTGCCCGAAGCCATGATGGTTATATTAGCGGGGATAGCTTCCATCGGATACCTCCACAAATTGACACTCTTCCTTAACGGCAAACTATCAATCGCAACTTTTACTTCCGGTATAAACGAGGCAGTAGTATCCAAAAAATCCGCAGCCGAAGCTGCCGGTGTTATAATTACGTCCCTCATTGCAAACGAATCGGGCAACTGAAATTTAAAACGCCCATAAATATCCGTTACACACTTAAACCGCGTTCCTTTAATTTCAACCTCCAGCTTTTTTAATGGCTGGTTATTATGGTAGTCGAGTATCTTCCCCTTAATAACAATGTTGGTGGTATCCGGAGTCGCTTTTACATTGGTGCCAGCCTGCTTATTGCTTATATGCTGGGCAACCGGTATGCTTTTCTGTTGCGCTGAAACCTGGTTTACGAAGGAATGGATTAACAGAAATGATGCAGCTATTCTACCCAACCTGTTTGTCCTTGGATTGGGTAGCACAAAACGAGCCCCTTCTAATTCCCTGTTCAATTGTGTATCAGAAAAACGTCCGCATAGTTTACCGTTAGCGCCTTGCAACTCGCTTATAATTTCTGCATCGCTTAAACCCGTAAAATCCTTTACAACCGTGCTGCAGGCATTGCAAAACCTGCCCTTTTCCAGCAACGTCATACCATGCCAGTTTTCATTACATGGCTTTGGTATTGTAATTACGTATGGGGGCTTTTTACTGAACATAGCAGCTAAATCTGTTTTTGCATTGCTAATTTAACGTAAGTTATGGATTAGAATGTCCTTAATAAATTGATTTTAACGCAATTGTTCTTAGATGTGTTTTTGATAGAAGCAAATTCGTCATTTGCCCCTCCTCTTTGCACAGCTTGTAACTTAGTTTTCTGCAATTTGATAAAATACAAAAGGAAATACATCAGTTCAAAAGCTCAGTCTCCCTCTACTTTTTGCTTTGAAAAAGGAGAGGGAGATGTCCAACGGACAGAGGGTGAGGCAAAGGGAACCCTGCAATAATAATCGGGTTTCCAATTTTTTGGTCCATTAACGCATTGCTAATTTACTCTTTTATAAAACCTATCAACAAATTAATAATATTACATCCCTCCTCCAAATCGAACAGTTAATTGCATGATACGGAATCCCGTTAACGGGATTCCGTATCATGCAAAACCCCATAAACCCATGTTATCTATAAAATTGTAACACCATATAATTCATTTGTGCCAACAAATAAATTATTGTTAGCTCTTTTATTTGAAAACCGGCAAATTTTTCATAGTTTCACCTAATTATATAACTATCATTTTTTGTTGATTTATAATGCATTTTTTTTGAAACCCGTTATTGATTGAAAAACAACAAA